>Ga0299912_10000214_pt1 | contig 59369 bp, 54 predicted proteins | sample RVTome_2_FD_207667 | JGI IMG/M metagenome (GOLD analysis project Ga0299912, IMG submission 207667) | Soil microbial communities from uranium-contaminated site in the Upper Colorado River Basin, Wyoming, United States - RVT95D214 (version 2) ... | reverse complement strand
TGACTGTGCCAGTCCAGGTATTGCCACCAACAGCCGTTACGCCGGTGATGGTGCCCGAGAAGGCACCCGCTGCCTTGGTGCCACCATTATCGTTAGTGACTACCTTGATGATGATCAGGTGCGCTGCAATATCATCGTTCGTGATCGTGCAGGTATAAGTACCACCACCGACGGCAGTACCACTGCAACCCGCCCCGATTGTCTTGGTATATCCACTCGGACCACCGCTTTCATCAACACTGAAAGCACCAACACCTATCGTAATTGTCGTGCCCGCTTCAGCGCCGGCAAAGTGGTTGTTGCTCGGAGTAGTGGCCGTGACATCCATCGTCCACTGGTTGGCTGTCGCCGTGCCACCATTATCATTAATAACATGCTTAATTACCGTTAAAGTAGCGAGTAACTCTCTATTGCCAAAATCTTTTAATGTATAACGGCCTTTCCATGCTGTAGTTAAGGGATATTCCCCATTGGCAGCTACATTGGGTAATGTTTGTTCCCAACCATTTTTTAAAACCTCACGTACTGCCCAAGTAGCTCCATTACTCGGTGGAATGCCAACTATGGTATAGCTGCCATCGGCAGCTGTAGTGGCATAAAGCTCCAATGGGTCTCTAGTATCATCGTTATCCTCATCAACATAGATGACCCATCCGGATAAACCTTCGTCTTCAGCGTCACGGACACCATTACCATTATGGTCGTAGAATTTTACACCGCTTACTCTGGCATAATCAGGCAGGCTCCATTCTTCAAAACCGTCGTTATTTGTGTAAACAGTACTTGTACCTGCTCCACCAAACTCACAATACAATACTACATATGTGGCCAATGGGTTGCCGCTGAATAAAGAATTCGGGATATAAACGCGGCCATCCGGTTTTCCGCTACCTTGACCAGTGAGGTCTGCGTTGAAGTCAACCTGGCTATCACCATCTGGACCCACATCAAGTGACCAGATTTTGGCTGCTCCACTTGGGAAACCACTTCCTGGAACATACCCCGTGATATTTGGGTTGGTTGTGAGCCATATTTCCATTTTAGTGAGCGAAATATAGGCATCAGTTACTCCAGCTTGTTGATTGAGGTCAAGCCAGAATACACGATATAAGTCTGTCGTACCACCAGCAACTGGATATGTTTTTGGTACTACGGAAACTCGATCAAGTAACACAGGATCTGAAGTTTTCGTATCAAACTCTTTCGTTCCTCCGGTGTTATACCCATGTACAGTTTCTTTCCCACCAACACCAAGGAAAGCAGGAAATACACCGGTACCGGATGCATCTGCTGAAGAATAAGCTTCAAAGATAGCTCCGTTAACCATGTCTATTGATGCCTCGGTTAACAAAGAAGCAGTTTTTGCAAACACTGGCATTGAAGTTAATATCAACGCCAGAACTACTCCAAAAGCTGCCAAACCCAGGCACCACCGCTTAAATCCTTTTATATTTTTCATTATTGTATAGCCTCCTTTTCTAATAGGTTACCTTTATCATTCTTCATATCTTTTCTTTAAATATATGCCCCCTTTACGTCTTCATGTTTTAGAAATAAAAATAGGCTAGCACTCCCATCGACATGGAGCGTAGCCCTGGTAATTTCTAATTTTCCCGGTTCCTGGTTAGCTATCATTGCACCTTCATAAAATAATAAAACCGACCTTATTACTACGGCCGGTTTCACCATTTGCTCCCCGCCACCCAGGTGACCAATTTACAGGCGACGGTTCACAGCATCCGATTATTTACACTATAAAGTCATGCCATAGTAAATTGTTTTACCACCACTTTATACACAAAAGTACTAGTACAGAAGTACTGCAAATCAATGTTAATTAGTATTACTACCTATGTCAATGCGGTATAACCTCACTTAACCTAACTATACCTCCCATTTTTAAAATTGGAGAAAAATACAACAATTATTATTCAGGCGAAAATATTGTAGACAGATGATAATTTTATACCTAGTATATCCAGTACTAAAGTAATGGTATGGGGACTAACATGCTATAACATATTCATTAAAAAGTCAATATGCAAAAATCTACGTATAAAAGCTACCCCCACCTTGACCAAATAAAGTGATGATTTTTAGCAAATAAAGTACCTACTTTTTTCCTGTTAAAGACCTGCTCATAAATGAGTGGTACAAGCGTGAATCATTCTAAATGATTACTATACTTTTGTCAATACCCTGTATAGGTTTAGTACTACTTGCATGTGATTTTTTATGCCTGTCATTGCGAGCGACTTGTCCTGAGTATCATCGAAGGAAGCGTGGCAATCTCTGAGGGGGGATATCCCTGCCACTCGGAAAATGCGGAGCCTGCCCCGCACTGTGATAGGGGGTCAGTATATTCCTCGCAATGACTTTCCTCTCACCAAATCCTTAATACCAACGTAATTTAAGTAAAACCATATTTCAAAGCGACTGGAAACAAGAAGCGGCATTTCAGTATAATACTGGTAACGACTTACATTACAGGATAGACAAGATGACACATTCAGTACACCCACCAAGACCGGTTAAGAAGAGACCTTCGAGGAAAACCAGGGCAGCAGCAAAGACTGTTGTACCGCAAAAGAAGAAAAAGTCAAATAAAAAGATCGCCCTGATAATTACCGGTATTGTGCTCGTTATTGCCATTGCTACTGGTCTATTCTACTACCTGGTGGATGTTATGCCATACCAGCGTGTGATCCTTACTGTTGGGGAAGACAGCGTCAAGACCGGCTATTTTCTCAAGCGTGTGGCTGCCACCTCCGACAGTGATGCAGCCGCGGTTGTTGACGGCTTAACTGCCGAACTTATTATCAAACAGAAAACCGTTGAGTACGGTATATCACCAGCTACGGAGGAAGAAATCGACACATACCTCCATGAGCAAGCCAGGGGAGAAAATGAAACGATTACAGACGCTGATTTCGATGTCTGGTTCAAAAACCAGCTGGCAAACACCGGACTGACGGCAAAAGAGTACCGCGAGATTATAGGCAGCACTATACTGACTCAGCGCGTCCAGGATATAGTAACAGCAAATGTTTCATCTATTGTTCCGCAGGTACACCTCTCGATAATTATTCTGGATACCCCTGATGCGGCAACCACAGCCAAAGCCAGAATCGATGGGGGAGAAGACTTTGCGACGGTCGCTCGCGAGGTCTCCCTTGATACAACCTCGAAGGAAAATGGTGGTGATGTCGGCTGGTTACCGACTGAGTTGCTGAATTCAGAGATGAGCGTCGTCATCGATGTGCTGGATATCGGCAAGTGCAGTGATCCATTCCCGTACGTTAGTCAATCTAGCAGTTCCAGTACTGAGACCGCCACGAGTTACTTTCTCTTCTTGGTCTCTGAAAAGTCCACTGCCATGCAGGTGACTGATGAGCAACTAATCTCACTGAAGAGCCAGGCTATGGCTAACTGGCTGGATTCTCAAATAGCGACCACCGAAGTGACTTTTCACGGTCTGAACGGTAGTACCACCCTTGATAGCGAGACATTAAGCTGGATCTACTATCAGGTTCAAAAGCTCATTAAAAAACGATCGAGTACGACGCCTTAGCGAAACACGCATGGTTTATACGTGCCAGTACTCCTCTGATGACTAGATACATTCACCATGGTAATCTTCTAGTTGAAAACTATCTGCTAACCAAAGTTTCACAACTTCGTTATTATATGCAGCAAAGTAAACTCAGGTTAAAATAAGTATCTTGGGTAGGAGATAATTCTGTATTATCTTTGTTCTATGGCAAAATAGAAGCAGATAATTGACACATTTGCAGAAGAAGAAAGGCGGGGACTCATCTCCCCGCCTTTGCTGGTAAAACAGACTGTAACGTACTAGGGTGGAGTGGGAGTAGCTGCCAGCGCCGCATCCGCGGTTGCTAACCCGGCACCGGTAGCGTCTGAACCCCAGCAAAATTGTTTAGTATATCCATAAGGAGTCGATACTGTGCGGCAACCGGGAGCTAGAGGAATCGCTGAACTCTCGAGGATAGTTTCAGCTTGTGGCGCAGTCAGAGCAGGATATTTCTGAGCCATCAAAGCAACGATTCCGGCAACATGCGGGCTTGACATGCTGGTGCCGCCCAAGAAGTAGTACGAAGTTTTACCACTCTGTAGCTGGTAGGGACCCACTACCCAGGAGCCGGGTGCGGCTACATCCAGGTCTTGACCGGCTAACTCGCGGCTGGAGAAATCGGTGATATAGAAATTTTCTATATTGTATGGATCAGCGACATTAGTATTATACCACCAGGAGCGGTTACCGGTAGGCCATTCGCCAATCCAACCGGAAGCAGCGACAGAAATGACAGGAGCATAGGCACCCGGATAACCCATGCCTGCTGTGCCCTCATTGCCGGCCGACGCTACGATGATAACTCCTTTGCTAATGGCATAGTCAATAGCGTCTGCTTCCATGAATTCGTCTTCAGGTCCGCCCAGGCTCATATTAATGACCACGGGGTAATTGGCCAGCGGTCCTTCTTTCAGGGCAGCCACATATAAAATCGCCCGGGCATTAACGGATGACCAACAGAAACCGTTCTGGTTCAGGACTTTCACTGGAATAACGGTCACCATTGGAGCAACGCCGTTAACTGGAACACCTGAGAGACTATAACCTAAAATTGTACTCGTAACGTGGGTGCCATGGGAGTTCTGGTCGTGCTGCCATTTATTAGGTTGTGTTGAAACAAAACCAACGTCACCGCCACCGCCGCCGAAACATATGGCATACTCTTCGGCAATACGTTCTTCAGGGAAATACTGGCGCCAAGAGTCGACCAGTCCGGTATCCAGTACGGCAACATAGACACCTGTGCCGTCATAGTCTACTTGGCGGTTGTCAAAGCCAAAATCGGTGACATTAATAGCATCCAGGTCCCAGGTACTCAACCCATCCATAAAGTCAGCCACCTCAACAGTATCTACTGGTACACCCTTGCGTTCGGCATCGGGATTGGCAGCCGCGACATATGGCAAGGCACGAATCGCATCAAGTTCACCCATACGGACACGCATTGTCAGCGCGTCAATTTCATAAATGACATCACGTACCGCGCCATGGTTGCCCAAGTCCTTCAAGATGGCATCTGTGACATCAGTATTTAGGACGACATTAATTCCTATCATGGTTTTGGAACTGGCTGCCATTACCGGTAGAGAGGAAGCCAAGATTACAAGTACTATGAATACGTAAATACTCTACCTTTTTACCATGTTCTTCTCCTCTAAAATAATTTATTGCATCTTTACTCTTATATGAATTTTGTAAAATAATAAAACCGACTCTTTATAAGGTCGGTTTCACTATTAGCTCCCCGTCACCCAAGTGACCATCTACAGATGGCGGCTCGGTGCTCCCTTCCAATCACTGCTAATGTCACAACTTATTACATAAACTCACCACCAGGGACATCACCCAACTATCAGTTCAGGATTTATTGACACCTGAAAGCATCCAGGAAAAATAATCTTACACAATAGATGAATATGTGTCAATATAACTTAACTTAACTTTACTTAACCTACTTACTGTTATTAAATTCGAACGCACGAAACAATATAATTACACAATGCCAGACACGAAATAACAACTTATAGTCTGCTATAAAACCTTGCTTGCGGCTATCGGTAAAATTAACAGGTATTTGTCTTATACTATATCAGCCGTGAAGTCTGCTTACTTAATTACCTTGCTGACCTCGCTGACCGGTCTTCTGGTTCCACTGGGACTGTCCAACGGATATCCGACTGGTATCATGGCGATAAGATCCATATCTGCCGGAATGTTTAGAATTTTTTCTACGTCACCTTTCGATTGCGATAGCGGACCGGTCATCCACGTGGCACCCAAACCCATCTGGTGTAATACCAGCAGGAGATAGGCAATTCCCGCAGAAACTGACTGCATATTTGGATTAAGACTCAGACTCCACTGTAGCATCTGCGCGGCTCTTTCATCTACTTTCGCACGCTCTGCTATCACTTTATTTATTGGGTTTTCTCTCTTCTTGACACCAACCAGAATCATGGCTGGAGCATTTCCAAGGGGATGTCGTTGCGGCTGTGGCATAGGTGCTGCCCCTGGCGCCGGCCTTGGTGGCATAAATCCCCCGGAACGTGCCATTTCCGGCCACTGAGCCATCGCACTCTGATTCGCTACTGCAGTATCACCAATAGCTTTAATTATCTTCTTGTCCAGCACGATAAAGAAATACCAGATTTGCGCATTAGCGCCATTCGGTGCCCAGGTGGCCAATTCCACTGCCTGTACCAGTAGTTCTTCCGGCACTGGTTTGTCCTGCCAGGCACGAATCGAACGTCGACTTTTAATAAGTTTTGCTAATTCCGCTGTTTCCACTATGAAAGTCCTCCCGTATTTTGAGTTATGAGAATTATGTACGAAAGATTCTGGTTGTGCAAATTACTTGATTACTACATTCACTTAATTTCGGGATAGAGTGCAGAACCCTGTTTCATATAGCGAGTCATGTGCCGCATCTGCGCGACCAGTCTTCCTGTCGATTTTTCGTGTAGTTGTGATTCGAACCAGTAGTACTCGGTGCGACTCGTAACTCCCACGGCAATTACTTTCCCGGTAGTATGATAATCGACGTCAACTTTAATGGGTCCGTTCACATAGCGAATTTCGGTACCGCCAAAGAATCCCACACCCTGAGGAGTAAATGACGGGCTCATCCCCATCAGTCCCCAAGTCATACTGGGTGGCACAAGGGTAGTGCCCCATGGAGACTTCTGAGTATACCAACCGATAGCAGCCTCAAGTCTGTCCAGTGCATTCTTCATCCGTTCTGTACTTGTGACGACATCTTTAGCAGGTAATACATCGCCAGGTTTTAATCCTTTAAGAATGCGAAGCTGGTTTTGCGGACTACTCTCTATTTTCATTGCCTGCAGGTATGATATATCCTTTGGATTACCTGCAGAAATTGTCCCCTGAGCGACGAGATGCTCGTCCAGCGACTCTACACGCGCTTCAACTTGAACATCCTTTATTTCTTTAGGTGGTAATTTAATGACAGCTCTCACTTCTTCACCGTGTGTCATGGCATAGGTATAGAACATACTGATGCAACCGTGTTCAAAGAATCGCTGTCCAAAAGCTCCTAGAATCAATGGTGGAAAAAGGTCCAGATGCATAGTACCTGCCACCGCCCCACCTCTCATCCCAACTTTCTGGGCTGTTTCTTCTTCATGGATAGAACCTTTTACCTGAGCGGCGGCATTAATAGATGGCTTCCACGGTCCGTACATGAACCCTTCTCTGACAACGATCTCATCTTTCATGGTCGTCACTCCCTATTTCACCACAGGTTAAAATTCGGGCAAACGAATATTAGCTCCGTCATAGTCCTGATGTCAAATTAAAAATTAAGAATAATTCTATTTGACGGCATATCACACAAACCGCTCGAAGCGCTCTTTTTTGGCTTTGCAGATGGGGCAGATTTCCGGTGGACTATCGCGAGCGCACAAATAACCGCAGACACGACACCGCCATACAGGTAATGGAAAAGAAGTAGCTCCAGATGTAATCCGTTTTCCTGCTGTCTGCACTCGTTTTTCAGGTGATGGACGGCGTTCGGGTATTGACTCAACTGTTTTGCGTCCGGAGATGACCTCCCCGGTCACATATAACCCTCAGTAACAGCTATTGAAATCAGTCAGGTCAGAATCACGGTAATCACACGGACATACGATATCTAAATCGTCATTTTTATTCCCTGAAGCCAGACGACAGGGACAAGCACGATATCCGTAACGTTTTTCGTTATTGAGCAATCCTCTTACCAGTTCCTTGGTAAATGCAACATCAGGATTCAGATGGTAGCCATTAGATTCGGCTTCTCTTTTCGTTTGTTCGTAGAGGCGGTTGATTTCTTCTTGCGTAACTATTATTTGTGCATTCACTACTGTATAGCCTCGCGGATTTCATTTTCTTTAAATCCTACAATACATTTTTTATCATCGATAACAATCGTCGGAAATGAACTGGCTGGATTCCACTTACGCACGGTGTCCAATAAAACCGGTTTTTCTACATCAGACGCCAGGTCAACATCTGTAAAATAGTAATCGACCCCCAATTCATTCATCAGATTCTTTGTTTTACGGCACCACGGACAGGTACTGAGTGCATAGATAACGATACGTTTGGTTTTCTTTCCAGATACATGTTCTAAAGCCATTCTTTGCCTCCTGGTGGTGATAGTATATCACGGGAATTACAAAATAAATACAGGAAAAACATTGGGATGTAATTGCAATAATGAGGAAATATTTCTGTAAGCAACAGTTATGACGAAATCTTGTTATTACCCGATTCTCTGGCAAAAATCGCTGCGCCCAGTGCGGTGATAAACTGCGGTTGCGGGGGTACTAGAAGTTTTACGGCAAGTCGTCGTTGTACCCACTCAATAAGTCCTGCATTCAGCGCTCCACCTCCACAGATCCCGTACTCAGGTTCCTTACCTACCCTGTCAACCATAGAGTTTATCTTTTCCGCAAGTGCTTTGTGCACTCCCGCAAGTATATTCTCTTTACTGATACCTTCGGCAACACGCGAGACTGCCTCTGATTCCCCAAACACTGCACATGCTGTAGTGAAAATTACCGGATTATCTGATTTTAAAGATAGCGGTCCGATTTCTTCCAGAGGAATCTGTAGAACATTCGATATTATGTCAAGAAACCGCCCGGCGCCACTGGCGCATCTCTCGCTGGTAATAAAGTTGATGATCTGACCTTGTTTATTGATTCGAAGCACCTGTGTTGATTGCTGTTCAACATCAACCACAGTACGGACTTCAGGGAATACTTTATTCATCCCGCGTGCACAGCACCGTATATCAGCTATTTGAATGTCTGCATAATCAACCATGCTCGCCCCTTGACCGGTTGCTACTGTGCCAACAATATCACTGGTAGATACTTCTGCCTTTTCCAGAAGTTCTTCACGCAGTTTCTTCATTACTTGCTTGTAGTTCACACCAGAGCGCCTTAAATGGTAGGCAATTATATCGCTATCATGCAATAAGACGCCTTTACTTGTCCCTGAACCTATGTCAATTCCCAGATAGTATGCCATTGTCCTACTTAAAAAAAGTCACTTCTTCCAGTTTACGGGCGATTTTCACTATCGGCTTTCCCTCTGCCTGCGCTTTCATGATCGTTTCGCGGGCAATTAGTGCCGCCCCTAAAGCACCGCTAAGTAATGGTTCTGATGGTACGAGCACCGGACAACCGAGATTCTCTTCCAGTGCCTTGACCACACCAATATTTTTCGCAACACCGCCGGTAAATACCACATCGGGTTCCACCTTCAATCGCCGTACCATACGTGCTACACGTCCTGCTATAGCGTCATGCAAACCAGCAACCACATCTTCCAGTGGTACACCGGCAGATAGATGGTTTATGACTTCTTGCTGGGCAAAAATGGTGCAGACACTACTGATAGAAACCTTACTTTTTGACTTCAGGGAAATCGGACCGAGGTCATCCAGACTCAACCCCAGCGTCTGCGCAACAACTTCGAGATATCTTCCGGTACCAGCGGCACATTTATCACTCATTACGAAGTCAAGTAGTTTCCCATCCTTAATTTTTAATCCCTTGGCATCCTGTCCCCCGATGTCAATCCCCAATCTGACATTCGGAAAGAAGTTAGCCACTCCACGGGCATGACAAGTCAGTTCCGTAATCTGCTTATCTGCAAATGGGACATTGATACGACCGTACCCGGTTGCGATAACGTAGGTAATCTCATCAATCGTGATTCCCGTCTTTGAAAGCGCTTCCTCCATTACTTTGTTAGCCAGACGGCGGTGTTCGGCACCAGTATGTTGTACTACAAATGCAAGTAATTTTTCGTGTTCGTCAATTATGGCTACCTTGGTCATAGTAGAACCAAGGTCAATACCTGTAAAATAAATAGGAATCACCCCCCGTATCAATCAAAACCCAACTGAATATTCTTTAGCTGATAATCTCTAGAAAACCCTGCACTCTGGTCTTCATCGGAGCCAGCGCACCCACGGTATAATCGTGCTCAAGATAAATGCTGGGTACATCCATCGCTTTAAAGTAATCCCGTAGTTGGGGTACTTCATATCCGTGCGTATCACAGTAGCGTACCGATTGCAGAATAACACCATTTGCCTTCCAGTCGCGTGCGTAATCAAGTAGATATGAAAAACGAGATGTGAGGTCGTCCATGTAATTCTTTTTAACCGCATAGAAGTCCCGGGTACGGAAAGTACGTGGACATTTTATGTCAATCAGATAGTGTTGCGCTAGACCGTCAATTGGATCGGGTGTAATCGCAACATCATTGAAAAATGCGCGACTACCTACACAGGTATCATCCATGACTACATTTGCATCAAGACTTTCAATCATTTCTATCATGGGAATATCATCTATAATACTTCCCCAGATGAGCAACCGGGCATTTTTCTTCACCGGTTTATTCACGCGTATCTTGATTTCACTGATAACCTCTCGGAGTAATGTATTACCTTCATCGACAGGTAGGCTCTGGATTGCTTTTATGGTTTTAAGCGTTTCCGCACCGGAGATAAGTGGCGGGTCTGGTTTTTTAAGCTGATAAAGCTCGCGCACCAGGGCTCGCTGTTCATTGTGCTTTTTAATCGCACTTATCAGGTTCGCCTCAGTAATTTTCTTGCCGGCAAAGGTTTCCATAGCTGTCTGGAAAGCCTTCAAGACTCCCTTGATCTGGTTCAAAGAGGTATCATGTGTAGTATGGGGAGTATCGATATTGTAATGGAAAGGTGTCTTCACCGTATAACGCCATATACCGCTTAAACTACTCCCGACATCACAGATGTGAGTGGTTACCATACCATCCAGAAAGTCGTACTTACCTTTTAAGCCGAGGTCCAGACAACTGCGTAGGAATGGACATACTACCGTAGGCAAATAGGTATCCGCCTTTGTGATTGATTCGTGCATATCTCCCAGCACTCGATATGGGATGAGATCGAGCGCCGTCATCATCTCTGTCACCGGATAAATGCAGAGGTAGCCGATAACTTTCTTACCTTCTGTTTTAAGTTCTCTAATCCGCTGGGTACGATCTAAATAGAGTTCTTGAACATGGGCAAGTCCTTTCTTTGTCGCAGCAGACATCAGTCAAATCTCCCTTACATCGTTAGTTAATTAACTACCATTGCATTCCCAGGTCTTTCCTTACCTTCCTGTAATGGTCCATTGTATCTTCAAAAGCTTCTGCCTTTTTTAGAGATTCAACCGGATTGAAGAGGCTGGTATCGATAATGTCCCCTTCAATTATCAGCGATGGCACCTTGTACATATCCAATAACTGGTCGGCAAATAGCGTTAAACCTGAAGACGCTGACCGACAGGAAAGTAGAACATGTAGTACCACACCATCGCACTGGTATTCCCGGATGTGTCTGGTGCGCAGTCGATTCGATGAACCTTCACGCATGATTTCTTCCTTAACCTGAGAGGCTTCTTCCGGTCCGAATTCCTGGTCAATGACACTTGCCAGACTGCGATAACGCTTTCTAACATATCTCTCTACCGGATCAGTCACACCGCTCAAATCAACTTGAAACGGTCGCCCCGGGCTATATGAAGACTCACAAACAAAGTTCCAGCCTCGGTCTGCCAACGAATCCAGGAAGCTCAGGCTATGCCACGGTGCCAAACCTTCAAATGATAGGCGGTATTTCTCTGGACGGTTAATAGCTGCGATGCTATGGTCTACACGGTATTTCACCTCATCGTACATTTTCTGATGCCCATCAACAATTACCGTGGGATCAGCAGCACCACGATACAAGGCGGCAGACATTACGCTCCAGAAATCACGGGTGTGCATAGGACCAGGCCGTGCTTTGCGCAATTGATTTATTTCCCAGCGGAGCTGGTTGATCTTGTTGGTACCATCACCGGTGAAACCTAACTTATCCCATTCCATTTTCTTACCCGTTACTTTTTCCAGGAAAGTTACGAATTGTTTAATTTCGTTGATAAGAAACTGGGTGTTGCGCTCATAGGTACCGGGTATTAAATTTTCGCGGGCATGTGGCGAAGGAGATTCCAGTGTCCACACCGGCGCATCAAAATATCTGCCCAGTGATTGAAACCATTTAAACCTAGCATCACAAACCTCTGCTGAAGCTACCAATAAGTTGGGTCTTGGCATGCCTCCGGCTGGTGCTTCTGGAGGAATTTGACCGTTCAATTCCACCATACGGGCGGAATAACCGACGCAAGCGCGTGCGTAACCGCACAGATGCGTTGGATAACCTTCTGTCTCTGACCTTTCCAGAAAAGGTCCAGCTAGTTTTTGAGCTGCGCAAAGGCTGCTGTAATTTTCTGGAAATACGGTGATGATATCCATGGCATTGAGAATGGCATTTGCCCAACCTTCAAGCATTACCCAGGCGACAGGTTTGCCTTCTGCCTCTGCCTCCCCACCAGCTTGATACATCTTGTCCACTTCCGCACGGAGGGCATACATTGACTGCAAACGATTAAGGGGTCTGGTCTTAACTTCCTGCGTCACAACCTTCACTCCTTGATACAATAAAGTATCTTTACAACCCTATTATACTTACTATTCGTATGGGAAGACAAAGAGAGTTTGTTTCCGTAATTACTTTATGTAATGCGCCCGAATCTGACTGGACGATATCAATACGGAAAGCTATTTTAGGCTAGATGATAATTATTTCGCAGTTAGACGTCAATTCATCTTTATAAAAATAATGGGAAAATTTGAATATGCAGACACCTGCATTTTTACACTTGATTTTATTATACAGTCACTAACGAATGTACCTCTATACATTACCTGCGAGACGTTCTATAATAACGGTTATTAGGATTCGCTAAACATAACGAGTCATTATGCCAGATAAAAATAAATCTCCATCGCGTCGGCGCTTTATTAAACCAGGCGACCGTATTTTCCGGGTACCACGTCCTATTCAGTGGGAGGTCATCTTACCTTCCATAACACGTCCGCGTGTGGGTGGTGGCGGTATCTCTACTTCAGTTATCGCCTTCGGATTTGGGGCAGTCATCTTAATAGGCACACTTTTGCTGATGCTGCCTGTAGCTGCAACTAATGGAATATCAGCAGACCCTACCATAGCCTTATTCACATCCACATCTGCGGTTTGTGTAACGGGTCTGGTAGTTGCAGATACAGCTGATTACTGGAGTCCTTTCGGGGAGGGAGTAATCCTCTTCCTTATCCAGATAGGCGGCTTCGGTTTCATGACTACCGCCACATTGATCTTGCTAGCACTGGGACGGAGAATTGGTTTACGCGAGAGACTCCTAATTAAGGAAGCCATGGGAGTAACACAATTAGGTGGCGTAGTAAGAATCGTGCGGCAGATGGCATTCTTTACGATAGTTGCTGAAATACTCGGTGCGGCTCTAATATATCTGCGTTTGTCAACGCAGTCTCCACACGGTGAAGCATTGTGGAAATCTATCTTCCACTCTATTTCCGCATTTAACAACGCCGGTTTCGATCTGTATGGTGGCTATCGCAGTTTATCCGATTTTCAAACCGACCCACTGGTCATATTAACAACTGCAGGGCTTTTTATTCTGGGTGGTATAAGCTACATGGTGATCAGTGACATATTGAGAAAAAGGGGCTTTGTTCACCTGTCTCTTGATAGTAAAATGGTTATAACAACCATGACTTTCCTCCTGGCATTAGGTACTATAGTCCTCCTGCTAACTGAAATGAACAATTCTGATACTCTTGGACCACTATCATTACCGCAGAAAATTCTTAATGCATTCTTTCATGCAGCAACTCCCCGCACTGCTGGTTTCGCATCTCTTAATATTGGCAGTTTTGCAGTCTACTCATTATTTTTTATCATGTTCCTAATGTTAGTTGGCGGCGCTTCAGGATCTACCGCAGGTGGTATCAAGGTAAATACTTTCGGCTTGCTTGTCGCTACTATTATCAGTACTCTTCGCGGTGATGAAAATCCTACCGCCTTTCAGCGTGAAATAAACACCGAACAAATTCAACGTGCTCTGACTCTTGTTATTCTCGCGGTAGTATTCATTTTTATAATAGTTTTTTGCTTGACTATTACAGAAAATATGAGCTTCAGTGACCTGCTCTTTGAGACTATTTCCGCCTTTGGTACGGTCGGTCTGTCAACCGGAATCACTCCTATACTCAGTACAGCCGGTCGCTTGTTGATTATTCTTACTATGTTCATCGGTCGTATCGGACCACTTACATTGATCCTATCGCTTACATTACGACAGCGCCGCTCAGATTTCAGTTATCCAAAGGAAGCAGTACGCATCGGTTAAGGAGGTAGCTGTGAAAAAACAAATTGTTGTCGTTGGACTGGGACGGTTCGGCATCAGTATTGCCAGAACATTATATGCGATCGGGCATGATGTTCTTGCAATCGACACAGAAGAGAAAATAGTACAAAGTGTCTCTTCCGAGATTACGCACGCTATTCAAGCAGATGCCACCAATGAGACCGTATTACGGGAGTTAGGTATTGGAAATTTCGACATAGCAATTGTTTCCATTGGCTCAGCAGTTGAAGCTAGTGTTCTTTCGACCATTCTATTAAAAAAGTTGGGTGTGCCTTACGTAATTGCCCGTGCGGATAATGAACTTCATGGCAGTATTCTGGAAAAAATCGGCGCTGATAAAGTAGTATATCCTGAACAGGAAATGGGTGCCCGTGTAGCGCAGGTAGTCACTCTCACTGAAGTTTCCTATTATATGCCTCTTGTACCAGGTTATGGCGTGGCTCGAATGGAAGCACCATCTTATCTTGTTGGAGAGAAACTTACCGACATCGGTTTCGGACCGAAAGGAAAGTGGGAAGTAGCCGTCGTTTTAATTCAACGCGAAAAGGAAATCATCGTCACCCCAGGTCAACAGGAAATAGTCCGGGAGGGTGACATCTTGGTAGTCGCTGGCAATAATGATAACCTGGAAAAATTATTACAGGTAGCCAAGAAAACTAGCGACGAGGAAAATAAGAACGGTAAGAAGCAGAACAACGATTAATACAACTAAAATGTAGACTTTTTGTTTCTCGTACGCGAGTAAGAAATCCGTTTCTTACATTAGCCAACTTACCGAATTAAATAAACGAATTAGATTTAATATCCCCTCTTACAAATTTAATGCAAATTAAAAATTTCACTATGTTACTATTGATTCTTTTTGCATAATCAAGGAGTATTTCGGATGGATAGTAAGGAAAGCTCAATCGCATACTGCGGATTATTCTGCGCTACCTGCTTTAACTACAGAGGAGAAATCGCCGATATGGCTAGAGACTTCAGGAAGAAACTCCGGGAAGAAAAGTTTGACCGAATAGCACCGGGTTTATCAAAATACTTCAAGGACCTGGCAAATTATTCGGTATGTTATGAAGTTCTGGGTGCGATGGTGAGACTGCGATGTAAACGAGGTTGTCGATCTGGAGGTGGCAATCCGGGTTGCAAAGCCAGGATATGCTGTCAGAAGAAAAATATCGAAGGCTGCTGGGAATGCAGCGAATTTGAAATTTGCGGTAAATTAGACTTTCTGAAACCGATTCACGGGGAAGAACACCTGCAAAATCTGAGAAAGATCAAGAAACAGGGTGCAAAGGCTTTTATAATAACACAAAAGCGTTAGGAAATTATTACTCTCCTCTGAATACCGGCTCGCGTTTTTCGACAAATGCCCGCGCACCTTCTTTATGGTCTTTTGTCAGGTTAAGTTCCTGCACGATAGGGGCTATCATCTTGAGATTTGCCGCCAGGTCCATGGTTAGTCCGTCATAAATAGCGCGCTTAGCACGTTGAATCGCCAGTGGCGGACCTTTTGCCAGCTTTTCTGCTAGGTCCATTGTGGCTGTTTCTAATTCGTCATGAGGGACCACCATTGTTACCAACCCGATTTGCTCCGCCTCCTTCGCATCCAGCATATCTCCTGTCCATGCCATCAATAGGGCTTTGTCAATCCCCACCAGTCTTGGTAGAAAATAAGTGCCACCAGAAGCAGGTATCATACCACGTCGAATAAAAACTTCTGCGAATCTCGCCTGGTCGGAAGCAATCCTTACATCGCAGGCAAGGGCAAGGTCAAGCCCACCACCTACAGCCACGCCATTCACCGCCGCAATAATTGGTTTATGACATTGCTGCATCAGAACATACAATGAGGTGCGTGAGTCTGCCGGCATCACATCCCTTTCGGCTCCGCCCGGTTCGTCCAGTCTCTGCGCCATTTGCTTAACATCTGCGCCAGCACAAAAAGCACGCCCTTTAGCTGTTAAAATAATCACTCTTATTTTTTTATCCTCGGATGAATCAACAATTGCCCGGTAGATACTATCCGACATTTTAGCGCTGAAAGAGTTGAGTTTATCAGGTCGGTTTAGAGTAATCGTTGCGATATGTCCTTCTTTTTTATAAAGAATATCCGGATATTCTGTCATTACTGCCTCCTTTAGCGACTTGATAATGAGTCGAACGCGCTGGGAAAGGTAATAGTATTGTCCCATTGGGAAAAAGCGGATTTCAGTGCTCCCAGCTCTACTTTTTCAGTGCGGAGGAGAAAAGGTCTTCTACCTACCTCATCCGGAGCATGAGCATCCGAACCCTGAATACAGGCATATTTCTTGGGATAGCCGCGCATTTGTCCCTTATTCCACAGTTCTCGATTTTGGGCAACTGTAATTTCCAGAGCACTCAAATGCTGGCTGGCATGGATCGCCATTTTTGTTGAACGTGATTCCTTTGTTTCCAGAAAACCACTAGGCCAGCGTTCAATATGCGCCGCAATCACTACTCCCTCTGCCTCGACCACCTTCTTAAAGATATCTGCCACTTCACCACTTATCTGTTCCACACCATCACCACGGCGTTCTCTCGCAATTCCTAAATCATTGAGCAGCTTATCCAGTCTAATTACAGATGTACCAATTTCAAATATCGCCAGAAAATGACCGCCTACGGTCGTGAGCTCAATTCCTGGAAAAACAACCAGGTTTTCTTTCTCAGCGAGTCGGCGCACGTCTTCTATCCCTTCCACTGTATTGTGGTCGGTAATTCCGATTGCATCTAGCCGCGAAGCAATAGCGGCGTTGATAATTTGTTCCGGCTTCACTGTCATATCACTGTAACATAACGAACGTGATGTATGGATATGCAGGTCAAGTTTTTTGTATAATGATCTCTCAAGCATACTCATAAAGATTAACCATAGCGTAACAAGGAAACAGAAAGTTTGTCAAAAACGGCGTGCAGGTTTTACTGAACGAGTATACTCTTTAAGTTAGTTTAGATATATAACTTACACTACAAGTCGTCATGACCCCGTGCTCTCATAATGATTGATACCGACCTGCCAGAACTTATAGGCGAGAGTGAACAAGAACAATCCCACAGCTGGTGTCAAATACTGCAATATTGGATGGAATAATGTGCCGCCTTTTCCACCGAGGAAATATTGAGCCGGGTAGAAATTGATGAAAGCGTAGGGAATAATGAAAGTAAGGATTACCTGAATAACGGTTCCGTAAATGCTGATAGGATAGTCCATGAAACGCCTGGTGTCATAAATAATAATATCCCTGATTGCCATCGACTGCACAAGCCACAGACTGATTGAGCACGTAAACAGGATTATTGCTATATGAATAAAACTTGCTCCAACGAGAACCGATAACAGGTATAGAACCTTCACAAATGACCATTCGATTTCAAGTCTGGCAAAACACAAAATGAAAATAATTGTTCCGAGAATTATATGCCCCAAGAATCCAACATAGCGCTGACGCGAAGCCAACAGGTGAAGAAGCGGATTCATCGGGCGGATTAATATACCATCAAAGGATCCGTTGTGGACCATACTCTCAAGTTCCTGCAAAGGGACAAAAAAGAATAAGCTCCCCAACCCATATGAAAATAAGTTGAGATTATAGAGAAGCATGATATCCCAGAGCTCCCATCCATTGATTACCTGGAATTTGTTGAGGATGATCCAGATTCCGGCGTAGGTTACCACATAACTGAAGAAATTGATAAAAATCTCCGAGTAGAAGGCAAATCGATATTCCATCTTGCTCTTAAGAAACACACCCAGGAATTTCCAGTACAGTCTAAGTGACCCCATAGCTAACCACCCTGAATTACCAATCTTTTTACCGAGCCTTGCCACAGAAGTTTCGCAACTCCATACAGGACAACTATCCATAAGAGTTGTCTTCCAATCAATAACATACAATCCAGTACATCTGATTTGCCAAGTAGTATCTGTATCGGGATATAAAAAGTCATGGGAAATGGTAAAAATTCTGATACCTTAGCAAGCCAGCCGGGAAAAAACCACAGTGGTATCAGGGAACCCGAAAACAGACTCATCAAATCCCCAATGAAGCGCCTGAAATGCCATATTGACATATAGAGGAATCCAAGTAGTCCTATGGCATAGTTGATAAAAAAGCTGATTACAATGCCGTTAATAAGAGCTAGGATGAACAACGCTGCGTTCGCCGGTGATGGGGTCATGAATCCGAAGGCAATCACACCAAAGATTAGCACTGGCAAAAGTATAAACAGAAAATTGAAGAGATTTGCACCCATCGTAGAGCTGAACAGCATGTTTCGGAAATTCATTGGACGGATGAGATACATCGCGATTTCACCGCTTCGAACCCTTGCATCTATGACATCAATTACATTATTTCCTATCAGCGTAGCCACTGTCGTACTTACAATAATATAGGTAACCATATCCTGCAACGTAACCGTACCGACCGAAGTAGAAACCTGTCCATTCGCACCCATTAGCGCACGCCATATATAGACCTGAGCGAAGAGAAATAGCAGTCTTCCACCTATACGAAACAGATAATTTGTCCGAAAGGCGAATCTCTCTTTGAACGCGTTCTTGGCATATTCAATGTAAATCCGAACCCGCTTCATTGAGAAAATCCCTTGTACATCTTCCTTATGATGTCTTCTACTGAGGCTTCAGTTACACGAAAATCACGTATTATGGTTCTATCTGCGAGCCACCGTAGTATCGCGGCTGAGTTGACTGCATTTTTATCATACTTTACAATAAGATTAGTTCCGTTCAAATTCATCTCATGGATACCCGGAATGCTCAGACCATCAATTCCCGCCACGGTGTCAGCCAGTTCAGCTTTGAGTGTACTCTCCGACCCGTAGTCGTTTTTCAATTTGTCAAGGCTTCCGTCGTACATTATTTTGCCCTGATGTATCACAAGCGCACGCGAGCAGACCTTCTCAATATCAAACATGTCATGTGTTGCCAGCAGGATTGTGGTATGCCGACTCTTGTTAACCTCACGAAGGAATTCTCTGACATTTTCTTTCACGACAACATCCAGGCCGATAGTCGGCTCATCCAGATATAGGATGTCAGGGTCGTGAAGAAGAGCACACGCGAGGTCGGCGCGCATTCTTTGTCCCAAGCTCAACTGACGTACCGGGGTATGAATGAACTTGTCAATCCCGAGAATTTCGGAGAAACTGCGCAGATTTTCTTGATAACGTTGATTTGGTATATCGTACATGTACTTCATAAGGTCGAGCGTTTCAGATAGCGGCAGGTCCCACCACAGTTGGGTACGTTGTCCGAATACTACCCCTATTTTCCGCGCATTCTGCTCGCGTCTTTCATAAGGAATAATTCCATTAACTTCTGCAAGTCCATTTGTCGGTACGAGAATCCCGCACAGGATTTTCATTGTGGTGGATTTCCCCGCGCCATTCGGGCCGATATAACCCACCACCTCACCTTTATTTATGGAAAAAGAGATGTGGTCAACCGCTTTTATTATTCTATATTCGCGGTGGAAAAGGTCTTTTATTGCTCCCATAAGACCTGCACGGGCTTTACGCTGTTTGAATTCCTTGGTCAGATTTTCAACCCTAATAACCATCTTTAGCCTCAAATCTGTAGTAAGTTACTGATATATACATATTTACTTATAGGAGCCAGGCATTAGGTCTTATATGAAGAATCCGAAGGTATGAAGGTATATATATCACGATTTCCACACTCTGTCAAGGAGAACCCATTGTGCGGTACAGATTGTTGACAAGGAAATGTTACCAAGATTATAATGATTCTAATATCGATGGCGGAGGTAACCGTGCCGAACCTGGTGGAACGTTTTAGTCAGAAAGGGACATCATTGATGATGATGCCTCGGGCTTGGCGTGTCGCCGGTTCGGGGGTCATGCAAGCATAGATTTCCGTCCCGCGAAGGTCTCACCAAGCCCAGGAGCAATCACTTCTGGGCTTTTATTTTAACAGTACAAATATAAAAATGAGGAAAAAATTAATGTTATTTATTACTAGAATTGACCAAAAAACAGAATCGGTTAACGATACTTGTGTGAAAAATTATCATACTCTAGAAGAGGAGAAATAGTAGATGGCTAAGACAATCGACGAAATCAATCAAAAAATAAAAAAAGGCAATGTGGTAGTTTTCACCGCGGAAGAAATCATAAATGTGGTGAAAGAAAAGGGATTAAAAAAAGCGGCAGAAGAAGTAGATGTTGTCACCACAGGCACATTTGGACCAATGTGCTCCTCCAGTGTATACCTGAATATCGGGCACAGTAATCCACGAATTAAGCTCGGTGGCGGTAAAGCCTATCTGAATGATGTACCTGCCTATACCGGACTTGCAGCGGTAGATTTACTTATAGGCGCAACTGCCATGCCGGATGACGACCCCAGAAACAGGACCCACCCCGGCGAGTTCAATTACGGAGGTGGACATGTCATCGAAGAACTGGTTGCTGGTAAAGACATCCTTCTGGAAGCTACAGCTTACGGCACAGACTGCTATCCGCGTAAGAAGCTGGAAACATGGATAAATATTCGTGACTTGAACGAAGCGGTGTTGTTTAATATCAGAAACGCCTATCAGAATTACAATGTCGCCGTAAACTTGTCCAACAAGACCATTTATACCTACATGGGTATTTTGCGTCCTGAACTTGGCAACGCTACTTATAGCAGTGCCGGACAATTGTCGCCACTATTGAACGACCCTTACTACAAAACAATCGGTATCGGGACAAGAATATTTCTCGGTGGCGGTGTGGGTTATGTTGCCTGGCAGGGAACTCAGCACAACCCTACAGCTTTAAGGACCGATAATGGGGTACCCAAACGCGGCGCCGGCACCCTGACAGTGATCGGAGACCTCAAACAAATGAGCCCGCAATGGCTTGTTGGTACCAGTTTCCTCGGTTATGGGACGACTCTAACCGTTGGCATAGGGGTTCCCATACCAATTCTTTCTGAGGAAATCCTGAGCTATACCACGGTGACCGACGAACAAATTTATGCCGCAATCGTCGACTATTCAGATGCTTATCCGCATATGAAGTCGAGCATTGTCGGAGAAGTGAACTATGCTCAGTTGAAAACCGGTAAAATCACTATACAGGGTAAAAAGGTGCCGACTTCATCTTTCTCTAGCTATTCGAAGGCGGTGGAAATCGCTGGTACCCTGAAACAATGGATAAAATCAAATAAGTTTGAATTAACCCAGCCGGTAGCATCTATACCCGGTGTCGAATCCGGTATTACCTTCAAACCATTAAGTGAACGTCCGATACAAGTGAACAATAAAGCATAGATGATTTCACAGTGAAAGAGGTGAAGATATGATTTCGAAAAAAATCGTACTACATTTTCCGCGGCGGCTTGTCGACCGTCCGTTGGTTTATCATTTAATTAAGGACTATAACCTTGAGTTTAATATCTTGAAGGCTCAGGTAACACCTGCGGAAGAAGGTTTGATGGTACTGGAACTCAAAGGTAAGCAGGAAGATTATGATAAAGGCATTAAATACCTTGCCGAAGCTGGAGTTATCATCGAAGCTCTGAGCCAGAATGTCAGCCGAAACGAACAACGTTGCACGCATTGTGGTGCGTGTATTACCATATGTCCTACCAGCGCCTTTGAGCTTGATTTTGTGACTAGAAAAACCAGGTTCCTGGATAAAAAATGTATCGTCTGCGGCATTTGTATTAAAGGTTGTCCCCCGCGAGCTATGGAGCTTCATTTTTGAAGATTTAAAAAATTCTATTGACATGAACTCCGTAGCCGATTAAAGTGTCTGTTAAGACATGGTTGTGTGAGGAGGCGCTGAATATGGAAAGAAAGCCGCGAATTGGCATCATGACAGGCGGTGGCGACTGTCCTGGATTGAATGCTGCTATACGGGCTTGTGCCAAAACTGCCATGAGAGCCGGTTATGAAGTTGTTGGTATTCACAATGGCTGGCAGGGTTTGCTGGAACACGATGATGAAGTATTGGATGGTCTCAGAACATCAGGCATTATAGACAGGGGAGGTACTATTCTAGGAACATCCAGAGTCAGTCCTCTGCGTGAGGATAATGGTGTACAGCGAGTCCTTGACCGCATCCATGTCTTGAGGCTGGAATCAATAGTGATTTTGGGCGGTGAAGGTTCTCTCAGTCTCGCTTACAAGATGTCCGAAAAAGGTGTAAATGTCATCGGCATACCCAAAACGATTGATAATGATATTGTCGAGACGGATTTCTCTATTGGTTTTCAGACAGCGGTCCAGACTGCTACTGAAGCCCTCGATAAGCTTAGAAGTACGGCGGAAAGTCATCACCGTGTGATGTTACTGGAGGTCATGGGGCGAAATACCGGGTGGATCGCCACTTACTCCGGAATGGCAAACGGCGCCGATGAAATCCTTATTCCGGAGATACCTCTCACAGAAAGGCGCTTGGATAACCTTTGCGAACGGTTGATAAGGCGCAGAAACATGGGCATCAAGTTCAGTATCATTGTAGTTGCCGAAGGCATCCAGGTACTGGGCAAAACTGTTCTCCAGGAAGCTGCCGGCTCACAGCCTGACACCCCTGCGCCCAGACTTGGTGGTGTGGCGCAGGTGTTGGGTGAAATCATTGAAAAGAGGACCGATCTGGAAACACGCGTCTCGACACTAGGTTACATACAGAGAGGTGGTTCACCTGTTGCTTACGACCGGACACTGGCAACCGCCTTTGGTGTGAAAGCAACCAGACTATTACAGGAGAAAAAGTTCGGGGAGATGACAGCCCTCAAAGGCACAAGAATAGTAAGTGTGCCTCTGGAAAAGATTACCGATAAGGTAAAAACTGTTAACCTGAATACTTATGGAGTGGCAAAGCAGTTCTTTGCCCAGTAAATTCACTATGCTAACTCTTGAAGAAAAGCAGCGGTACGACCGCCAGATAATGATACCCAACTTCGGGGAAGCAGGACAGGAAAAGCTTAAGAAAGCTAAAATAGTGATTGCCGGCAGTGGTGGTCTTGGTTCTCCCGCAGCCATTTATCTGGCAGCCGCTGGGGTGGGCACACTCCGCATCATTGATAACGACAAAGTGGAACTGAGCAATCTCAACCGACAGGTACTACACTGGGATAAAGACATCGGGCGAAGTAAAGTGGAATCCGCCGCAGAGAAATTGACTCAACTCAACAAAGGTGTGCGATTGGAAACAATTGCCAAGACTATCACTGATAAAAATGTTGTCGAAATGATCGCTGGTTTCAATGTAATTATCGACGCTCTTGACAATTTACCGACCCGCTTTCTACTCAACAAAGCCGCTATCGAATATAATATTCCTTTTATTCACGGCGCTGTCTACGGACTGGAAGGGCGCGTCATGACGATTGTCCCAGGTAAGTCTGCATGTTTACGCTGTCTTTACCAGGGAATCCCTCCTAAAAAGAAATTCCCGGTATTAGGTACAACCCCGGGCATCATCGGGTGCATCCAGGCGACTGAAGCCATCAAGCTCATTACCGGCATTGGTAAGTCACTCACCAACCGCCTGCTTATTTATGACGGTTTAAATATGAAATTCACCGAACTTATCGTTAAGCATAGAAAGAACTGCGAGCATTGCGGAACGAAAGCAGGGAAGCAATTATGAGTATAGTGATTAATCTACCCGCCTATTTGCGCTCTTATGCTAATGATAAAGAATCAGTCAAAGTCAAAGGAAAAACCATCCAGGAATGCCTGAACGATTTAATTAAGCAATATCCCGAGCTGAAAAAAATGGTCTTCGACCAGGATGGGCAACTGCATACCTATGTGAGTATTTTTGCCGCCAACGAAATCGTCTACTCGGACCAGCTGGACAAGTCAGTAAAGGACGGCGACACCATTCATATCCTGTATATAATCGGGGGCGGGTGAGACTGAAAAACAATCTTCTATTCACCTGTGCTATTAATCCAATGAGCGAGTACTCCAATTTGACACCTACCTTTACCAAGTAGCATAATAGGTCGTTATTATTGCGGGAGGAGATAAAGTATGCTAAAGACCAGAATTACAGAATTGCTTGGAATTAAATACCCCATCATTGCAGGACCTATGGCTTACATCTCTGGACCTGAGCTGGTTTCGGCAGTATCAAATGCCGGTGGGTTAGGTGTGATGGCGTCGCTGTCATACCCTAATGTCCAGGAGCTCCAACAGGCTATCCGGCAGACCCAGAAACTGACCAAGAAACCGTTTGCCGTTAATATCACTATGTTACCGGTCTCCCGACCAGTAAACTACGAGGAGTATTTCCGTACAGCTTTAGATGAAGGCGTACGCATTATCGAGACCTCCGGGCGCAGTCCGGAACCATACATGCAAATGCTGAAAAATGCCGGTGTGATAATCATGCACCGGGCTACACGGACGAAGGATATTCAGACTGCCGAACGCGCTGGTGTGGACGCTGTAACAATTCTAGGAATGGAAGCCGCCGGCCATCCGGGACAGGAAGAAGTAGGGACAATAGTGCGTGTGCCGGTTGCGGTCAAATCTGTCAAGATACCGGTTATTGCCGGAGGTGGCATCGCTGATGCCTATGGATTTGTTGCCGCTCTGGCACTGGGTGCCGATGGGGTGCTGATGGGCAGTCGTTTCATGGTCACTAAAGAAGCTAATATCCATGATAATGTGAAGAAATGGTTGTGTGGACTGACTGAGGCGGATACTATCCTCATCCAGAAATCGGTGAAAAATGCTTCCAGAGTCGTGAGAAATGCCCACACCGAAAAAATCCTCGAAATGGAAAACAAAGGTGCTAACATTAATGAACTGCTCCCCATGATTAGCGGTACTCGCGGACGGAATGCTTATGCTACCGGTGATTTCAGTGAAGCCAATATCAGCGTCGGGCAATGTGTTGGATTGATTCGCGATATTCCCACCGTGAAACAGGTAATTGATGGCATTATCAAAGATGCTAAGGTTATTATGAAGCGTCTCCAGACTCTGGGTGTCGATGGTTAACCACTTTAAAATAGTTGACAGGTTATTCAACATATTGAGAGAATAGCACATTGAGGAGGAAGTTCAGACAATGAAGACAAGGATGACAGAGCTTTTCGGAATTAAATATCCAATCATGCTGGCAGGTATGAACTGGTTGACCACGCCCAAGCTGGTAGCGGCAGTATCAAACGCTGGTGCATTAGGTGTACTGGCAGGAGCGCAGTACAATCCAGATGGTTTGAGGAAGGCAATTCAAGAAATTCGAAAACTCACAGACAAGCCTTTCGGGGTCAATCTCACTCTCGGGATGGGTTCGGGACCAAATGCTAAAGTTGTTATCGAAGAAAAAGTGCCCGTGGTCAATTATTCGCTTGGTAGACCGCCGGAGATTCAACCATTTATTCAGGGCATACACTCTTATGGTGGAAAAGCAGTCGGCACTATTGCTCTGGTAAGGCATGCACAGCGTTCGGAACAACTCGGCGTTGACGCAATAATCATCACCGGTTATGAAGCCGCATCTCATTCCGGCAATGTCGGTGCACTGGTTCTTGTGCCACAGGTTGTAGACGCTGTGAAAGTCCCCTGTATCGGAGCTGGCGGGTATGCAGATGGTAAAGGACTGGCGGCGGCATTGGCACTTGGAGCTGAAGGGATTTCTATGGGCACCAGACTCGCGGCAACCAAAGAAGCCGAGGTCTCCACTGCCATCAAAGATGTCTGGGTCAAATCCACCGAAGAAGACACGGTTATCGATCCCACCTTTGATGGTATTAATTGCCGTGTTCTGCGTAATAAGAAAGCAGAGGAAATGCTAAACAAAAAGAGCCTCGCTCTATTTGATGCCTGGTCAGCCGGCATGTATATGAAGAAAGAACTCAAGATGAGTTACGGACAGCTCTATAAAACCGCTAATCAAATGAGAAAGAGTCGTGGTGGGGGTATGAAGGGTCTGGCTTCCGCAATGCGCTTTTCAGTTGGTGGTAGGTTATTCCGTACTGCTACCGTTGAAGGCGACCCTGTCAATGGTATCCTGATGATGGGTCAGACCGTCGGACGTATCCATGACATCCCCACAGTGCAGGAAGTCATTGACCGCACCGTAGCAGAAGCCAAGCAGATACTTGGCAAGATGAATAAACAAATCGTTGATTAAAATATTAAAAAGGCGGAAATAAGCACCGCGTTGAATATGAGGCAGGTAGTGTCGAACCGGAGTGATACTACCTGCTTATTTTTAGATTTAAAATAATTGACTGGAGGCAGACGATGTTTAAAACACGCGTGACGGAATTATTCGGTATCAAATATCCGATAATCCAGGGAGCATTGGGCGGAGGCTTAGCAACTCCTGAACTGGTTGCTGCCGTTTCTAATGCTGGCGGACTGGGTATGATAACCGCCCTCAATTATGGCTCAGTTCAAGAACTTCGAGATGCCGTCCGTAATACACGAAAACTTACAGACAAACCTTTCGCTGTCAACATAACACTTCTACCCACCATGCGCCGTATCCCTTACGAAGAATACTTTGCTGCCGCACTTGATGAAAACGTGCGTATTTTTGAGACCTCAGGGGGACTTCCAGAACCATATATTAAGAAGGTCAAAGAAGCCGGGGGCAAATTCATGCATAAGGTCGGTGGCAGTCGGCATGCGAAATCTGCCGAACGTATTGGCGTTGACGCTGTGAACATCGTATGCTTTGAATCAGCAGGGCATCCGCTACCCGACGATGTTGCTGCATCGGCTCTAATACCGGCTTGTGTCGATGCTGTAAAAATCCCGGTCATTCAAGCAGGTGGTGTCGCTGATGGGCGGGGTTTTGTTGCAGCACTGGCACTTGGTGCAGAGGGTGTCATGATGGGAACACGTTTCGTCGCAAGTAAAGAATGTGCCTTTCATCCTAAGCTTAAAGAATGGTTTACACAGCTAAGTGAAAAAGATACCATGCTTGTCCACCGTAAAATTAATAATCTGGAACGTGTTATACGTACAGAATTCACACAGAAAATTCTAGAATTGGAAGAAAAAGATACACCAACAGAACAAATCCTGCCCCTTATCGCCGGTGATAAAGTCCGTGGCGCTTATGAAACTGGCGAGACGGCAAATGCTATGATAACAGCCGGCCAGACAGTCGGGCTTATTCATGATATCCCGAGTGTAAAGGAAATCATTGATAGAATCATTACAGAAGCGGGAGATATTATCAAGCGTTTAAACAGCATTGAGCGTAGTTAGTCTTCTTCAAACCGAGTTTCGGAACGCGTCTCCAACCACTTTTTCTTCTGTGCGAGGCGCGTTTCTTCATTTGTAGTTTTATAGTTGTCGTGAAAGCTCTGTCGGAATGAATCAAATGTGTCATTCATAATAGCAGTTCTGATTGAATGAACGAGATTACTCATAAATACCAGGTTGTGAATGGTGGCGAGACGGTAGGCAAGTAATTCCCGACTCTTAAAGAGATGATGTAGATACCCGGCGGAAAAATGCTGGCAGGTATAACAGGTACAATCGACCTCAACAGGTCCTCTTTTCTCACGGAAAACAGCATTCATAATATCTACCCTACCCATCTTAGTAAATAATGCCCCGTTCCTCGCGACTCTGGTCGGAAGCGCGCAATCGAAAATATCTATGCCTCTCCCCACACATTCCACAATATCTTCCGGTGCACCCACTCCCATGAGGTAACGCGGTTTATCAGGAGGCAATAATGAAGTTGTCTGCTCCGTTATGTCAAATGTTACTTGCTTCGGCTCTCCAATACTCAATCCCCCGATGGCATAGCCGTCAAAGTCCATTTTCGTTAAGGCATTCACCGATTGTTTTCTCAGTTCTGGGTAAACACCACCCTGAACGATGGCAAAGAGCGATTGTTCCTGTTTGTCATGCGCTTTAAGACAACGTTCTGCCCAATGATGTGTACGCACCATACCTGTATAAACTTTTTCACGATTTTCATCATGCCCTACGCATTCATCGAGCACCATGATAATATCGGCTCCCAGCAATTCCTGATACTGAATAGCCAGTTCTGGTGTTATCGTATGTTGACTACCATCGATGTGAGAACGGAAGGTGACACCTTCATCTGTAACTTTACGAAGCCGGGATAAACTGAAAATCTGATAACCGCCGCTATCTGTGAGAATAGCTCCCTTCCAGTCCATGAATTTATGGAGTCCACCCAGTCTTTCAATAGTAGCGATACCAGGTCGAAGGTACAGATGATATGTATTCGCCAGAATCATGTTCATCCCAAGGTCTTTTACTTCTTCAGGTGTAAGTGTTTTTATAGAACCCTGACTACCGACGGGACACAGGACAGGTGTAGTAATGACACCGTGTGGAGTCGTCAATTCACCAGTGCGGGCATTTCCCGTAGTTTTTAATAGACGAAAATTACTCATAACAAATCGAAAAATAGTTGAAAATATTATTCTTTTTATAACTGGCGGACTTGTGCTGCCTTCTCGTCTAGATATTCCTGTAGAATAACTGCCGCTGCCATAGCATCATAACGGGTTTTTCTATTTAATTTTCTGGGGCTGGCTTCTCGCTTCAACTGCTTCGCAGCGACTGTGGTGAAACGTTCGTCGCGATACTCAATCGGGATAATCGTGTGCTGCTTTAATACTTCAGTGAAAGCTTGCACTTTCTCAGCTTGATGACCGATATCGCCACCCAATGAGCGTGGTAAACCTACGATGATTCGCACCACTTCATATTGAGTCACAACCTGAAGAATATCGGAAAAAGCCTGGTTGTCACTAATGCGTTCAATAATTGCATGTGGGCTGGCAAGAGTCTCTGTGAGGTCACTCATTGCTACTCCGATACGTTTATCGCCAATATCCAGTCCGAGGATACGCGACACGTTAAATCAGGCTCCTCACCAGTTTGAGAGCTTCGTCCATTTTACTCTTGTCTTTGCCACCGGCTTGTGCCATATTAGGTTTCCCACCACCGCTGCCACCGGCTACTTTTGCCACCTGCTTCACAATGTTACCAGCATTGTAACCTTTACTAACCAGGTCGGAGGTAACCACAGCCAGGAATGAAGGGCGGTCTTCGTATACGGTACCAAGCACAATGACAGCACTCTTTAACTTATCACGCAGAAAATCACTCATCTCACGTAATGCTTGCGGTGGTAATGATGGTACATGAGCTTGAATCACATTGACGCCTTTGATTTGCTCTACATTAGCAAGCAGTGATTCGGCAACTTTCCGTGCAAGTTCCCGTTCTGTTAATTGTCGTAGTTTACGCTCTTGTTCGAATGAATCCAGCGTGCTTTTGAGTTTTTCGAGAATGTCATCACCGGAAGCCTCGATAGCTCTAGCGATTTCTCGCTTTTCAAAGGACAGTTTCTCTACATACTCTTCCGCCCCTCGCCCGGTTACTGCCTCAATACGACGTAAACCAGAACCAATGCTGCTTTCACTTAAAATCTGTAAAAATCCAATTTTACCGGTTGAATTAATATGAGTACCGCCACAGAGTTCAATGCTCACCGGAGGTTTACCAACCTTAAGGGCACGTACTGTATCGCTATATTTCTCATCAAAAAGGGCGATCGCCCCCTCTGCGACCGCTGTCCTGTAAGGCAACTCCTCTGCATACACAGGCAAGTCTTGACGAACGAGGTCGTTTACCATACGTTGTACTTGCTGTAGTTGTTCCGGACTCAAAGCCACCAGTTGTGAAAAATCAAACCTAAATCGCTCCGGTGTAACCAGCGAACCTCTCTGTTGTACCTGGCCACCCAAAGTTTTCCGGAGCGCATACTGTACAAGGTGTGTGGCGGTATGATTACGCGCAATATCCAGTCTACGGTCGGTTTTAACTTCCGCCCGCACTTTATCATCTACAGCGAGGCTGCCTTTCATTACTTTTCCCCGGTGGAGAATAATATCACCACTATTAATGCGGATGGTATCGGTTACGGTGAAATGCCCCGTCTCGCCTTCGATTTCCCCGGTATCACCCACCTGACCACCCATCTCTCCATAAAAAGGTGTACTTTCCAGGACAATCTCTGCCTCCTGCCCCGGCTGTGCAACACCGACTGACTCTCCATCGATGATTATGGCTAATATCTGTGAATCAGCCACGAGCTGTTCATAACCAACGAATTTCGTCGCTGCTATATCTAGCTGGAATTGACCGTATAAGCTGGTACTTTCTACTCCCAGACGAGCAGCTCTGGCACGCTCGCGCTGTTTCTCCATCTCCTGCTCAAAGCCAGCCATATCAACTGAAAATCCATGTGAAGAAGCAATCTCCGCAGTCGAGGCTAATGGAAAACCATAGGTATCATGAAGGACAAAGGCATCATACCCTGAGATAATTTTTAATGATCCAACCTGTTCGTTAGTGTTGGCAATTATATTATCAAGCATTCCTTTACCAATAGGTAATACTTTTCTGAAGCTCTCAACCTCAGAGCGGATAACATTGATAATATGGTTTCGGTTGGTCACCAGCTCAGGGTAAATATGACCCATCTTTTTGATAACTTCTTCCGCTACTGTTTGAAGGAAAGGTTTTTCGTGGGCAAGCGTATCCCCGAAATACTCCGCACGGCGTAAGATACGGCGGAGCACGTAACCTCGTCCTTCATTTCCCGGCATGACGCCATCTGCCAGCAAAAAAGTAAGACTGCGACTATGCTCAACTACCACCCGAATAGCAGTATCTGAAATCTCATTCAAACCGTATTTTTTGCTGGCTAATTCCGCGACTGTCTGTATTAAAGGCATGAATAGGTCGGTTTCGTACAATGTCTTTTTACCTTGCATAACAGTGGAAATGCGTTCCATACCCATACCGGTGTCAATCCCCGGTTTAGCAAGCTTGGTACGTGTGCCGTCCTCAGCTTGATTGAACTCGGGAAATACAAGGTTCCAGATTTCAGTATAGCGTTTGCAGTTGCACCCGGGCTTACAATCGGGTTTACCACAGCCATACTCCTCACCTAAATCATAATGAATTTCACTGCAAGGACCGCAGGGACCGGAGCTACCTGCCGGACCCCAGAAATTATCTTCTTCTCCTAATCGGACAATGCGTTCCTCGGCAACATTCTGACCACGCCACAAATCGTGAGCGACATCATCATCACGGAATATTGTTATCCACAGTTTCTCTTTAGGAATTTTAAGATGCTTCATTAAGAATTCCCAAGCCCAGGCAATAGCTTCCTTCTTAAAATAATCGCCAAAACTGAAATTTCCCAGCATCTCAAAAAATGTGCAGTGAGTAGCATCACCCACAAACTCGATATCTGTGGTACGGAAACATTTCTGGCAGGAAGCCATTCTTGTACTTGGTGGTACCGCTTTGCCGGTAAAATAAGGTTTGAACTGTACCATTCCAGCGCTGGTAAGCAAGAGAGTAGGGTCTCCGTAAGGAATTAAAGAGGAGCTGGGAACAACCTTATGTCCCCGTTCTTCAAAATATTTAAGATAAAGATTCCTGATTTCGTCACTATTCATGTATATTCTGCCTAACTCTAATTTAAGTAATTACATTGATTTTATGATAACTGATATGGAGTGTCAATGAAGATGAGACTATGATAGAATGACGCCATGATTATCTACGCTGTAATTATCACTCTTCGTGGGAAAGCAAATAAAGAAATTGCCATTCTCCGTGAACAGTATAACAAATATATTAACTATATCATTGTGCCACATATCACTCTTTTATATCCGATTTCATTAAAAAATGATTTGACTGCGGTTTGTACCAAATTGGATGAGGTGGCACACCAGACCAAACCATTTGTCATAGAGCTTAATGGAGTACAGTATTTCGAGGGACGGAATAATGTTGCCTATGTCGCTATCGAAAAAAGACAACCTGTTTTCGATTTACACTACCACATCAATCGAGCTCTCAGTAAAGCAACTATCAATAATACAAATCAACCATATACTTATGAGCAATTCACACCACATGTCACCATCGCAGAGCTTATACCTGCAGATATATTTCCCTACATTAAAATGGAACTGTCAAAGTTGGTTCTGAGATATAGAGTCAGGATTGACTCTTTCAGCCTTTTCTCAGCAGAACAAAACAAAACATGGGAGACCTGGAAGCAGGGGCAGGTTTTCAAATTATTGGGTTAATTTTAATCTCTCCCACTTGAAGTAGTTTATCTTTCTTCTCAGACTGCTCACAGAACACTTAGGTTGACATCTTTAATCACTATCGTTAAACTGTTCTGATATGACTAATATACAGGTAATCGCTGAACAATTAGCAGAAATTCTAAAAAAGCAGAGCGCCGATTACATTGAAGCCCACATTGAAGAGAATTACACTACCAATATCAGCTATCGTGGCAAACAATTAGAATCGGTTGGCAAGAGTACATCCATTGGTGGAAATGTCAGAGCATTAATCAAAGGCGGGTGGGGTTTTGTCAGTTTCAACGATCTGGATAATCTAAAACAAAAGGTTACACTTGCCGTCAGACAGGCACGTTTTGTTGGCAAAGAGAAGAGTCAACTTATCAAACGTGCGCCCATAGTAAAGACAATAAAACCACGCATAAAGGAAGACCCTCAGAAGATCTCACTAACTGATAAAAAACAGCTAATGGATGAATATAACGAAGCCATATGGAGTACGAAAGGCATTCAGACCTCAGTCATTGGCTACGGTGATAGTCATAAAAAAAGTCTCTTTGTAAATTCCGAGGGCAGTTTCATCTCCCAGGAGCGAGCCGATGTCACACTGAGAGTAGCAGCCGTCGCCGCTAAAGATGGCCAGGTCCAACAAGCCGGAATAAGTGCCGGGAGCCGAGATGATTTCGGTGCCATACGCCATCTCCACAAGGAGGTATCTGAACTGGCACAGCGTTCTGTAGACATACTTTCGGCACCAGTCATTAAAGGCGGAGAATATACCGTAGTCCTCGATCCGATTCTCGCCGGCGTATTTGTTCATGAAGCGTTCGGTCATCTTTCCGAGTCTGATTTCGTTTATGAAAATGAACAGCTCCGGGAGATTATGACACTGGGGAAAACCTTTGGCGGACCCATTCTGAATGTTGTCGACTCGGCAGCAACGCCCGGACTACGCGGTAGCTTTAAATATGATGACGAGGGTATACCAGCTACTAAGACCTATCTAATTAAAGAGGGCAAGCTTGTCGGCAGGTTGCATTCACGGGAAACTGCGGCAAAGATGGGAGAAAAACCTACCGGGAATGCCCGCGCTATCAATTACCGGCATCCGCCCATTGTACGCATGACAAATACTTATATCGAACCAGGTAATTGCACCTTTAATGAGATGATTGCGGATATTAAAGAAGGTGTCTACGCGAAAAACTGGTATGGTGGTACCACGAGCATGGAGATGTTTACTTTCTCCTCTGGAGAAACTTATATGATAAGGAATGGAAAAGTAGCAGAGACCGTGCGCCCCATAGTGCTAACCGGCAACGTGTTTAAAACTCTGATGAATATTGATGCAATTGGCGATGACCTTGACATGAATCAGGGTGGTGGTTGCGGTAAAGGGGGGCAGTCTCCATTACCCGTAAGTAACGGCAGTCCTCACATCAGAATACGGCACTGTCTGGTGGGAGGTAAATAATGGAAAAAATACTAGCACGTGCTCGCAAAGTAGCCGAAGAAGCCGAAGTGTACATGGCTACCATTAACGAGACACCAGTCCAGTTTGAAACTAACCGTTTGAAACATGTTCAAAGTAAACAATCAAAGGTTGTATCGCTACGTATCATTAAGAAAGGGAAAATTGGTTATGCCACTACAACACGCCTAGATGACTATACAACACTAATTAATGATGCCGTTGCGACTGCTGAATTTGGACAGAAAGCCGAATTTCATTTTCCTGCCTACAGACGATTCCCTAAAGTGGAAATATATGACCCGGAAGTTGAGAGTATCAGTTTAAAACAGATGACAGAACTCGGGCAAGAAATGATCGATGCGGTGACTAACTACTCGTCTGAAGTGATATGCGAAGCCGGCGTAAACAAAATAACATGTGAAATTTCAATTCTTAACTCCCGAGGGGGCAAAGCAAAATTCAATGAGACAGTCTTCGGTCTGGGGGTTGAGGGACAATTAATCCGTGGCACGGACATGCTTTTCGTCGGTGATCACACCAGCTCCTGCCACCCTGTCCTCGATTCTAAAGAAATAATCCGTACTGTCATCAACCATTTAAAAATGGCAAAACGACAGGCAACCGTGACCACTAAATCCATGCCTGTGATTTTTACTCCGGAAGGTGTCGCCAGTGCGCTTATCCTCCCTTTAATGAGTGCTTTCAACGGAAAAACTGTTCTAGAAGGTGCTTCACCAATAGGTAAAAAGTTGGGACAACAGGTATTTGATAATAAACTTACTATCCATGATGATCCGACGATACCTTACCGTCCTGGTAGTCGTCCTTGTGACGATGAGTGTGTACCCTGTCAGCGAATAAAACTCATTGACAAAGGAGTGGTCAGCCACTTTGTCTACGACCTGCAGACGGCTGCCAGGGCAAAAACCAAGAGCACCGGTAACGGACACCGTGGTATCGCTGGAGGACTGCCTGCACCATCAATAAATGCATTTGTGATGGAGGGCGGTACAACGAGTTTTAATGAAATGGTTAGAAATACCAGAGAAGGACTTATCATCGAGCAACTCATGGGTGCCGGTCAGGGTAACACTCTTGGCGGTGACTTCAGCGGCAATGTAGTGCTTGGTTTCAAGATTGAAAAGGGCGATATTGTGGGACGTGTCAAAGACACAATGGTGTCAGGGAATATTTATCATCTCCTCAACCAGATTACCGCCATAGGCAGCGACTGCAAATGGGTAGGCGGAGCGCTCTGCACACCATCCCTTTATTTCCCCAGTGTATCGGTAGCCAGTCGTTAACCTCTTTGACTAATTTTATTCCAGACTCTGTGTTAAAATAATATGGAGTCAGAAATCTAATGAAACTCGTTAAGTTGTTTGCACGACCTAAACTCAAAGAACCGGTTTTACTTGCTGTTTGGCCGGGCATTGGCAATGTCGCTATGATAATTGCTAACTATTTGCTTGACAAACTGGCATTTAAAGACCTGGCAGAAGTTGATGCCAGTTATTTCTTCGATCCGACTGGCGTCATGGCACGAGATAATGTAGTAGAAGCACCTCACTTTCCAGAGAGCCGATTTTACTACTTAAAAAATAGGAAGGGGCTTCACGACCTGATTCTTTTTATCGGTGACGACCAGCCTGCATCAAAGATTTATGAACTAGCTGCCTGTGTTCTCAATGTCGCCAAAACATTCGGAGTGGAACGTGTCTACACCTGTGCGGCGGCACTAACCCGCATACATTTTACCGAACAACCTAAAACCTGGGCAGTTACTACTAATAGAAGCCTCCTGAAAGAACTGGGCAAAAATGACCTTCTACGAAAGGGCAATCTACAGATTGCTGGATTGAATGGTTTACTTCTTGGCATGGCGAAGGAAGAGGATATGGACGGTGTCTGTTTGCTTGCTGAGGTACCTATACAGACCTCCCGCATGGAAAATCCGGTTGCAGCACTAGCAATATTAAAGATCTTTACAAAATTAGTTGGATTCGACCTGGATACCACCGAACTTATGGAAACAGCCCGTGATGTTACCGAGCAGTTCAAACAAGCTACTGCTTTAGCTATGGGAGAGTACATTGAACACTTCACTCAACCAATCTGGGAGCAGGGCAATGGAGAACACGGTGAAGAAGATGAAGGGGATGAGGACTAACAAACAGAGAACTAGACTTCAAAGGATAACGCCGTGTCAATCCAGAATCTGATTAATGAAATCGCTGACAAAGATACAAAGCTCACCAGTTCTCACCTCGCCGACTTATCTCAGATGACTGTTGTTGAGTTATCTATTTTTAAAAAAGCCTGGGATACGATTAACACCACACGCCGTCGTAAGATTATTTCGCAACTAACAGAACTGACAAAAGACAATGTGGAGCTTAACTTCGACCTTATCTTTAAACACGCACTATCCGACCCTGATGCTGAGGTAAGAGCTAGTGCGATTGACGGATTATGGGAAAACGATGACCCCTTACTCATAAATAAATTAATCAACCTTATGCAGAATGATAGTTCTGACAATGTACAAGCTTCTGCGGCAGCAGCTCTGGGGAAATTTGTCCTGCTGGTGGAATGTGAAGAAATCCGGCAAAGCTACAAAACCACTCTCAACCAAGCGCTTCTGCCAATAATTGATGATATCAAGAAACCAATTGAGGTAAGACGGCGCGCTCTCGAGGCAATAGCACCATTAAGTATGCCATCGGTAAGAGAAGCAATTAAAAAAGCCTATGAAAGCCGAGATGAGCGTTTCACAATCAGTGCCATTTACGCCATGGGCAGGACATGCGATTATGCATGGCTACCGATCCTCTACAAAGAAATGGACAATGTAGATGCCGAAATCCGCTATGAAGCAGCAGGTGCTTGCGGCGAGATCGGCATGGAGGAGTCTATATCACATCTAGTGGAGCATATCCACGACCCTGATATCGAGGTGCGACTGTCAGTTATTCAATCTCTTGCAAAAATTGGCGGAACTGAAGCTAAAAATAGTCTACAAAGAGTAGCCCGCGATAACAATATAGCCATAAGAGAAGCCATCGAACAAGCCCTTGCTGAAATTGAAACCATGGAAACTATGACACTCTTCCAGATGAATGCATCCAGAGACCAAGATGATAACCGGAACTAAAGTAAGAATCCGTGAGAAACAATTAGAGGACGCCCGTAACGATTACCAGTGGCAGACGGATTCGGAACTCTCCGACCTCGATGCAGTTAGTCCTCTTGTTCTTCCATTCCCTGCCTATATTAAAGAGTATCGCGAACAACTTCATTATTCATCATCCGTGCGCAGGAATTATGCTATTGAAACACTCGACGGGAAACACATCGGTAACTGTGTCTATTACAACATCGATAATGAAAACGGCGAGGCGGAAGTCGGCATCATGATTGGTGACCGTGATTACTGGAGCAAGGGATATGGCATGGATACTATGACAACTCTGGTCGACTTTATTTTTAAGCATTCAGGCTTCAAGCGTCTATATCTCAAAACACTGGAAAAGAACATTCGCGCTCAACAAAGTTTTCTGAAATGTGGTTTTAAACCTTACGGGCATCTGGAACGTGATGGTTATAAGTTTCTGCTAATGGAGTTAACACGCACCCACTGGGTAGAATTGCATACCCAGCATTAGAAATACTGGAAATTATTTAGTCTCCCGACTCTATGAAGCAATCCCTCTGAAGCGATAATACATCATTGTATTCCGTAACGCCCTGGCAGCTCGCTCTATCGTTGAAAAGGCAGGTACTCCACCATCTTGAAGCCGTTTAATAATGCGGCGGGCTTCCTGTACTCCACCAGAAGAGAAAGGCGAATAAACCGTCGCCATGACCGGTTTTTTTGAACGCTTCCTTAATTCCAGGACAGAATCGACACCACCCGGTGTTGCATCCCGTGTATCGGAGGCACCCATCCCCAGACCCATCAGCAGAACAATGTTATCGATGTTGGGGTCTTTGTCCAGGATTTCCATTATACGATTTAGCTCTGCACGATTTGAGTTGCCAGTATCGATGGGATTGCCATAACCCCCTCCGATGAGATTAAAGAAAGTGGATAGTTCGTCATAAGATTCTTTTGTCAGTTTGGGAACATCCAACCCCTCTTCATTGAAAGCATCGGTAATTGCTACAGACTGACCACCAGAGCCACCGGTTAGTCCCATTCGATTCCCCTTCAATGGCTCGAGGAATAAAAGCGCCTTAATAGTATCAATCAGCTCTTCCATATTCTTCACAGGAATAGCGCCGAACTGCTGCATGGCATCTTCCCAGATGTTGTACGGCGCTGCCAGGGAACCCGTATGTGAAGCAATGGCACGGGCACCGCCAACGGTACGACCGCCTTTCCAGATAATTACGGGTTTCTTTGCCGAGACCTGTTTCAATACTTCACCAAACCGTCTGCCTTCCTTCAGTCCTTCAAGATACATGCTGATAATTTTAGTCTCTTCATCCTGTCCGAAGTAATCAAGAAATTCCGCGGAATCAAGGACCGTACCATTACCAAAACTCACTGATTTATTGAGATCGATACCCTGTAAATGAGCCTCAAGTCCGAAATTTATGGCGTGCGTACCGCTCTGCGAGATAAAACTTACAGGACCCCAATTGTCGTAATACTGACCTACCTGTTGCTTGAGACCAACCCTGGGATTAAAGACACCCATACAATTAGGTCCGATGAGGTGAAACTTCGCCGCTTCTGCTTTCGCTTTCAGTTCGCGTTCGTACTGGCGACCTTCATCAGTATCGGTCTCCGAGTAACCAGATGTGAAGAAATGAGCGGCAGCAACATCCTTTTTAATGAGATCGTCAAGCACTCTCGATGCAACACGACGGTTCACCGCTACAATCGCAAAATCAACCGGTTCGGGAATATCCACCACACTTGAGTAGTTCTTTATCTTAAATGTTGTCTCAATTTCCTGGGCTGTTTTCTGGTTAACCTGTACGGAATAGAGCTTCCCTTTATAATTTTCATGGGCGCGGATCCACTGGAAAAATCCGGAATCACCAACGATAGCTACAACCTTTGCATTAAAAGCTCTATCGAATTTAGAAAAATCAGCTCTCATCTATCACCTCTGCTCAAGTTTACATTATCTAAATTCCCAACTTGATAACCATTTTATCTTATTTGAGCCTCTTGTAACAAGCGAATTCATGAAATCACTACGAGCCCTAATTTTTTCCGGATGTGGTAATCTCACACATCCTGTCATCCTCGTAAGATGTTGGTTCTCTGCAGTATTTTCTCCTCAAAACCTACCATAAAACCATTCTGGTGAAGACCCGAATCCAGAAAACTGTGAAAATAAATACGCTTGGTAATAGATTGGTAAGAGCTTTTCTTTTATTATCAATATGTGAATTCTGAAAATCTTCATCACATGACGCCCGTAGACCAGCTATTATATCCAGCTTGTCTTTAGCCTAGAACGGGAGGTAGGCAACCATGATGAACAGAGAAAATGATATCAACGGTAATAAATTCATTATATGTAAACTATTTCACGGCGATCTTGTTTTAGACTATAAATCCCGACGAGTAACTTTAGCTGAGGAAGAACTCAAGTTGACAGATACTGAATTCCGGTTATTGTTTGAGTTAGTTTCAAACGCCGGGAAGGTTATGGGATACGATGAGCTATTAGGGAAAGTCTGGAGTAAAGAATACCTGGATGAAAAAGGATATCTGTATACATACATCAGGCGCTTACGGAAGCAAATCGAAACAGACCCGCATCATCCTGTGCACATCATAAGTATTTCCAGAGTTGGCTACCGCTTCGATTGTATTCAGTAACAGGTGACACTACTCACATTTTTCATGAATATTTCCAGAAAATATTCAGATTTTTTCTATTGCTATTGATTCACTATTGATTTAAAATCCTTAAACCGATGAAATCCCGTTTACAAAAAATGGAATTTTTATGGAGGATGAAATGAAACTTCATAAGATCTATGGAGTGTGGGAGGTGGATAAGGTAATATTCTGTTTGACGAAATAGGAGCTAAAAATTACAAATTGTTTCAAAATTCAGGAGGATTTGAAATGAATCTAAAGAATAAGAATCTCTTTCAAGCTTTTAAAGTAGTCTCCACAATTATTTCTTTGCTCTTGGTATTAGCTTTCCCGGCTAGTGCACAATCCGGCAACTCTGAAGAAAAGAACCCTCTGCATGTTATAGCAGATATATACGCGACACATTATGGAGTCCCGATAGATGAAGCCATCCACCGCCTGCAGATACAAGATTCCTTCCCCGGTCTAAGTACAGAGTTAGAAAATAACGAAAAAGAGACCTTTGGGGGACTCTGGATTCAGCATGACCCGGAATACAAAATAGTCATAGCATTCACTACTAATGGAGAGCAAACCATTTCTAAATATACTAAATTCATACCAGAAGTGGTAGCTCCATATGTGGAAATAAAGACTATTAAGAAATCGTTAGAAGAATTGCTATTTGAGCAAGATAAGTTGGTATCTTCTATATCTGAGCAAGGAATAAAGTCTGAATCTCGCGTAGATATAATAAATAACTGCGTCAGCATCGACATAGCGAAGGCTGATAAGGGAAAATTCGATATTGCTACTCAGAACGACAAAATTGCAATCCCAAATGGATTAAAAATAAACTTTGTAGATGGTTTATCTGTACTTACTACTGATATATATGGTGGACTCTGGCTTGATTGTCAGGTTAATGACTTCTGCACATCTGGTTTTTCTGTTAAAAACTCAGCAGGAACAAAAGGCATAGTAACTGCTTGTCATGCAGGTAGTGGTGCGATGTATTACGCTGGAATTAGTTTACCATGGCAATTGGGCATTAATGGCTGCTCATATGATTGCCAATGGCGTACCTGCCCGGGATTAACCGTGAAGAATAAAATCCAGTGGTGGAGTGATGGTTCCACGTACGATGTTAACGCGAAAAAAACACGCAGTGAACAACATGTGGGCGATATCGTTTCAAAATACGGAGTAACAACCAAGTACACCGCTGGTCAAATCACATCAACGAGTGCTATGCTAGCTTCTCCTTATAATTGTCCAACATGGATACAGGTAGCTAATATATTTGGATACCCCAAAATATCCTATTATGGTGACAGCGGTGGACCATGGTTCAGCTACAATGGCAATGGAGTTACTGCTCTTGGAATTACCGCTCAAGTATCACTAGACTGGCAAACAGCCTACTATATGGCTCAAAATTACATTGAGGGAATGGGTGTATCTGTAATGACATCACCTTAATTAAACCTGAAATTCTATGTGAATTTTTACAGCCACAGTGTATTATTAAAAAGGTATTACTGTGGCTGTAAATTCTTTATAAGTTTAAATTAGAAAGGCAGGATGCTATGCAATTAAAGTATAAAAAATCGAGTGGATTCAATCATACTTCATGTTCACAATTAGGAAAATTATGGAAGCTAATAAAGCTTGTGGGTATGCTGGCAATTTTTCCTATTTTGGCAGTTAGCTGCACTGGTAATTCGGCTGATAAAACACAATCTGAACCGTATTTCCCAGTGCAGAAAGAAGTTGCGGAAACAGTAATGTTGGCACGTCTGGGGGGTAAATTGGTGCTTGATGATACCGGCTATTTAAGGGTAAACGACACTTTGATAATCTGGCCATATGGTTATTCATTGAAAATCGAAGGAAAAGAAATTTGGATTATCAATGATAAAGGCGAAAAAATCGCACATGTTGGCGATTGGGTAAATTTAGGTGGTGGAGAAGTTCCTGCCTGGGCGGTGGTGGAAAGAATAGGGCAAGCACTACAGGAAGATGCTAAGGGACCTTACTGGATTGCAGGGGATGTAATAGTAGATTAAAACTAGCCTCGCTCAATTAATAATCAATTGAAAATACATTCAATTACCCTATGCTAGTAAATTATGTTAACCATCGACTTGGTATCCTCATTTTCCAAGGCTATTTAATAGAGCTTGACTTGCCTAAAACCCGCCCAAGAGAGAGACTACTCCTACCTTTATTATTTTCTCTCCTTATAATATAGATTTATACTTAACCTGAATCCTAATGCAATTGCCATGCAACTTATTTCAGTACCCATTTACTTTACACCCCTAATCAGAAAATAAAGAAGTCTGTCAGATTGCTATAATTTCTTAACTCTTTACTTTTAATTAGGTTCATTTATTTCAATAACCTTTTAGTTTATAATACGTTTAATAAGATAGGTTCATATAAGAGTTGAGGTTAACGTACTTTTTTCTCCCTTTGTAAAGAGCCTGCCGGAGACTCACTGCAGGATCACATGGCGGAGATTATGATTATTTTTACAAATTTTATTCTTCTTACTCCTTGTGGTAGAGAGATAAAGAGAGCGGGCAATCATTAAGAGCGACAAAATCTGTTTGAATAAATATTCTCATTCGGCTAGAATAAAAACCGATTAAAGCAATCGTAAATTATCACTGTGAATAATCGTCTAAAACGAAATAAAATTACAAAACGAATCGAGCGTACCTTAACAAAATATTCAGTTAACGTTGCCTTCAGCACACGCCAAACCGAAGCTGAATCATTAAAATTCAGCCCTTTTGCAAAACGGATCGAGTGTATTTCAACGTATTAAAATATTTGTAACTCAGGTTATGTAAACTTTTTAAGATTAAAAAGCCGGTTTTGTCTCTAATAAATGAGGGGTTTTTACAAAACGAATCGAATTAAGTTCACGGACTGGTGTGAAATTCTATTCATCCGTGTTTACAAACTCGTTTTCCAGAGCGAGCTTATCCATTTCCAATTGTACTGGAATGGGATAATCACCCGTGAAACAGGCAGTGCAGAAGATGTTCTTAGGCAGATCAACTGCTTTAAAAAGCCCCGGCAGACTGAGATAGCCTAGAGTATCCGCTCCAATGAATTCGCGAATCTGTTCAACAGACTTATGAGCCGCAATCAACTCTCGCCGCGTTGCCATATCCACACCGAAGAAACAGGGGTAGCGGATAGGCGGCGCACAGATACGCATATGCACTTCTTTAGCACCAGCCCGACGTAAGAGATTGACGACTTTTGGAGTGGTAGTGCCGCGGACAATACTATCATCGACCACCACCATACGCTTACCTTTCAGCATCTGAGGAAGAGGATTGAATTTCAGTTTTACTCCCAGGTCACGAATACGCTGGTCGGGCGCAATAAATGTACGCCCCACGTAACGGTTTTTCATCAATCCTTCAGTAAAAGGTTTATCTGCATGATGCGCATAACCAAGTCCGGCCGCCGTAGCCGAGTCAGGTACACCCATGACCAAATCCGCCTCAACCGGATGTTCTATCGATAACTGTGCCCCCATTGCCTGTCGCGTAGGATACAACAATTTTCCATTGATAATGCTATCAGGTCGTGCGAAATAGATGAACTCGAAGATACAGAGTGCTCGTCGTTCGCTTGGTTCTTTATAACTCTCTATCCCATTTTCGTCGATGCGTATAATCTCTCCAGGTTCAATCTCTCTTAACAGCGCGGCTCCGATATGGTCCAATGCACAACTCTCCGATGCAACAACCCAACCGCCATTCATTTTGCCTAAACACAGAGGTCGAACTCCCCACGGGTCACGGACAGCATAGAGAGCGTTTTTTGTCATGAGCGACATGGAATAAGCACCCTGAAGGCGATGCATTGCGTAACGGATTTTTTCCACCAAGTCTTTCCCAGGCGACGCAATAATGAGGTTACCGATAATTTCCGAATCGGTTGTAGTACGGAAGCTATAACCCTGGTCAGTGAGCTCACGAAATAGATGGGCAGAGTTTACGATATTGCCATTATGCGCCAGGGCGAGACAATTGTTATCTTCACCGACAAGCAGGGGTTGAACATTAATTTTACGACTGGAACCAGTGGTGGAATAACGGTTGTGCCCGATGGCAATGTGCCCAGTCAACTGACCTAAAGAAGACTCGTCAAAGACCTGGGAAACCAGTCCCATATCAGCATATAGCTGAATATGTTTGCCATTGGCAGTAGCGATGCCGGCGCTCTCCTGGCCACGGTGTTGGAGAGCATATAAAGCAAAGAACGTAAGCCGGGCTACATCTTCCCCAGGGCAAAATACACCGAAAACGCCACAACTTTCGTGCAAATGGTCTCGCCTATTCCAGATGATTCAATTCGCATCTTTATTATAGATGAGGACACGCTTCAGGGTCAATCTCATCACACACTCGACAAGATAAATCATAGTACTATCAGAATAGAAATACCTATAAAAGATACATCTATGCCAGAAGGGCTAGCCTTTTCTGCATCTTAATATGCTCAATGCCAGCTTCATAGAATGTAGTACCAATAGCGATGAACCCACACGATTGATAGAAAGGAACGGCAACCAGTTGTGCATGAAGCACCGTTTGGATCACTCCCTGCCCTTTTAGCTCCCGCTCGATGCAGTCTAGAATTCCAGCTCCGATACCTTGCCTGCGGAACATTTTCAGAACAGCCATTCTCTCTATCTTTGCATAGTCGGGCGAGGGAAAACGCACGCGTGCCGTGCCAATTATCCTCCTGCCAGCTCTTGCAACGAACTGAAGACATTCATCATCCAATCCATCCCATTCCTCTTCTTCAGCAATATTCTGCTCGATGATGAATACCTCATGGCGAACAGCGAACGCTCCGTTCAACTCAGCACGAGTAGTCGCCTGTTTAAAGCTAAAATTATCCATAGGAAATTAAAACAATTGGGAATTACTAATGACTTATTTCAGTCTGACCTCGTTGCCGCTTCGAGTCACTTCCACCCTTCATTCCCAGTTCTCGTTTCAACTGTAAAAAGTTGATTACATTGGCCCGGGTGAGAATCCCCACCAGTTTACCTTGATTGAGTACCGGCACCTGATTCAGGTCGTATTGGGCTATCGCCTGCATTGCTGTATTCAGGTCATCGTCTGGCTTTACGGCGTGAAGAGGTTCTCGCGTCATGATACGCTCCACAGATGTCGTTGCCCATGCATCTTGTGGTAAAGCACGGACATCGCTTATCGAGACCATGCCAATTATTCGATCTCCTTCTGCAACCGGGACAGCCCGTCGCCGCTTCAGAAGAAACATATCACGCACTAACTCCGCAACAGACATGTGTGGGCTAATAGTCTCAGTATTCATTTCCATAACCTGTTCAACCTTAACCCCAGCCAGGTGTTCTCTAATAGTCACATCCTGACGGCTGGTCTCTGCGGCGTTGGTCAGGAAGAAACCGATGATTGCAATCCAGATTGCACCAAGAAAATCCCATGTCCGAAAGTACCAGAAAACGCCAAACGCAATAAATCCCCAACCAAATATCCGACCGATAATGGCTGCAATATCTGTAGCTCTTACCAGATTGCCTGTAGTCTTCCAGATAATGGAACGTAAGACCCGACCCCCATCAAGCGGGAAACCGGGAAGAAGATTAAATATAGCCAAAGAAAGATTGATTAACGCCAGCCATTCCACAATTGCTGTAAGATACGTCTCTTGCCCCAACGGTAGAAGACTTAATAACCAGAAAATGCCAGCCAGCGCTAGGCTGGTCAGAGGTCCGACAATTGCCATAACAAATTCATGACCTGGTTTTTCCGGTTCTTTTGAGAGGTTACTTACACCACCGAAGATGAAAAGAGTGATACTGGAAACCGGAAGACCACGTGCTTGTGCCACCAGCGAGTGTGCCATTTCATGCAGAAGCACTGAAATAAAGAGCAGGATGGCAGACAGGAATCCCGCCGTCCAGTAAGCTGCTGTTGTCCAGGATTTATACAACTGTGGGAAGTAACCCTGTGACAGTGACCATCCGATAATAAAAAATGCCAGAATCCATGTAAAGTGAATACCGATATCAATCCCGGCAATCTTTGCGATTTTTAAAGACCCACGCATCACATCCTCCTCAACGATAACAAATCTGATATCCGGCAGATATATTTTACTCTAAGCACTTTGCGATAACAATATTTGAAGTGCAGGCGACATACGCTTCTGTACCTATCATATCATCACTCTAATAGGTAATAATAACTAAAGGGAATCTGGCGCTTTAGGTGTTTTCAGGAACGGTAATTAAGCTTAACGGCAGTAGTAAGTGAAATGTTTGCATGTTATTTTAAATTACGGAGGTAAGAGCTGGAGTAGTCGGTTGCGGTAAACTCTTCGGCTTTGTTCAGTTCACCTCCCTCTTACCTCTTATTAGCCTTATACGAAATGGAAAGCCGGGAGTGGTGGATATCGTTATTGGAGATGCCTCTGCGTTTGCAAGTGGAACATCGAGGGTAAACATAAACACCCTGAGTCACTTTCTGAATTCTATTTCTTCTCCTTCATTGCTCACAAGCCGATATTTATGGTATTCTTTTGACAATATCAAGTTTCCCATCTGTGTTAAAAGGAGGTAGCTCGTGGAATTGAACCGTCGAGATTTTCTCAAACTCGGTGGCGCATCTATCGTTGGAGCTGTTGCACTCAGCACAATGGATACCGCCAAAGCACTTGCTTGGCCACCTCTTCGTGAGTTCCCATTGAAAAACAAGGCTCATGAATCAACAACTATTTGCTGTTATTGTTCAGTGGGATGTGGCGCTCTTGTTACTACTTATGAAGATGGCATCATCAAGGTTGAAGGTGATCCAGACCACCCCATTAATGAAGGCTCGCTCTGCCCCAAGGGACAAGCAATAGCTCAGATTCATCAGGTGGATGGTAAACTAAATCCCTTCCGCCTGACCAAACCTCGCTACCGTGCACCAGGAGCTACCGATTGGGTAGAGAAAGACTGGGATTGGATGATCGATACTATCGCCCACCGGGTCAAGGATACACGAGACAAATACTGGAATCCCGTGGCAAACAGGGTTGATGCTATGGCCAGCCTCGGTGGCGGCGAACTTGACAATGAAGAGTGTTACGTTCTTTCAAAGATGGACCGTGCGCTTGGTCTTGTATATATGGAACACTGCGCCCGTCTTTGACATTCCTCGACTGTCGCCGGTCTGGCGGAGAGTTTCGGTCGGGGAGCAATGACCAATCACTATATTGATTTTAGAAATGCCAACGTTATTTTAATAATGGGTTCCAATGCGGCTGAAAATCATCCCATATCGTTCAAGTGGATTACTAAGGCAATGGAACGCGGCGCCAAACTCATCCATGTCGACCCACGCTTCACCCGTACTTCATCAAAAGCCGATATATATGCTCCGATACGTTCTGGCACGGATATCGCATTCCTTGGAGGCATGATTAACTACGTTATCAATGACATGGAAAAAAATCCCGGCAACTATAATATGGACTATGTCAAGCAATATACTAACGCCGCCTTGATTGTGAACTCTACTTATAAATTTAATGACGGGTTGTTTGGCGAAATCGATGCTAAGGGTAAATATACCACAGCCGCTAAAGCAACCTGGAAATATGCCAATGCGACCACACCTGCAACGGATCTTACTTTGCAGAATCCAAACTGTGCTTTCCAATTATTGAAAAAACACTACTCACGTTACGATGCGGATACTGTCTGCAATATCACCGGTACTCCAAAAGATTTATTCCTTGAGATCTGCCGTACTTTCGCCTCTACCGGTAAGAAAGACAAAGCAGGCACCATCCTGTATGCAATGGGTATTACACAGCATACCTATGGAACACAAAACATCAGAGCCTTTTCAATTCTTCAGCTCCTTCTGGGGAACATGGGCATTGCCGGTGGTGGGATCAATGCTCTGAGAGGAACCTCAAATGTCCAGGGTTCTACCGACCAGGCTCTCCTGGCTAACTACCTGCCCGGGTACCTCGCCGTTCCCAGAGAGGGTGATACGAACCTCGACGCCTATCTGGCAAGAGCACGCCCTGCTACAGTCACACCAGTTGGACTTGCTGCGGATACAAGTGTCAACTGGTGGGGCAACTACAAGAAATATATTGTCAGTTTACTCAAATCATGGTACGGGGATGCCGCAACAGCAGATAATGATTTTGCGTTTGGTTATTTACCTAAAGTCGACCCGGCAGTCAATTACACACATGTCGGTCTTATCGATGCCATTGCAAACGGCACCATTAAAGGTATGTGGATCTGGGGACAGAACCCTGCTGCTGGAGGACCTAACTCTAACGCGGCGCGAACTGCTCTGGCAAACCTCGAGTGGATGGTCTCTGCTGACATCTGGTTGAACGAAACTGCCGAATTCTGGAGAAGACCAGGCGTAAACCCTGCCGATATAAACACGGAGGTCTTCCTCCTACCAGTGGCAGCATCGATTGAGAAAGAAGGCAGTATCTCTAACAGCGGTCGTTGGGCACAGTGGCGCTACAAGGCAGTAGATCCGCCTGGAGAGGCTATACCCGACCTTGAAGCCATGAATATAACGATGGAGAAGATCAAGGAACTTTACAAATCTGATAGCCGCCCTCAGGCAAAACAAATTAATGCAGTTGCCTGGAACTATGGTGAGCACATCTCCTCAGACCTCATTGCTAAGGAAATGAATGGTTTTGATCTAGCGACAGGTAAATTAGTGGCTGGATTCTCCGCTCTCAAAGAAGACGGCACCACCAATTGCGGTAACTGGTTACACTGTAACTCATATGGCTACGATGCCAGTGGAAAGGAACTTAATAAGCTACAAAGGCGTGATAACGTCGATAACCATCCCAATAAGATTGGACAATACGCCAACTGGGCATGGTGCTGGCCTATGAACCGTCGCATCATCTACAACCGTGCAGCTGTAGATCTGGACGGTAAACCATGGGACACCGAGCATCCGGTAGTTACATATAATGCAGAAACTAAAGCGTGGGTCGGCGATGTCATCGATGGTGGAGGCGACGCAATTAATCTAGCCGCCAGTGGTAAAAAGAACCTGCCATTTATCATGAATGCGGAAGGTACCGGCCGACTCTGGGGCTTTGGCTTAGCTGATGGGCCACTACCGGAACAATATGAGCCGTGGGAAAGCCCTCTAGCCAAGAACCCAATGTCCGGCACAATGAATAATCCTCCTGCTTATGTAGGCACTTATATGAACCCGCGCGGCACACCAGATCAGTTCCCTATTGTTGGCACAACCTACCGGTGTACTGAACACTGGCAGACAGGTATTATGACCAGAAACCTGCCATGGCTGGTAGAAATGATGCCTGAAATGTACGTCGAACTCAGTGAAGAACTGGCGGCGGAAAAGGGTATTGGTAATGGTGACAAGGTAATTGTAACCTCAAGCCGTGGGGAAGTAAATGCGGTAGCAATTGTTACCAAACGATTCCAGCCGCTAAAAGTCAACGGAAAAACCATACATGAAATTGGCGTACCATGGCACTGGGGTTACAGCGGCATGTCCAAAGGTGACAGTGGTAATATTTTAACACCCCAGGTTGGTGATGCAAATACAAGCATTCCTGAATTTAAAGCATTCTTATGCGACATAAAAAAGGCATAAAATTTCAATAGGTAAGCGTAATTTATGTTTGGGGCGAGGGTGGTAGGTAGACAGTAAAAGTGCTACCTTTACCAACCTCGCTCTTTACTTCAATCCGTCCGCTGTGGTGTTTCACGATTCCATAAGACACTGATATTCCAAATCCCACCCTCTTTACAGCTTCTTTGTAGTGAAGAAAGGTGTAAAGAATTTGTTTATATTTTCGGGGGTTATACCACAGCCTGTATCATCAAAGATAATCTTAACAAAGCCATCATCATTCAGCGAAATGTTAATCTTTAATTTACCACTTTCAGAAGTCGTGAAACTTTTTATAAATAATTCTGTAAATACCTTAACTGTACTGTGTTTTTGGTTATCTTTATTACGTCTGACTCTATAACTTTATTTCTCGATATCAATTTTACCTAGAGTTTCGTTAATTAGTGCCTCCAATTTTTCCGGGAAAACAGGCTTCACCAAATAGTCAATGACTCCTAACTTGGTTGCTTCATTTTGTGACAGCATTGACGGATAAGCGGTTATAACAATAGATTTGATACCAGGCTTGATAGTCTTAACTTTTTTCAGCACATCGATGCCGGTCATTTGCGGTAATCTCAAATCCACAATCATTACACTGAAATCATGTTGCACTATCAATTCCAGAGCTTCTTCGCCACTCTCCGCCACACTTACCTGATAACCGGAATCTTTAAGCCAATCTCTTATTGATTCCCTTACGATAGCTTCATCATCTACAATAAGTATTGGGTTCATGACTGACCTCCAAGTTCATTGAATTAATTAAATTTCTTTTTACTGCTGATTAATATTGTTCCCTAATAAGATACCAAATAATATCATACGGAAGCTATGATAACAATAGTTGATTAAACGGGGGATGTGTGAAAAAGTTAGTGACTTCCCATCCTACACAAAAGGTATTCTTGCCATAATAGTATTCTCGTTGACATCTCCCCATCAAGAGGTTTTAGGAAACTGCATATTGACTTAAAACAATTGCGGTATATAATGTTAGTGTCAGGTATTTTGAATCAAATAAAGCCTTTGTGTGGCGAATACTTTCAATTTGGAGTGAGATATGGTGAGGGAGATACTAAAACCAATATTGATAGTAGAAGACGAAACCATTATGAGAGAGTCTCTACGCGATTGGCTATCTGATGGTGGCTATCAAGTTGAGACTGTTATTGAAGGCGAGCAGGCACTAAAAGCTATCGCTGAACGTGACTTTGATCTTGTACTACTTGACTTGAAGTTGCCAGGAAAGGATGGGATTGAAGTATTACGAGAAGCTAGAGAGCTACGACCGCATCTAAAGGTTATTATTATTACCGCTTATCCTTCCATAGAGACGGCAGTACAAGCGATGAAGCAGGGTGCCGTTGATTATTTGACTAAACCCTTTAACCTTGATGACTTGGAGAAGTTAATCAGAGGAACCATGGTACCACCTCAGGAGGCGACAGGTCAGACGAATGCTACTGGGCAACCCATGGCTAAAGTGACTGTGGCGAAGAATAACAAGGGCATCAGTTTAACTTTTACTGGCTGGGAGTATATTGATGACTACCTCGGTTCCGAGAAACAGAAGGAGAATCTATAGGTATCTTAACCTTACTCCCTACAATGCAATGGTAGACAGATAATAAAAGTACTACCTTCTCCCACCTTACTTTGAACTGCTTTGCTTCTCAGGTAACGCTGGATAATCCCATAACTCACTGCCAAACCAAAGCCGACGCCTTTTAATTCCTGCTTGGTCGTGAAAAATGATTTAAATAACTTTTACATATTCTCTGGAGGAATACCACAACCCGTATCCTCAACCTCAATCTTCACTTGATTGCCATCAGATGAAGTGCGCAGTGTGAGTTTACCTTCTCCGGACATTGCCTGAACAGCATTTAGAATAAGGTCAGTGCAAATCTGGTGCTATTGGTCAAAATCAACCATGATTCTCGGCTGGGATGGATTAAACTCTTTTATTATCTGAATATCGCACAGTTCAACCAAGAGTCATATCATCAATCATCCCTTCCGGACTCATTGTTCCACCTGATAAATTAAAATGACGGAGAGAGTCTGCGCAATAGTTTGCTTGATTGTCGCTGGTCCGCGCAGGCGCTCACACACACTTTACTTACCTAGGTTTTCAAAACTATAATTATTTAGAATAGGGATTGTAGGAGCGGTAGCGACTGGACTAACGTGTTGGTTGGTCAGCAATTGGAATAGGATTAAGGAAACACTCACCTCCACCGATACCTAGTCTGCAAAGATGGTTCCCAGTACTAGTTTGCAGATGTTTGAAAACATAAAATGGATCAATCTTACTGATACCTCGATTGAAAACATCCAAGGAGTATGAAATGGTTGCGAACTATTATCTGCAATTACTGCAGCAAATGGAACTTTTTAATGGACTAGGCAGTAAAGAGCTTAAGGAAATCGGGAAATTATGTACCGAGAAATTCTATAAAAGAGGAGAGTTGTGTATCTCCGAAGGGGATAAAGTAGATTCTATCAGTTTTGTGAAAAGGGGTACAGTGGCTGTAGAAATTCGAGTCCCAGAATCATTACAGCAAGACAATATTATCGTAGAGAAATTGGGAGATGGGAAGCTATTTGCATGGTCAGCATTATTAACCAGTACTCTTACTGCTTCAGTCAGGGCTATTGAGGATACGGAAGTTCTGCATATAAATGCCAACAGTCTACTTTCTCTTTGTGAAAATAAACCACATATGGGATACACCATTATGAAAAACTTGACTTCAACAGTTCATTCTCGACTGGTAAACAGCCGGCGGGAACTGGCTGCAACTTATAAAGAAATTAGCGAATATCACCGCAGCGAACTTGAGGAAAGCCATGAGCAATTGATTCAAGCTGAGAAATTGACCACTCTCGGTCAATTAGCAGCCTCCATTGCGCACGAAGTAAATAATCCCATAACCGGTGTTCTAATATATATCCAGCTAATGCAAAAGAAAATGACGGCTGATACGCTTAGCAAAGAACAGTCATTAGATTACCTGTCAAGGATAAAAACGGAGCTTACTCGAAGTGGGCATCTGGTCCGTAATCTACTAGATTTTGCCAGGCAGACAAAACCAAATCTCAAACTAGTGAATCTAAACGAGGTAATCGATCAAACGCTAAGTATGGTTACTCATTCAGCAGAGTTACAACATGTTAAGGTGTTAAAGGAACTTAGCTCTGATTTACCTGAGGTAATTGCTGATCTTAACCAGCTCCAGCAAGTTTTTACTAACCTTATGTTAAACGCTATTCAAGCAATGCCTGAAGGCGGCATAATGACGCTACGTACTTCAGTTGAAAGTGGAGACGTGGTTAAGATAGAGGTTCAGGATACTGGCACAGGTATAACCGAGGAGAATATGCAGAAGCTCTTTACTCCTTTTTTCACTACCAAGGGTGAAACAAAGGGTGTGGGCTTGGGTTTGACTGTATGTCGCGGTATTATCCGGCGCCACAATGGTAAAATTGAAGTGCAAAGTAAAAAGGGGGAAGGAAGTACCTTTTCTGTCTATTTACCACTGTCACATTAAAAAATACTATGATACTAATTTATCAATATTTTTTATGATGAAGATAGCAACTGAGAAACGTACTTATTTCATTCAGGATGTCAAGATAAGTGCAGTTTTTAGATTAAATTCAGAAAGGTAGAATATGTTCTCAAGAGATCAATGAGGTTAATCGTTATATCCCTGATTCTATGCTTTTACTTTCTGTCTTGCATTATCCAAGATAAAAACCGACTTATTTTAGTGCCTTTGCCACAATCTCCGCTACATCTAGTACCTGTACCTCACCACCGGCATCTTTGTCTTTAATCCCATCTTCAAACATGGTCATACAATAGGGACAGGCAACGCAAATGGTCTTCGGGGATGTTTTCAAGGCTTCTTCCGTGCGCTCGATGTAAATCCGCTTACCAATGCTCTCTTCTAACCACATTCTACCGCCACCAGCACCACAACAGAAACCGCGTTTATGGTTGCGTTCCATCTCAATCGGTGCTTTGCCAGTTGCGATAGTAACAGCAGCACGAGGAGCATCATAGATATTATTATGGCGTCCCAGATAACAAGAATCGTGGAAGACAACTTTTCCCATATCTATTGAGCCGCTCAATTTCAACTTGCCTTCTTTGAGAAGTTGATTAATTAACTCAGAATGATGGATAACCTGGAATTTGGCGCCATACTGGGGATATTCGTTTTTCAGTACTGTAAAGCAGTGAGGACATTCGGTAATAATCTTGGTAATACCCTTATCCTGAAATTGTTTGATATTCTGACGAGCCATCTGATTGTAGACATACTCATTACCCAGACGACGCACACTATCGCCACAACAATTTTCATCCTTGCCCAGAATACCCCAGGAAATACCAGCAGCATCCAGAATTTTGGCAATCGCAATAGTGGTTTGTTTAGAACGGGCATCAAAAGAACCGAAGCATCCTACATAGAAAAGGTATTCCGTCTTGCCGAATTCGAAAGGTTTTACCTTCATATCTGACGCCCACTTTGCACGGTCGGAAGGAGCAATACCCCAGGGATTACTGCGCTGTTCCATGTTTTCAAAGAGGTTAAGCAATTCTTGTGGGAATTTAGATTCCATCTGCACTAGATGACGGCGCATTTCAATAATCTTCGGGACATGCTCAATGTTGACAGGGCAAACTTCCATACAAGAATAGCAGGTAGTACATGCCCAAAGAGCATCCTCACCAATACTACCTTCCTTACCGCCACCAATTAAAGCCAGTGATGGTTCTTTCTTGTTGAGAAGCACAGGACCATTAGTCATCAGATTAGATTTAACATCTCGTACAATCAATCTGGGATTAAGTGGTTTTCCCGTGAAATAAGCGGGGCAGGCATCCTGACAGTATCCACAGGTCATACAGGCGTAAGTATCCCTTAACTGTCTTTGGGTGAAGTTGTCTATCCTACCAACACCAAAAGTCCTTTTGTCTTTAAGGTCGATAAGACTGAGCATGCCTTTGCGTTCAGGGAGTGTCATATCGTTGATAACAGCGGCAATCATATGCAGATAACGGGTGTAAGCGATAATTGCCAAAACTACAATGACGAATATCCAGTGTGCCCAGAACCAAAAAGTATGCCATGTCTCAATGTTTGTTGAATTAGTGTAGAGATTAGCCACGACAGCACTAAGTGGCGGATTGGCAATACCCAAACCAGCCGGTGGACTACCTGCAGCAATCTGGGTAGCGATTTTACCTACATGCGTAATGGGATGCAGGAGGACTGTAATAAGGATAAACAATGCTTCCCATGTACGTTGTCCTTCCAGTCTGGTAGTGTGGACGAAAAAGCGACGCCCAATGCCCCATAATGCTCCAACCAAGACGAATGGAGCTGCAAAATCCATAATCCAGCAGTACACAGCATAAAAAGCATTATGCTCCATCGTTTCTGAAATACCGAATCCGGAGGCAATGACGATAAAGAGTACATAATAAGTCACAAAGAACAGGAAGCCCCACGCCATGAACAGATGACCTACACCAGCTCTATCCTTCTTGCGTATGTTCTTGAACTGGCATTCCTGTACCACAAAATGAATTAAAGCCCTGATAGTTGTCTTTAGTGTCGTTAAAGTGTTTTCGCCTTCACGGGATAATGAGAGCAATTTCAAGAGCTGATAACCTTTTTGGAAGAAGATGCCCAATGCTACGGCGGTTAAACCCCAGAATAAAACAAAATCAAACACGCCGTTAATTGGATCCATCTACCCTAGCCTCCGGTGCACATACAGTATTATCAGCATTGCCAGTATTTCGTTTGGCGGCACGTAGCTGACGGATTCGATTGGTAATAGCAGGCACAATCTGGAAGAGGTCGCCGACAATGCCGTAAGTGGCTACCTCGAAAATAGGTGCATTATGGTCGCGATTTATAGCTATAATGACATCAGAGTCCTGCATTCCGACAAGATGCTGAATAGCGCCGCTAATCCCACAGGCAAAGTAAATTTTAGGGCGGACAGTTTTGCCGGTTTGTCCAACCTGACGCTCTACTGGTAGCCAGCCAGCTTCAACAGTAGCACGCGAACCTCCAACGACACCGCCTAGTTCATCAGCTAAATCTTGTAAAATATTGAAGTTTTCTTTGGAAAGCATAGCACGCCCGCCGGAGACAATTACATCTGCTCCCGCGATATCAATATCACTAGCTCCTTTACGGTCATAAATGACCTCAAGTACTTTAACCAGAATGTCTTTTTCCCCAAGAGCTAACGACTCCTCGACGATTTGACCGGTGCACGTAATGTCTTTTTTCGGGAAAGGCATCACATGAGGACGGACACTCGCCATCTGCGGACGGGTTCTCTCTGTTTTAATGGTCGCCATAATATTACCACCAAAGGCAGGCCGTGTCTGCAGAAGTAATCTGTTTTCATCAATTGTCAAACCTGTACAATCTGCCGTTAAGCCTGTTGCCAATTCCGTTGCTACTGCTCCTGCCAGGTCTCTTCCTAAACCAGTAGCGCCAATTAGAACCACTTCAGGTTTATATTTGTTAATTAGATAACACAAGGCTCTCTGATATGGTTCGGTACGATAATATCGGAAAACAGGAGAATCAATTAGATAAGCTTTGGAAGCTCCGTAAGCAAAAGACTCCTGACATAGACTTTTTACATTTTCACCCACGACCATTGTGCATAATTCAACACCTAATGTCTTTGCCAGTCCAGCGCCTACACCAAGCAATTCCCACGAGACCTCAGCTGGGATACCATCACTCTGTTCGACAAAAACCCAGACGCCCTTGTATTCTTTGAGTTTTGCCGCTAGTTTTATCTGCTCATCATCTAAAGATTCAGCTTCCGGAGTTTCTGGTTTCTCTTCCGTCTTTTGTTTAGCAAGTTCATCCAGAATTTTCTGTTCTTCCAGTGTAAAGAATATCTCTATAGCTTCTGCAGGGCAGATACGAACGCAGCGACGACACCCGGTGCATTTTTCAAAATTAATCACCGGTTCGCCTTTATCATTCATCTCAATGGACTTAACCTTACACTCAGCCTCACAACGAGCACCACAAGCAATACACTTACCTGATATCAATCGTGCGTGTCCAAGCGGGCGTTTTATTTTTTTCTTTTCTTCTTCTGCCATCTTTAATCCTAGAAAATCATAAAGAAATAATGTCTTTCTCTACCAATTTATCAATAAGCAAATTGGCCGTCTCTGCTGGTTTACCTACACCATCGCCGATTATTTCACCCTTGGTTCTCTCCGGTGAAAAGATACGGCGTACCTGAGTGGGGGAACCTTTCAAGCCGATGGTGTTTTCATCCAACTTCATAACCTTATTATCCCAAATAGATATTTCGGCTGTTTCTGCCGTTAGTCGCATTGGTACAGTGGGATAGCGTGGATGGTTAATTTCACGTACAACAGTAAGTGTAGCCGGCATAGAGGCTTCTACAATCTCGTGTCTGCCTTCCAGCTTACGTCTAACAGTTATCTTTTTGGATTTCAGGTCGACTTTCTGAATCTGGTCGACTAGTGTTAATTGTGCATATTTAAGCCGACTGGCAATTCCCGGACCAACCTGAGCAGTGTCACCATCGATAGTCTGCTTGCCGCAGATAACCAGCGCTACTTCTTCCTTTTCACTCAACCTTCTGATTGCTTCTGCAAGAACACGACTGGTTGCCAGGGTATCAGCACCGCCAAAAACTCGGTCGCTGAGTAATACCCCCTCGTCGGCACCAACAGCCAGTGCTTTCTTGAGAGTAACAACGGTGTTTGGCGGACCCATCGAGATAACGACCACACGGAAACCATACTTGTCCTTGAGACGCAGGCTCTCTTCAAGAGCATGAGTATCGAAGGGATTCATAATAAAAGGTACACCTTCTCGGATCAGGGTACCTGTATTCGGATCGATTTTTACTTGTGTGGTATCTGGTACCTGTTTGATGCAGGCAACGACTAGCACTATGTAAACCTTTCTGAGAAATGATATTGTTTTATATATTATCACAAAATATACCCAATGACTAGTATCCAAATTTTAAAATTTAGTTCTCTTTTAGAAATAACAACACAGGTTTGAACACGAAAACACCAGTTATCACGTCGATCAGCAGATTAGGAAACCATTAATTTTGTGGTAACTGTTTGAATTAAGTGAAAATATATATGATGTTAGGATACTTGATACACACTCAGGTCATTCTAGTTTGTCCAATGGTTAATAAAATGCGTCATCTAGTAATACACGGGGATATGTTAAAGCAGCTGTATAAAGGTGGAATATTACACGCAATATAAGGGCAAGAAATTTAATATTCCATGTGCTATATTGTTAACGGATGATTTCTTTTGGCTTACTATCTAAACTCTAAGCTCCGAGGAAGTAAGTTGAAACTATTAAAGCATATACTTTTCGGCAATTTCTGGAGTTTTCTCCTGATATTATCAGGTATCATTGATAGCGTTATTGGTATTTTTGTTTTAACAGACATAATATCCGTAGAAGATTCTTCTTTCCCAACTTATGTCATTTGCTTCATTATCGGTTTTATCTATCTGACAGCCGGTCTCATAATAGCAATTGTCAAAATGAGGAAAGAGAAGGATTGATATGATTACTGGCGGTCGAAATACACGTTGCTGTGGAAGTGAAATTTAGGTTCGTATTAAATCAACTAAAACTGTTACTAAAGGCATCTTTACTATACCTTACTATACACTTCGACCGTAGGAGCCTGTCATAAAAAGAAATTCCAATACTATCGTCTCTTAATATATGGAGACCTTTGCCGAAATCCCAACCCAAGCAGCTTTTGCCCTCATACATCTTCGAATCCAAGCATTCAGGGAAAAAGGGAAGTGTTATCCTTAACGCTTCAAATATGCATGCCATCAGGTTTAAAAAATTATTACTGACAAAAGAAAGGGTTAAAACTGGACTATACATTATGGTTTACTTAAAGGTCTGACATGGTCGATTGGCAATATATGAACAGGTGAGGTCAGTTGTCCATCAATTGTCGGTAGGGCGCGCAGATTTGCCTGTAATAATTATACAGTTTACGGCTATCGTTTATTTACTGAATTCTTAAGGGGCAAAGAATAAAAATTATTTATCCGTTGCCTTTCAAAAAAGCTATACGCCAAAATTATAATATGCTATATTGTATGCAACTATATAATAGAGCGTTAATTGGAGGTGAAAATGAAATCCTTGCGTATCGTTATTCCAATTCTCATTACTGCTTTTCTGACAGCCCTTGCCGTATTTTCTGCAATTTGGCTAACTGGACTAGTTCCTGCCGGAGCATGGTCTGAATTAATCAAAGCATCAATAGTGATATTTATTATTGGGGTTACCCTTATAATTATTGCATGGTCCGCGTATTTCTCCTATATAATCAGGGAGATGGTTGAAAAATTGATAGCCAAAAAGGACTAAATATTATCTACAGCTAATCTCTGAAATATTAATCTCTATTATGGTCTAGTTACCTGCCACTTGCAGCGGTGAGTATATCGTTGCTGTTATTTTGGATCTTGTAGTGCCTGTGGGGCAATGGCAGGCAAGAAAATCATTAAGCAGTTGTTTGAAATAGACTCCTCAAGGTAAGGTCAATTGTTTACAACGGTTACGCCTCCGATCCGATCATGTCTTGTAGTGCACCCCATATAGTCAAGAGGTAGTTAAGAGAGTCAGCTGGTTATTTCGGTATTCCTCCTCAAACATATTTGGTGACTTGTAACCTAATGCGGAATGCAGGTAACTCCCATTG
>Ga0299912_10000213_pt1 | contig 59893 bp, 54 predicted proteins | sample RVTome_2_FD_207667 | JGI IMG/M metagenome (GOLD analysis project Ga0299912, IMG submission 207667) | Soil microbial communities from uranium-contaminated site in the Upper Colorado River Basin, Wyoming, United States - RVT95D214 (version 2) ... | reverse complement strand
CCCCGGCTCTTCCAAATCCCCAGATCCTCCTCTCCGACTACCCGGGAACCAACTTAACCTGGCGAAATTTCTCTTGGTTTTTTCTTCTTCTCTTCCCCGACCTACTACCTACGACCTACTACCTACTCTCTTCAAACGTCCCCCCATTCTGCACGCCAACCACCCCATTCTGCACAGCAACCACCCCATATTGCTCAGCAGCCACCCCATTCTGTGCGGCAACCACCCCAGGTTTTCCGCCTGGGGACCATCTCTCCCGGTCTATCAACCGCTAACACACCTGGCTGCCCGGCTCTTAAACTTTATTTGAAGACCTGACCCCAATCATTCTCTTTGATCTGGCCAGAGAAGCTTTGAACCATTTTGGCTCCCTGCTTGACAACCATAAACCATCGTGGAACAATTTCCGACATAGAGCCGGATTCGGGCTAGCCAAGGGGCCTCGAACTTTCCGGCTATAAACAGGCTTGCTTGCTCGCCGAGCAAGCCTGAAATAGGGGGTGTCACGACCAATGAAGAAAAATTCCGCAGGCACAATTGCCATCCCCGCTTTGAAAGTACGCCAATGGCTCGCAGACTGGAGTAAGGTTAAGTGGGACCCGAAACAGCGAAGGTCTGAGCCACCTCACTGGTTCTACCAATTCAGCATACCTGCATCCGACCTCAAAGCATTGAGTGGAATATACCCTCGCACAACTCATCGACGCCGTGGTGCTGAAGACCTTGGTATTCAGAGGCGTCATGAGCAAAAAAGGTCGGAGGAGATCGCGCGTTTTGTTGAAAATGGATTCCCTTGGTCGGACTTGAGTGAGGCAAAACGCGAATCCGATGAGTTCAAGGACCTCCAGAAGCCTGGTTGGCTCCCTACCGCTATTGTTGTCAACATTCTTACGGAGAATGACCAACGACTTGATAGGCGAGTCGATCCGGCAGACCTCGTCATTGTGCAAGATATACATGATGGTGGCGCCAAGATAACCCTTCCCCAAGGTTTCAAGAGATCTCAATGGAAACCGAAGGAAATCCCTCCCATTGAAGTCATCGACGGACAACACAGGCTGTGGGCGTTCGAGGAAGGGAATTTCAAAGGCGATTTTGAGCTTCCAGTTGTCGCATTCATTGGCCTTGATTTAAGTTGGCAGGCTTACCTCTTCTATACGATCAATATCAAGCCTAAGAAGATCAACGCCAGCCTTGCATTTGACCTCTATCCTCTCCTAAGAGCCGAAGACTGGCTCACTAAATCCGAAGGACACGTGATCTATCGGGAAACACGCGCTCAGGAACTTGTTGACTTGTTATGGTCACATCCGAAAAGCCCTTGGCACCATCGGATCAACATGCTTGGCGAGACGAGATTAAAAGGGGTAATGGTCACTCAGGCTGCCTGGGTGAGATCGCTGCTTGCATCATACATCAGGAGTTGGGAAGGACCGGGGGTGCATATAGGAGGTCTTTTTGGCTCTAAGGTTGGAAAAAAAGAATCCGTGCTTCCTTGGAGTCGAGCTGAGCAAGCGGCATTCCTTATTGTTCTTGGCAAGTATCTGCGGGATGCAGTGAAGCAGTGCAACGAGATATGGGCAAAGAAGCTTCGGACACAGAAACCCATAAACTTGTTCGACGAGAATGATGATCCAGCATTTTACGGGCCACATACGTTACTCAATCAGGACCAAGGTATCCGGGCGGTTCTGCAAGTGACTAATGATCTTTGTTTTTCCCATTCGGACAATCTTCGGCTAGCGTCGTGGGGAGGTTCTGGAGATTTTGGAGATACCGATGAGAAACCAGTATCGGCGGCTATCAAATCTCTGGAAGCAGCAAGGAACATTTCAGATTTTTTTATCGAGGTGACACACTCTTTGGCTCGATATGATTGGCGGGCTTCCAGCACACCGGGACTTTCAGAGCAAGACTCGATGATGAAGGCCGCGTTCCGCGGAAGCGGAGGATACAAGGAACTTCGTCGCCACGTCCTCCGACATCTCGCTGCTGCTAAAGGCGATATTGCAACGGGGGCGCGGAGTGTTATCCGAGCCTTGGGGTACTGAAGTCTGTGGCTTTGTCGGCAAAACATCAAAAATATCTCGCAAAAGCTGATAGCAACTCTGTCAGGGAGATATTCATCAGCCTTAGCGATAACTGGAGGCATAGAGATTGGCTGTTGCGGAATAACCGATATCGCCGCAATTGCATTAAGCGGATTAAAGCTGATACTCAGACAAATAGGCGAGTAAATCACCGGCATTTGTGCGATTATATAGCTGCGTCTATAATAACGCATTGCAGTGACGGTTGGAGTTATCTGGGGAGAGCAATAGAATCCGAATTGCACGGAGATCCGGATGCTTCAAGACACTTAGGCTATTATGCAGAGCTGCGCGCTGCTATGTCCCTATTGGCGGCGATTGGCATCGGGGTATTCAAGAACAAGCACGTTGTGCTTAATTCTAATCGGCGATGTGAATGCTTCGGAGCACCCCCAACACATGAATTTGTGTGGGACGGACTAAATTATTGGGCTAATACAGGTGATGCTTCAAGGGTCCTGCTTGAGGTAATTCAACCGGGTGGTGTTCCACTATCTCAATGGCTTAATGGTTTTTCTGTAGGTTCTGGCGTTCAGAACGTCCTCGCAAGGCAGTGGCTCCTTCAGTGGGGGCTAGACCTAAGAAGTTTCTCGGAAGACCGAGAAAGCCGTAACGCTGCAAGTTATAGACCCACGGCTTTCACATCACCCGGCCCAACCGGCGCACCTGATACTATCAGCTTCATAAAACATATTTGGGGGGTCTGCGAGCCTCTTGGCCAAAATCACTTTCCCATTCTGGACATGCACTTGCTACGACGCAGTTTGCACCTGGCTTTTCGTAGGGCGTATGGTAGAACGCACAACCAAAGAAGGCGACTTTATATAGAAAGAATCAATGAGATGCTTGAGGGTATACAAACCCTGGACACCTCGCCCGATCATTGGAGACAATTTCTGATAAATGAAGATGGGGATTACTGCCTGAGGATTCTTGTCGCTGCCGAAGGTAAGGCTAATGTAAGACATCAGGATCATTCGAAACAGGTATTAGCCCGAGCGGCGCTTCTCCTGCGGGTCGCTATTGGAGTATCTAGGAGTTTGCTCCGCGCACTTCCAAGGAATACGCGCGAAGACCTCCGGTTCTGGTGGAGCGCGCTGGGACGAGACCGGGGGCTATGGGGTGATAGTGGTGAACCAGCTCAATTCACTGAACTTTGGACTGATATACATGAGGCGATTGCTAGCTTGAATAGTTGGGAACAAGCAACTCCAAGCAGTAGCCAATCCTACCATCGTCTTTGGCAAGACCGATCTCAAGAGGCGGCAATCTTGGGCTCCACCGAGCGGGTGGGGTTATGGGGCTTAGGCCTATGAAATACATGGGCTCCAAACGGGCAATGCTCATGAATGGGCTTGGGGAATTGCTCCGTATCGAGGCGAAGACGTGTCATAGAGTGGTAGATCTTTTTTGCGGATCGGCCTCCGTTTCTTGGTTTTCGGCTCAGGAGTTGGGGAAACCGGTCTTGGCAACCGACCTTCAAGAATATGCAGTAGTGCTAGCAGAGTCCGTCATCGGTCGCGAGAGTCCGATCTGCGCCAAACAAATAAAAGGCATATGGCTACGACGAGCTTCGGACGTTCGTAAATCCTACTCCGTTTGGACAAAGGCTCAAAAACTGGACTCGCGTGGACTCAACACGGCCGCATGGAGTAAACAAGCGCGAACTCTCTGCGATGAAAAGGCTAGTTGCGGCGGGCTTATCTGGCGATCATACGGGGGCCACTATTTCAGCCCAACGCAGGCGCTTGCTTTTGATGCAATGTTGGAAAGTCTGCCCGAAGGATACAACGAAAGGAAAGTATGCCTGGCAGCGGCAATTATCGCCGCTAGCAAATGTGTCGCCGCGCCAGGTCACACAGCACAGCCATTTCGGGCAAGTCGAACTGCAGCAAAATTCCTCCGTGAGGCATGGCTTCGCGACCCTTTCCACTACGCTATGGAGGCGCTTAACATGCTGTGCCATAAGCATGCGCTCAGGCGCGGAGAGGCTAAGGTTGGTGACGCCAACATCATTGCCACCGAACTGAACGAAAATGACTTGGTTTTCGTTGACCCTCCTTACTCTGGTGTGCACTACAGCCGTTTCTATCATGTACTCGAGACCATTGCTCGAGGGCGCTGTGGCAACGTCGAGGGCGTGGGAAGATATCCCCCAAGCAGCGAACGCCCGATGTCGAGGTACAGCCGAAAGCGAGAATCCACTCAGGCCATGAAAGAGCTACTCTCAAAGCTCTCTAGTAGAGGCTGCAAGGTGATAGTAACTTTCCCTGCTGGGGAGTGCAGTAATGGCCTCACAGGCTCAAACGTCGAAAGGATGGCCAAAGCTTTGTTTCATGTTGAGCGAAAGGTGATCATTTCCTGTTTCAGCACTTTGGGGGGGAATAACCATTACCGCAAAGCAAGGAGTGTCGGTAAAGAAATGATTCTGATGCTTAGCCCAGACTGACTCATCCTTTCAGAACACATGACTGTGTCCACTATATACTGGTTTCCTATTGGAGTATGGACAGCATTGTGCTCAGGTCATTACTTTAACTTTTCATAATTGCATGCCAACAAAGATCGTCGTCAGATCGTTGTTTAAACATAAGAAGCAGTGGACAATGCACGGTGGAGAGGCTTTAGGCATTAGGGGGCTTGGGCTTTAGTCTAAAGTCTAAAGCCTTTCCCAGGCTGCCTACCGAGATTCCGTTCACGTTCAAGTTCACGGAAGTTTAATTTGAATCTGCGTAATCTGTCCTCGACCCCGAGCGCTCGGACCGAGGGGCGAAATCTGCGGATGATCTTTAACCGGGGTTTTCTCTCAAGAATTCCCGGAGCAGGCGGTTGCATTCTTCCGGCGCTTCCTGCTGGACCCAGTGGCCGCAATTTTGCAAAATCTCGATCCGAGGCGGATCCACGAAAAACCGCTCCAGCTTTTCGGTCATTTCCAGCGAGAGCGCGAAATCCTTGTCTCCCCAGATCACCAGGCCAGGACATTGCACCTTCCGCCCTCGATAAAACTTTTGTAACTCTCTTTGCCGCCGGACCGCGGCCCGGTAATAGTTCACCCCTGCCCGCATCGAGGCCCGGTTCGACCAGGCCTGGCGATAAACCTCAATGTCCTCGTCCTTAAACGTGCCCGGCCGGACCGCGCTCCGCTTGAGGGTTTGGGCCAGGAACTCGCCGCGGTTCCGGCTCATCTGCCACTCCGGCAGCCAGGGAATCTGGAACCCGAGCACGTATTGGCTCATCTTGAACTGGCGCCAGTTCGACCAGAGCACCTCCCAGTAACGGATCGGGTGCGGCGCCGCGATGGCCACGAACCGGGCCACTTTCTCCGGGTATTGGAGCGCCGCATGCCAGGCCACGATTCCGCCCCAGTCGTGGCCCACCAGGTTCACCCGTCCGCCGAGCTGATCCATCAGCGCCGCCACGTCCGCGGCCAGGGTGAAGGTGTCGTAGCCGGCCCGGGTGATCTCGGTCTGGCCGTAGCCGCGCAGGTCCGGGGCGACGCAGAGGAAGGTATCGCCGAGGGACTCAAGCTGGCGCCGCCAGGAATACCAGAGCTCCGGGAAGCCGTGGAGCAAGAGCACCGGCAGGCGAGCCCCGGCCGGCGGCTGTGGCCCGGCCTCGGCCAGGTGCATCCGGATGCCGTTGGCGGCGAGGAAACGATGGCGGATCATGGCGGACATGAGAGGCATTAGGCGTTAGGCGTTAGTCATTAGGCCCGGGAAAGAAACGGCGGCGAAGAATCCCGGACGGTTCAATACATTATTGTATTACTAATGCCTAAGGCCTAAGGCCTGGGGAGGGCTAGAGCCTCCCCGCGGTCCCGGACCGCCTCCGGTCCTCCTGCCGGCGCTCGCCCTGGCGGCGGTTGGGGCTCCCCCGGTCTTTCTTCCGCCGATCGCTCTGCCGCCGCTCGTTTTTTCTCCGCTCGCCCTTGCGTCTTTCCGCAGTCATACTCGATCCTTATCTTCCTTGAGGCCGGCTTTGCCGGCGACGCCTCAATCCGCCTCCGAACTTAAAAGCTCAATCCAAACTTCTTCCACCCGATCTTGAAGATCTTCCAAACTGCCGGAATTGTCAATCACATAATCCGCCCGCGTCTTGCGCTCATCCTCGCGCATCTGGGACCGGATCCGGGCCAGCGCCTGCTCTTGGCTCAACCCGTCGCGCTCCATGATCCGCTCGGCCCGGACCTCTTCCTCCGCGGTAACTACCACCACCGGCCGAATCCAGTTGGTGGCCGGGCTCTCCAGCAGGAGCGCCGCGTCAATCAAGACCACCGCGGCGCCTTCCCGCTGAAAGCGCTGGATCTGATCCAGCATTTCCGCCCCGATCCGGGGGTGGGTGATGTCATTTAAAACCCGGCGCTCGTCCGGGTCGCGGAAAATGATCTCGCCCAGCTTCTCCCGGTTCAGGGTCCGGTCGGGGTTGAGCACCCCTTCGCCGAAGTGGTCCGCGATCTCGCCCCAGGCCGGCTTGTCCGGCTCCACCACCTGGCGGGCCAAAAGATCGGCGTCCACCAGGCGCGCGCCCAGCTCCACGAACATCCGGGCGACGGTGCTCTTGCCCGAGGCGATCCCGCCGGTCAGGCCCACGACCCGCATCGCCGCTTACCGCTCCAGCGCCCGGACCGGGGCCGGCGCGGCCGGGCGCGCCTCCGGCGCCTGATGCAGCTCGCGGAGGCGGCGGTATTCGGCCATGGCGGCAAAGGCCTGGACCGCGCTTTCAATGGTGGGGAAGATCATGTAGCCCCGGCGCAGGATATCGCTCATGCCTTCCCAGCCGCGCTCGATCGCGTGCGCCACGGCTGGACCGACCATATACAGGGGCTTGCCGTATTTTTCGATCAGGTCTGCGAGCCGGTTGTTATACTCCCGGTCGCGCTTGAGCCGGTCCGCAATGAACGGCGTGAGGTCGGTGAGCTTTCGGAGCGGCGAGTGCTTGAGATAGGTCTCGACCATGCCGTGAGCCCAGCCCAGGCCGATCATGATCACGCCGTCCACTTCTCCTTCCTCGAACAGGACCGGGATTACCTCGCGCGGGCCGGCATAGCCCAGGCCGGCCACCATGTCCACCGGGTTGCCCGGCACCCACCAGGGCGGCAAAAGTTTCTGCAAGCGCGCGCAGGTGCGGGGCCCCAGCTCGGCCACGGTCAGGCCCTCGGCCACGCAAGCGTCGGCCGCGATCACGCCCAGCCCGCCGCCGCCGGTGACGATGCCCACGCGCTTGCCGGCGGGGGGCGGGATTCCGGCAAAGGCCGCGGCGAAGATGGCCGCCTGCTCCAGGGTGTCGGCGCGGACGATCCCGGCCTGGCCGCAGGCCGCAGCAAAGACCCGGTCGGCCCCGGCCAGCACGCCGGTGTGCGAGCGGGCGGCGCGGGCGCCGGCCTCGGTGCGGCCGGCCTTGACCAGGACCACGGGTTTGCGGGGCGAGACCTCTTGGGCGGCCGAGAAGAACTCGCGGCCCTGGTTGAGCCCTTCCAGGTAAAGGACGATGACCCGGGTTTCCGGGTCGTCTTTGAGGTAGCGCAGGTAATCGCCGGCTTGCAGGTCCGCGGCGTTGCCCATGCTCACGGTCTTGGAAACTCCGAAGCCGACCCGCTCCAGGTATTGCAGGATCCAGGTCTGGATATTGCCGCTCTGGCTGATGAGCGCGATCGGGCCGTGGGGCGGCAAAAAGGCCGGCATCCAGGGGTAGAGCTTGCTCTGGGGGCAGGCGTAGCCTTGCCCGTTCGGGCCCACCAGCACCATGCCATACCGGCGGGCCTGCTCGACCATCTCCGCCTCCAGCGCCTTGCCCGGCTCGCCCAGCTCGCCCATGCCCGCAGAGATCACAATTCCGGCGCGCACCCCCTTGCGGCCGGCCTCGGCGATGGCGCCGGGGATCTGCTCGGCCGGGATGGTGAAGATGGCCTGGTCCACCGGGTGAGGGATCGCCGCCACGCTCGGGTAAGCCGGGAGCCCCAGGATGTTCTTCTCCTTGGGGTTGACCGGATAGACCGGGCCTTCATACCCGCCCATGATCAGGTTATGGAGGATCAAGAACCCCCACTTGTTCATGTTGTTCGACGCGCCCACGAACGCGATGGCCTTCGGGAAAAAGATCGCGTCCAGGGCCGACCTCCGCTTTTCCGCTAACATCTCGCCTCCTCTTGAACTTCCTGAAAATTAAAGCCGGAACCGGACGGAAAGTCAAGGAATCATGCTCGCAAGGAAAATTGCGGAGTCCGCTTTTGGCCGGAACCGAAAAGCCGCGAAAAGGAATCGCAGCGACCTCGCACTAGAGAAATGTAATTTGCCCTTGACAGTTGACTCTAAAGTTATTATCATGACCTTATGGTCATTTCGATGACCGATTATCTCGGGGGTGCCTCAAATGATCCGGTTGCGCGAAGAACGGAAGAGCAAATGGAATTCCCTGATGAAGGAAGGCTTGCACCAGGCCGTGGTCAAGGTGCTAACCGAGCAGGGGCTTTCCGGCTTGACCATGGAGCGGGTGGCCAAGGAGGCCGGGATCGCCAAGGGCACGCTCTATCTCTATTTCCAGGACAAGGAAGAATTGCTTCAGTCCGCGGTGCAGAGCAGCATGGAGCCTTTGGAGCAAGAGTTGGACAAGATCCTGGACTCGGAGCTTTCCCCGAACCAGAAGCTGGAAGCGATTGTCCAACAAAGCCTGAGCTACTTTGAAGCCAACCGCAATTTCTTCCGGGTATTTCTCAACCCGGAGTTTACCGGGCCGAGGATGAACCGGGAGGGCAAGGACCGTCACCGCCGGCTGGTGGCATCAGTCGCCCAGGTGTTCAAAGAAGGGGTGGAACGCGGTCATTTCCGGCCTCTTCCGGACCTGAAGGCGGCCGGGGTTTTTGTGATGGGCTGCGCGGCCATGATCCAGGCGCGGTTATGGGAAGAGACGCCGCCGCCCCTGGCCGAGGACGCGCAACTGTTTTTGGATATCTTTTTTCAAGGTGTAGCGGAAGAAGGAGCCAAGCGATGAACGTGCGTATGGATGCGAGTTCAGCCGCGCCGGGGCCAGGACTTTCCCGCAGACGGGGCATCCGCTGGCAACAGGTAGCCCTGATCCTGGCGGCCGGTTTTCTGCTCCCGGGCTGCGCGACCATCTACCGGGCCCGGCAGGCCCAGAAGCGCGACCAGGCGCCTCCGGGCGAGCGGACCGTGACCGCGGCGGAAGTCAATTTGCGCGAGGGCGACACCTTGGCCCTGGAGCGGGCCATTGAGATTGCGCGGCAATACCATCCGGCCATGGTCCAGGCCCAGCAAAACCTGGTGATCGCCCAGAAGCAGACCCGCCTGGCCATCTCCGGCTATGTCCCTTCGCTCACGGGCCAGGGCAGTTACCGCCGGGCGACCGGCAACGTGCAAGCCTCCACTGCGGCCGCCTCCGGGCTGTCCGCTGCTCCGCCCCCCAGCAACGAGTCCTCGGACTCCTGGTCCGCGGGAATCAGCGCCGAGCAGTTGATCTGGGACTTCGGGCGCACCGATTCCGCCATTCGCCAGGCCTCTGCCCAGCAGCGGGCCGCGGAAGCGAACCTCCGCGCCACCACCAACACGGTGGCCTTTCAGGTGAAGCTGGCCTATTACCAGTTAGCCCAGGCCCAGGCGCTGACCCAGGTCGCCGAAGATACCGTCCACCAATTCCAGGTTCACCTCGACCAGGCCAAAGTGCTGTTCGAGGTGGGCCGGCGCATCCAGTATGACGTGACCAAAGCCCAGGTGGACCTGGGCCATGCGCAGTTGAACCTGATCAGCGCCCGCAACGCGATCAAGACCTCGCGCGCGGCTTTGAACTCGGCCATGGGCTTGGCCGAAGAGCCGGGCTACCGGATCACGGAGCCGCCGGCGGTCGAGCAGACCGCGACCTTGGAGGAGTTAATGGCGCTGGCCCGCGAGCATCAGCCGGAATTGCAAGCCGCGATCGCGGAGGAACGGGCGGCTTCCATGGCGGTGAACGGGGCCATTGCCAATTTATTCCCCTCGCTCACCTTCAGCGCCGGCTACAACTGGACCGGGGCGGATTTCCCCCTGGTCTGGAACTGGTTCATCTCGCCCGCGGTCGTGATCCAAGACCTCCTGGCCATCCCCCGCAAAACCAGCCAGATTGACCAGGCCGTGGCCCAGCTTCGCTCGGCGCGCGCCCGGCGCGCGGCCCAGGAGCAGTTAATTTATCTCCATTTGAGCCAGGCGGTGGCCGAGCGGGAAGACGCGAAGCAACGCCTGGAGTTGAGCACCCTGGTGGCGCAGCAAGCGCAGGAAAACGTGGACCTGGTCAACGAGCGCTACAAGGTGGGCCGGGCCTCGGCGGTGGAAGTGACCGATGCCCAGGTGGCCTTGAGTCAGGCCCAGTCGGACCAGGTCACCGCCCGCTTCGACTACCTGGCCGCGGTGGCGCAGGTCCAGCGCACCATAGGAGAAAAATAACCATGAAACGTTGGCTGATGGTGCTGGGCGCGGTGGCGCTGGTGGCGGCCAGCCTGGGCGCCTGGCGGTTATGGCGGCGAAACGAGAACCACAACCTCTACCGGACCGCGAAAGTGGAAAGGGGCGACCTGGTGCAGACGGTCAAGGCCACCGGCACCGTGCAGCCCATCCAGCAAGTGCAGGTGGGCACTCAGGTCAATGGGCCGGTGCAAAAGCTGTATGTGGACTACAACGATCACGTCCAGGCCGGCCAGGTGGTGGCCCAGATTGACCCGGCCGCTTACCAGGCCAAGGTCGCGCAGGACCGGGCCAACCTCCAAAGCGCATTCGCCGCGGTCGAACAAGTCCGGGCCAAGCTTACCCAGGCGGAAAAGGAGTTGCAGCGCTCGCGGGAATTGGTCAGCCGCAACCTGATCTCGCAATCGGATCTGGACGGCGCCGTCGCCGACCGCGACTCCCTGGCCGCCCAGCTCAAGCTGGCCCAGGCGGGGGTCGAGCAGGCCCGGGCCGCGCTCACTCTTTCCCAGACCAACCTCGATTACACCACGATCAAATCGCCGGTGGACGGGGTGGTGGTGGCGCGCAACGTGGACGAGGGTCAGACCGTGGTGGCATCCTTTGCCTCCCAGACGCTCTTCGTGATCGCCGCCGACTTGAAGCAGATGCAGGTGGAGGCGAGCATCCCCGAGGCGGACATCGGCAAGATCCAAGCGGGCCAGCCGGTTGCCTTTTCGGTGGACGCCTACGGCGAAGAAAAATTCCAGGGCGCGGTCAGCCAGGTGCGCATCGCCGCCACCACCTTGCAGAACGTGGTCACCTACCCGGTGATCGTCAAAGCGGCCAACCCGGACCAGAAACTCCTGCCCGGCATGACCGCCAACCTCACCTTCCAGGTGGACCAGCGCACCGGCGTGTTAAAGGTTCCCAACGCCGCGCTCCGCTTCCGGCCGCAGAATCAGGCGGCGGCGGCGCCGGAACCCGCGCCCGCCGGGCCTCGCCTCTGGGTCCTCACCGGCCAAGGACTTGAGAGCATCCCGGTCACCCTGGGGATCAACGACGGCTCGTTTACCGAGCTGGCCGGCGGCGAGGTGAAAGAAGGGCAGGAAGTGGTGATCGGAATGGCTGAGCCCGGCGCAGCCGCGGGCAAGGTAAACCCTTTCATGCCCAAGATGCCTTCGCGCCGACCGAGATGATGGGCCATGCTGATCGAGCTTCAGGACATCGTCAAGGTTTACCAACTGGGGGAGGTCGAGATTCCGGCCCTGCGCGGGCTTTCCCTGGAGGTGGACCGGGGCGAGTTCGTGGCGATCATGGGCGCCTCCGGCTCGGGCAAGACCACCCTGCTCAACCTGATCGGCTGCCTGGACCGGCCCACCCGCGGCCGCTACATGTTGGATGAGGAGGACGTGACTCTCTTTTCCGGCGATCAACTGGCCCACATCCGTAACCAGAAAATGGGCTTTGTTTTTCAAAGCTTTAACCTCCTGCCGCGCACCTCCGCGCTGGAGAACGTGGAAATGCCCTTGCTTTACGGGCCGCCGCTTTCGCGCCAGGCCAAGCGCGAACGCGCGCTGAATATGCTCCAGCGGCTGGGTCTTTCGGACCGCGTGCATCACCAGCCGGGCCAGCTCTCCGGCGGCCAGCAGCAGCGGGTGGCCATTGCCCGCGCGCTGATCAATCAGCCGCCGCTGATTTTGGCGGACGAGCCGACCGGAAACCTTGACACCCGCTCCAGCCGGGAGATTATGTCTATCTTCGAGCAGCTCAACGCCGAAGGCATCACCATCGTCCTGATCACGCACGAAGAAGACATCGCCCGCTACGCCCGCCGGAAGATCACCATGCGCGACGGACAGATCCTATGAACTTCGCCATGATCTTGTGGGTGGCGTTTCGGGCCTTGGTCCGCAACAAGGTCCGGTCCTTCCTGACCATGCTCGGCATCATCGTCGGTATCGCCGCGGTCATTGCCGTGGTCGCCGTGGGCGAGGGTGCCCACGTCATGATCCAGGACCAGATCCGGAGCATGGGCAACAACCTGCTTGTGATCTTTCCGGGCACTAGCCACTTCGGGGGCAGGATGGGGGGCGCCGGCACCCAGCGCACCCTCACCGCCGAGGACGGCAAGGCCATCCTCAACGAGGTCCCCTATGTGGTGGCCCTGACCCCCCTGGTGCGGACCGGACGACAGGTGGTTTATCAGGAGAACAACTGGTCCACCCATATCCAGGGGGTGGACCCCAGCTATTTGAGCGTGCGCAACTTGGAGCTGGCCCAAGGCGGTTTCTTCACGGAGTCCGAGGTCCTGACCGCGGCCCGGGTGTGCGTGCTGGGCCAGACCGTGGTCAAGAACCTCTTTGCCGATACCGACCCGATCGACCAGACCATCCGCATCCAGAACATACCCTTCCGCGTGATCGGCGTGTTCCAACCCAAGGGTTCCACCGCCTGGGGCCAGGACCAGGACGACACCGTGGTCGCGCCCTGGACCACCATCCGCCGGGTGCTTCAGAACTCGCCCTTCGCCGACGTGGACCAGCTCCTCGCCACCCTCGACTCCATGGACCACATGGAGCCGGCCCAGGAGGAGATCCGGGCGATCCTGCGCCAGCGCCACCACCTGGCCCCGGATGCGGACGATGATTTCACCATCATGGACATGACCGAGGTGACCAAGACCATCACCCAGGTCTCCCAGGTGATGACCATCCTCCTCACCGTCATCGCCTCCATTTCCCTCCTGGTGGGCGGCATCGGGATCATGAACATCATGCTGGTCTCGGTCACCGAGCGCACCCGCGAGATCGGCCTGCGCATGGCCGTGGGCGCGCGCCGGCAGGATATCCTGATGCAGTTCCTGGTCGAGGCGGTCGCCCTGGCCGCAAGCGGCGGCCTGATCGGGATCGCTCTGGGCATGATCCTCGCCCAGGTGGTCGGCCGGACCAACGGCTGGCCGGTCCTGGTCTCGCCCGGCTCGATCCTGATCGCCCTCCTCTTTTCCGCCGCGGTCGGCATCTTCTTCGGCTTTTACCCCGCTTGGCGCGCCTCCCGCCTCGACCCCATCGAAACCCTCCGCTACGAGTAAGCCCCTCTTCCTCCTTACCGATAACCGCGAATTGTGAAAATCGTCAGGGTCTGACCCCGACCCGCTCTACTTGCCGGTCTCGATTTCCCGCATAATCTTTTCAATGTCGCTGATGTGCTGTCGCTCGTCCTCGTAAAGGACCAGCAAAGTTTCCCGGGCCGGGCCGTGCATGCGGAAGCGGTAGAGGTATTTGAACAGGGCCGCGCTCTTGCGCTCGGCTTCGAGGGCGGCCAAAAGCGAGCCGGCCAGGGGCTTGGGCCCAAACTCGAAGGTAGGGATTTCAAAGCCTTTGGGGAAAATTTTCTTGATCGCCATCTCCTGCAGCCGCTCCAGGTAGGCGCGGCCAAGCAGGCCCTCTTCCCGGCCGAGGGATTCCACCTGGCGCTCGTGGGCGTCGCGGTAGATGCCCTGCATCTTTTCCTCATGGTCCCACTCGATGCCGACCAGGCGCAGGAAAAATTCCCGGAGTCTCGGCTCCGAGGTGGATTGGGCCAGGAAGCGATAGTATTCGGCGCCGGCCCGCTCCAGCCAGATGCCGAGCTCCAACATTTCGGTCTCGGCCAATTCCATGGAGAAGAGGTTCTGGCCGCCAAACCGGACGGACTCGATTTCAAGATCAGAGAGATGGGCCGGCATCAAGCGCCTCCAGGAGTTCGGGAAAAGGTGGCGACTCAAGCTGCGGGGAACGGGACCATCCTAGCGCTTCCAGAAGCGGATGACAAGGAACCTAATAACCCCGTTAATCTAATAATTGGGGTCAGACCCCAATTATTAGATTAAGCAGTTTTGTAAGTAGCCCATCTTTTCCAGCCAGGCGTACCAGATCCTGCCTCTCAAGTTTCCGCCGAAGTGGAGCCAATGGCCGCCGGGCACTTCGGTGTAGTTCTTGATCTGCCACTGCTCGACCCAGGCGCGGGTGAGGCGCGCTTCACAGAGGCGGTCGCCGGCGTGGGCCACCACGCAGATGCGGTCCGGATCAAACCTGGGCGCGTAGCGCCAGGGCGTGACCAGGTCCAGGGCCTGGCGGGTCTCGGAGACAATGGTCTCGTCCACCGGGAAGGCGAAGAGGCCGGGGCGGGGCCGCAAGTAGCGGAAGAAATCGAGGGCGGGCACGGCCAGGAACATAAAGTCCACCGCCGCGGCATGGGCGGCATAGAGGGCTGAGGTGTATCCGCCGAGGCTGGCGCCGATCAGGCCGATGCGGCTGTAGCCCAGGCCCTGGAGGAGGAGGACCGAGGAATGGAGGTCGTGGAGGTTCTGGCCGAAGGTCTCGATGGTGAGCGGGAGGTTTTGGGGCCCGAGCAGGTATTGCCGGCCCGGCCGCTCGGCCCGGCGCCAGTGAAACGGCTGGTGAAAAAGGCCCACGTCCAGGCCGCGGCGCAACAGGGCGTCAATCTTGAACATGGCCCGGGCGCGGCGGGGTCCGTGCATCATGAAGCCGTGCAGGCAGAGGACCAGGGGCCGGGAGCCGCGAGGCTGATGCCGCCACAGGTGGAGGTAGCCGTGGAGGTTGGCCGGGTGGCTGGCGAAGGCCTCGCGCAGGGCGGGGTTGCGGACCTGGTAGCGGCTGGGGTAGCAGAGCACCTCCAGGACGCCGCTGCGATCGGGCCGGCTCTCGATGACCTCGAAAGCGGGCGCCTCCTGGGGCAGAGAGAAAAAGGGCTCGCCCGGCTCGGCGAAGCGGCCGGAGGAGTAGAAGCGGAGCTGGTCGAGGTATTCGGAGTAGGTCGCGGGGTTGGTTTCGAGCATGAAAGCGGGCATGCGCAGGAAGAGCAGGTCCGGGATGCCACCGATCCAGTTCAGGATGGGGTTGGTCATGGTAATGGATCGCTCCATTGGGATTACGGGCGCGGTGCCGGGCTTTATCATAGCAGAGTTTAGGGGGATGGGACTGAGCCGGGTTGTGGGGCGGGCTTCCAGCCTGCACGCCAGGCAGGCGAGACGCCTGTACCACAACTTGCCCCCATTTTATTTCGCAGGCCCGCTAGGCGGGAAGGGGTTGGCAAGACGAATGGAATCAGGTTAAAATATGGACAAGGTAAATCCCATGATCGAGATCAACGACCAAGTTCTGGAGGAGATGGTTCAGGCCATTATCCGGGAGGTGGACCCGGAAAAGATCGTCCTGTTTGGGTCGCTGGTGTGGGGCGGGGGCGGGCCGAATTCGGATTTAGACTTGATGATTGTGGAGCGGGAGGAATTTGGCGGAAGCCGCGGCCGGCTGGAGGAGTTGGTGCGGATTCGGGAGGCTTTGTCGGCTTTTGAGATCCCGAAGGACATCCTGGTTTACAGCATCAAGGAATTTGAGAAGTGGCGGAATTCCATCAACCATATCATTGCGACGACGCTCCGCGAGGGAAGGGTGCTTTATGAGCGACCTTGAGCACGCGCGCCAGATGCTGGCGGTGGCCAAGATGGGATTCAAAGCTCGGAAGGGAATGAGCCGTCATGGGGATTGATGAGAAATTGCGCGAGGAGATCATCCAGCGGGTGACTAGCGTATCCCGGCCGGACCGGATTATCCTCTTCGGCTCGGCGGCCACCGGTGGGATGACCAGGGACAGTGATATTGACCTTCTCATTATCAAAACGAAGCTGGCTAATCCCCGCGAAGAGCGAAGGCAAATCCGCGAGTCCCTGCGCAGTTTGGGGTATCCTTTTGATATTCTTCTCATGACCATGGAGCACTTTGAGGAGAGCAAAAACGTCATCGGTGGAATCGCCTATCCTGCGAGCAAATACGGCCGGGTGATCTATGAAGCCGCCTGAGCAGGTTAAACGCGAATTCACCCGGCAGTGGATTCAAAAGGCCGAGAACGATTTGAACGCCGCAGCCGCCTTACTTAACGCAAGAGAGCCTTTCCCCGATATCGCCGCCTTCCACGCCCAGCAAACCGCAGAAAAATTTCTTAAAGCCTTTCTGGTCTGGCATCAAGTCGAGTATCCCAAGACTCACGATATTGGTGAGCTCCTCAACCTGGTGGCAAAGGTGGATAAACCGCTGGCGGATTCCCTGCGCGAAGCAACCGTGTTGACGGATTACAGCGTGGATGTCCGTTACCCGGGGGATCTCTCCGAGCTGACTCTTGAGAATGCGAGGAAGGCGGTTAAGTTGGCGCGCAAAGTTAGGGAAACGATCCTTCACCAGATTCCAGTGGACCTTCAATGAATTATCCGGAAATGCGACAAAGGCTCCAAGCGGTCATCCTCCGGAATTCCTTCAAGGTTGGGTCTTTCACCCTCGCCTCGGGCAAGACCTCGGACTATTACGTGGACTGCCGCACCACCACCCTTGATCCCGAAGGCGCCGACCTGACCGCGCGGCTTTTGCTCGAGCGCATCCAGGGCCTGCCGGAGCCGGTGGACGCGGTGGGCGGGCTGACCCTGGGCGCGGACCCGATGGCCGCGGCCCTGATCGTGAGGAGCCAGATCGCGGGATCGCCGCTCCGGGGCTTTATCGTGCGCAAGGAGGCCAAGGCGCATGGCACCGGCCGGCGAATCGAAGGCAACTTGCGCAAGGGCGACCGGGTGGCGATTTTGGAAGACGTGGTGACGACAGGGGGTTCGGCCTTGCAGGCGATTGAGGCGGTGGAGGCCGAGGGGGCGAAGGTGGTGGAAGTCCTGGCCCTGGTGGACCGGGAAGAGGGCGGCCGGGAGGCGCTCTTGGCCAAGGGCTATCCCCTGTTCGCGCTCTTTACCGCCAGCGAACTCAAGGCTGCAGCCCGGGCCGGATCGGAATGAGTGAACAGTGGGCAGTGCACAGTGCACAGTAAAAGGTCGAAAGTGAAAAGTGAACAGTGAAAGAAAATTTTTCTTTGTGTCTTTGTGTTTAAATCTTCCTCTTCTCCTGGGCCTTCCCGCCTGCCAGACCCTCTCGCGGCTGGCCATTGCCGACAATCCAACCCTCGCCCAAGAACACATGAAACTAGCCGCGAGCTACGCGCAGGCCGGGGACTGGCCGGCGGCGCAGGCCGAGTTCGAGCGGGCCACCCGGTTGGACGAGAAGAACGCGCCCGCCTGGCTGGGCCTGGGCAACGCCGACCGGGCGCTCCGCAAGCCCCGGCCGGCGCTGAAATGCTACGAAAAGGCGCGCGAGCTATCCCCGGGCGATGCCGAGATTCTCGATGAGCTGGCCCGGGGTTACCTCGGGCTCGGGAAGCTCGACCAAGCGCTTTCAGCCGCGGACCAGGCCGTGGCACTGGACGGGGCCAACTTGCCCTATTACCTTTTCACCCGGGGCCGGGTCAAGCTCGGCCAGGGCGACCGCGCCGGCGCCTTGCAAGACTTGCGCGCGGCCATGATCCAGGCGCCGGAGGACGCCGAACCGCTCCGTCAGGATATCGCCCGGCATCTTAAAGAAGCAGAGGCCGGGCCGTGAAGGAAAAAGAACAAAAGCTGCTTGCCATCCTGCGGGAGATGGGCTCGGCGGTGATCGCTTTTTCCGGCGGGGTGGACTCGACCTACCTCTTGGCCGTGGCGCGGGAGGCGCTGGGCGATAAGGCGCTCGCGGTCAACGCGCTGTCTCCCACCTACCCGGCGCGCGAGCACGAGGACGCCAAGCGGCTCGCGGCCTTGCTGGCCGCGGAACTGATCGAGGTGGAATCGAACGAGCTTGCCATCCCCGGCTTTGCCCAGAACCCCCGCCACCGCTGCTACTTTTGCAAGCTCGAGCTCTTCCGGCTGTGCCGCAAGGCGGCGGATGAGCGGGGCTATAGCTTCGTGCTCGACGGCACCAATGCCGACGACCTGGACGATTATCGGCCCGGCCGCAAGGCGGCGGAAGAGCTGGGCGTGCGCAGCCCCTTGCTGGAAGCGGGTCTCACCAAGGCCGAGATCCGGGAGCTGAGCCGGGCGCGGAGGCTCCCCACCTGGGACAAGCCGGCGTTGGCCTGCCTGAGCTCGCGCTTTCCCTACGGCACCGCGATCACCGAGGAGAGGATCGCTCAAGTGGCCGCGGCGGAGGAAGCGCTGCTCTCGCTGGGCTTCCGCCAGTTCCGGGTGCGTTATCACGGGGAGGTGGCGCGGATCGAGCTGGCGCCGGAGGAGTTGAACCGGATGCTGGACCCGGAGCTCCGCCGGCAGGTGCACAAGCAGGTCAAGGCCGCGGGCTTTACCTACGTGGCACTCGACCTCCTGGGCTACCGCACCGGTAGCATGAATGAAGCGCCGAATGTGGAAACAGAAGAACCGGCTCGCGACGAGTGAAGGGCCGACAGAGTAGGGGCGGTTCGCGAACCGCCCCTACGCAAGCCGACCGATCATTAATTGTCAATCCATCATTAGGATACTTCACTAGCTTTCCAGCCCGCCCGCCCGGAACGCCTTTAAATAATTTCCGCAATAAGGGTCTTGGCCCAGGAGCGTCTCCGCGGCGTGGACAGCGGCCATGAGCTTCTTATCCAGGGGGTCCACGATCGCCGAGTCCAATCCCGCGGCCAGGAGCATGGCCAGGAAGGTGCGGTTGAGGAGCGGCCGGCCGGGCAGGCCGAAGGAGACGTTGGAAAGCCCGGCCGTGGTCTTGACCTCCGGCCAGCGCGCCTTGATCTGGTGGAGCACCTCCAGCGCCAGCCGGCCGGAGCCTTGGTCCGAGGACACGGTCAAGACCATCGGGTCCACATACAAATCTGAAAGCGGAATCCGCTGCCGGTCCACTTCCTCCACCATCCGCTCCACCGCCTGGAGCCGGTCCGCCGCGGTCTTCCCGATCCCGCGGTCATCCAGGGCCAGGCCGATCACGGCCGCGCCGTATTCCTTGACCAAGGGTAGCATTTTCTCGTAGCGGCCGGTCTCCATCGTGATGGAGTTGACCAGGGCCTGGCCGTTCCGGTGCCGCTTGAGCCCGGCCTCGATCACCGCGGGACTGGCGCTGTCAATCGCCAGCGGGATCTTCACCTCCGCCTGGACCACCTCCAGCAGCCACTCCATCAGCTCGAGCTCCCGCACCGGGTCGGCCGCGGCGTTGACGTCCAGCCAGGCGGCGCCGGCCGCGGCCTGCTCCCGGGCCTCCTTCCGGATCAGGGCCTCGTCCCGGGCGAGGAGCGCCTGCCGGATCCCCTGGCGCGTGGCATTGATCCGCTCCGCAATCACCAGCATGATGCCAAAACCTCCCTGGGTTGTTCACGCCGAAAGCGGGATCTCTCCGCGACCGGCGCATCGCTTCCATTCATCATAATGGATCACGGCCCTCGGCGCAATGGCAGGGCCTGCCGATGAAAAGCGGGGACTACCCAAATCCCTATTCAGACCTGGGCACGGCCTTCATGCCCTGGAGGGTGAAGCGGTTGAGGAAGTCGTAGCGCTCGATCTCCTTGGCCGGAACCGGCTGGACCGTAATCTCACTGTCCAGGTGCAGCCGGAGCTTGTCTATCGTGTTATAAGCCGGCCATTCAGGCAGGCCCTCGCCGTTGGGATTCCCGGTCCGCACAAAATTTCCCCAGTAGGCCATGATCTGGTCCACCAAGGGCTGGGCCGCCTCCACCGTCTTCTTGTTCGCCACCAGCTTGGCCAAGGTGAAGTCCAGGTTCAGCCCGCCGAACACGAAGGGCACCTCCAGGCTGTGGAAGGCGCCGGTCTTGCGCGGGAACCGGGTCTGGTCCCAGTCAAAGCGGTAGTAATAGACCGGCGCGTCCGGGGATACAAGCTCGGCCACATGAAAGGCGCGGGAGCCGAGGGCGGTGTCGGTGGCCACGGCGTGGAAGAGGTTGATGGGCCGGCGGTATTCGTCAAAACTGTATAGACTCATCATGCCGTCGTAATAAGGTCCGGCCAGGCCGCGCAGGATCTTCTTGACCTCGAAGCGGGGGACCAGGCTGGTGCCGGGGATGGTGAGGGTGTAGAGCTTGATCTCGTCGCGGGTGGTGCCGATCAGGACCGGGACTTTGCGGTAGTTCCCCTGCTCCATGGCGGTGACCGGGTCGGTGGATAGGAGGTAGCCGTCCTGGTGCGGGCCGAAGGTCATGCCGCCGCTCAGGATCAGGTTCTCGCCCTTGGGGACTAGCTTTTCCAGGGGCTGGGAGCGCAGGCAGGCGGACAGGTCCTGCTCCTGGCAGCCCAGCGTCGCCACAAACTCCCGGCCGCGCTGGATGCCGACCGGGAGCGGGATGGCCTGGTCGCAAGGCCCGCTCTGGATGATGGCCTGGTCGAAGAGGTCCGCGGCCAGCGGCGAGGCCATCATCACGCAGGCGCTCAAGCCCCCGGCCGACTGGCCGGACACGGTCACGCGCTCCGGGTCGCCGGCGAACGCGGCGATGTTGTCGTGCGCCCAGCGGAGCGCCTGGATCATGTCCAGGGTCCCGTAATTGCCGGTGGTCTGGCGCGGGTCTTCCTGCCTAAGCTCGGGCAAGGCCAGGAACCCGAGCCAGCCGAGCCGGTAGTTGATGGTGACCACCACGATCCCCTGCTCAGCGGCCAGGCGGGCGCCGTCGTAGATCTGGAAGCCGCCGGAGCCGGTGCGGAAGCCGCCGCCGTGGATCCAGAGCATGACCGGGAAGCTGCCGGGGCGGGCCGGCCGCCAGATGTTGAGGAAGAGACAGTCTTCGGAGATTTGATCGAGGTTGCCGCCGGCGGTGATGAACTTGGGCTGGGGGCAGACCGGTGGGGTGTGAGTGGCGTCGTAAACGCCCTCGTGGGGCTTTGGCGGCTCGGGTGGCTTGAGGCGCAGCTCGCCGACCGGCGGGGCGGCGTAGCGGAGGCCCAGGAAGCCGCAGGCGGCGTAGTCCGGATCGCCAAAACCCTTGACCAGGCCTTCCGTGGTGGCAACTGGCTCTTCACAGGTCGGCTTTTCTTCGGCAACCGCTGGTAAGGCAAATGCGATCAGCACCAGAACCGCCACTACTAAATTCAGCTCTCTACTCTTCAACATCTTCCTTATGAAACCTCTCTTTCCAAACCTTCAACCACTCAATCTAAAATCAAAAATCCAAAATCTAAAATTCTTTCAAACGCGCTTTCGGACCAGCGCTTTCCGCCCGATGTCGGTGCGGTAATAAGCGCCGTCCCATCGGATTTTCTTTACCGCCTGGTAGGTGCGGTCAATGGCGGCCTTGATGTCTTTGCCCCGAGCGGTCACGCCCAGGACCCGGCCGCCGGCGGTAACCACCTTGCCGTCCTTAAGCGCGGTGCCGGCGTGGAAGACGAAGGTGTCGGGGAGCGCATTGGCCTCGGGGAGGCCGGTGATCGGGAAGCCTTTTTCGTAGGAGCCGGGGTAGCCCTTGCTGGCCATGACCACGCAAACCGCGGGCTGGTCGTGCCACTCGATCTTCATTCCTTTGAGCGAGCCATCGGCCGAGGCTTCGAGGAGCGGCAGGAGGTCGGACTTCATGCGGAAGAGGAGCGGCTGGGTCTCGGGGTCGCCGAAACGGGCGTTGAACTCGAGCACCTTGACGCCGCCCTTTCCGATCATGAGTCCGGCGTAGAGCACGCCCCGGTAAGGCGCGCCCTCGGCTTTCATGGCCCGCACGGTGGGGACCATGACTTGGTCTATGATCTGCTGATAAATTTGCGGCGTGACCACCGGCGCCGGGGAATAAGCGCCCATGCCGCCGGTGTTGGGGCCTTGATCGTTATCAAAGATGGCCTTGTGGTCCTGGCAGGAGGCGAGCGGGAGCACTGCCTCGCCGTCGGTGAAAGCGAGGAAGCTCGCTTCTTCGCCGGTCAGGAACTCCTCGATCACGACTTTATCGCCGGCCGGCCCGAATTCTTTTTTGACCATGATCTGGTCAATCGCGGCCTCGGCTTCCGGCAAGGTCTGGCAGAGGATGACGCCCTTGCCCGCGGCCAGGCCGTCGGCCTTGACCACGATCGGCGCACCGACTTTTTTCAGGTAAGCCTTGGCCTTTTCCGGCGAGTCGAAGGTCGCGAAGGCGGCGCTGGGGATACGGTATTTTTTCATCAGGTCTTTCATAAAGGCCTTAGAGCCTTCGATCCGGGCCGCAGCCTGGCTCGGTCCGAAGACGCGCAGACCCGCGGCCGAGAAGCGGTCCACGATGCCCAGGGTGAGCGGCGCTTCCGGCCCGACTACAGTCAAGTCCACTTTCTTTTCTTTCGCCACCTTGAGCAGTCCTTCGATGTCCTCGCCCTTGACCGGCAGGCACTCGGCCTGCTCCGCGATGCCCGCGTTCCCCGGCGCGCAAAAGATCTTGTCCACCTTCGCGCTCTGCTTGAGCTTCCAGACCAGGGCGTGCTCGCGACCGCCGGAACCGACTAGCAAGAGTTTCATCCGCTACACCTCTTTATTTATTTTTATTGCCTGAAAATTGCACAAAGCCAACCCTTTGTTTTTTCAGCACTTTGATCTCAAAGACCACGCTTTTTGAGCCAAATTCCGGCATTATGAAGCTGATTTTAGCCAGGAATTGCGTAAACGAAAGATAAACAAATTTAACAACTTATGCCGACAAATGATACATTTTCCGCTCATAACGCTCATATCGGGCCTTAAAAATGCTCATAACTCTCAAAAGGGCTGGCCGCTTGCTCTGATAAGTGATCTCTATGGATATTCAAAGCTATCCACGCCGGTAAAGAAATTCTGAAATTTTTAGATAGGTTAGAAGGAGCTGCAGCCAATGAGTTGGAAAGGCCGTACCTTCAGTTTTAGTCCTGGCACCTGGGAACATCTAAAGATATTCTTAAATTTGAAAATTCAGCCTGTTGGGGGGACCGACTTTTAAGAACCTTTCAATGGTTTAAAATAAACATTAAATTTCATTTGACTTAGCAAATTCGATTTATCAATACTTGTTGCCCTTTTTAAGATAACATCATAAGGCGTATCCTTTGCATAAAATATTAAATCATGTTTTTCTTTTCCTCCGTTTGTCCTGTTTCTCTTTTCTCCCTTTTTCATGTCTTTCTCCTCCTTCTTTTTGCTCCCCCATTGAAAAGAACCTAAAATAGGCAGTACTCTTGACTCCTTCAAACCTTCTCACAATAACATTACTTTTATTTAATAATTCCTTTGTTTCTTTTGTCTCATATGGCTCTGCATATACAACCTCTTTAATTCCAAGTTTCAGTATTTTGTTTGCACAAAGATTGCAAGGATATGTCGTTGTATAAAGAACCATCTTTTTATCAGGCGCGGGAACTCCTTGCATGCTCAAATTTAATATGGCATTTTCTTCAGCGTGTAGCGCCCTGCACATATCCAGCATTTTACCAATATTGGGATTCCCTCCAGGTAAAAACTCTTTAAAAACATCCTTTTTACATCTCCTATTCTTGCATTTATATTCAATTGATAAATTTCTACTACATTTGGGACACCTTCTCTTAAATTCCATTATTTTATAATTACATTCTTCACATTTTCCGTCAATTATAATTTTTTCACCACAATGAGGGCAATGTTTAATAGACTTACCTAAATTCTCAATCAAAAAATCTCTTGCGCAGCCTTGATATTCTGGGTGCTCGAGGCACGATGGCTCTCCGATAGGGACATCATTAAAACCTGAGCTAAGAATATGGCCATCATTAATATTTTTACCATCAATTGGAATAGCCGATATAACTGCGCCTACTTTTCTCTTCAAGCACGATGAACGCCTGCTTTCTACATAGGCTGCAGTCATTAGAGCTTCATCAATATCTGGAAATTGACGTAGTCTCTTGCCTTCCGCAAGCTCTTCTATTTGAGCAATAAATTTGTTATAAAGTTTAGTAAAAATGTAGGGACGAAATGCTGCTATATCCGACTTATTGTTAAATTTATCATTAAGAATTATAATATCAGACATATCGTTACATCTCTTAACTTGCTGACCATTGGACAATCCTTCCTCCATATCTCTACCATCAATTATAATAAATTCAGCTCCATTTTTACATCTCTTATCTTTAATCAATCTTTTGCAACGAGTATCTTTTTCTGCTTGCACAGATATTAAAAAGAAATTGGGAAATTGTTTCAAGATATCTGCTTCCTCTAAATTTCTGATTCCATCAATAACAACCTTAACTTTACCTGTAGATTGTCGCTCTTTTAAGGCCGCATCAATTTCGGAAAGTGCCACTTTTACAAGATAATCATTGCCATTCTTTAGGCGCAACTCATTTCCTATATCCTGTAAATTAGAAATACTTTCTTTTTTATGACGATTCTTAGCCTCTTTTCGAATATATGTTGATAGCTTAATCAACTTATATCCGTGAAATCTTGATAATCCCTCTGAAAAATACGAGCAACCACTACCTAATGCACCTGTAAAACCTATAATTATTGCATCTGCTTTAAGTTTATCAAAAGGCAAGCGCGCTTGAGAGCGTTCTGGCACACCAGTTTGATCGTGGTTACTCATGGGCTTTTGTCTTTCACAAACAAGGACCTTAAGATCTGGAGGTTCCCATTTATTACTTTCCTTCTTCAGATCCATATTTTATTGATTCGTTTATTTGCCATTCCAAAATCAATTGCTTAGGAAAAAGCCATTTTCCTGTGGCTTTATTGCAGGGGATTTCCCTTTTTTGAGCAAGCTCATAAATTTTGCTTACACTGACGTGCAAATAATCCGCTACCATCTCAACAGTCATAATATCGTCATAACCTTCTGCTTTTTCTGTATTCGATGAGGCCATTTTTCTCCCATTTTGGTATAAAATAGACTATTTTCATTATCTTGTCAAGAAAAAAACACAAAATCTAATAAAATAAAGCATTAAATACTAAAATTTAATAAAGCACAACAATATCAATTAAATCAACTAATTAGATGCTGGCATGCCATCTCTTCGTCGGTAACCACTTAAAAAATAACAATTTTTTGTAGCAAAAGGCGTGCGCCAAAGAAGCCCACTCGACCGTCTCCGTGATGCCCTCGCCATTCGTGGTCACACCCATCACCCGACCACCGGAGCCCAAAGCCAACACGTTCATGCCCGGGATTCCTCCTTGCCCTGATAAATTCTGGGGACTCTTGGCCCGATGCCACACAGAACCTCGTAGGGAATGGTTCCGCAGGCCTTGGCGATGTCCTCCGCCCGGATACGCTCGCCTCCCTGGTCACCGATAATCACCACCTCGTCGCCCAAGCCGACTCCCGGCACGTCGGTGACATCGAGCATGGTCATGTCCATGGTGACCACGCCGGCAATGGGCGCGCGCCGGCCCCGGACCAGGAGCGGGAAGCCCGCGGGCAGGGTGCGGGGCAGGCCGTCGGCATAGCCGATGGGGATGGTGGCGATGAGGGAGGGCCGCTCGACCACGGTCCGCCGGCCGTAGGAGATGGCCGAGCCGGGCGGGACCTTTTTCAGGAAGGTAATCTGGGTCTTGAGACTGAGGACCGGCTGAAGTTGGTCCGAGAGGTCCACATCGTCGGAGGGGCTGACGCCGTAGAGCATGATGCCGAGGCGCGCCGCGGTGTGATGCGCCTCGGGAAAGCGGATGAGGCCGGCGGAGTTGAGAAGGTGCCAGCGGGGCACCTGGAAGCCGCGCTTTTCCAGGCCGGCGCGGAGCAGGGCAAAGCTTTCGATCTGGCGGCGGGTGTAGTCGTTCTCCTCGGGCGAGTTGAGGTCGGCGGAGGCGAGGTGGGAGAGGACGCCGTCGAGCGTGAGGTGGGGCGAGCGGAGGATGCGCTCGGCCAGGGGGAAGAACTCTCCGGGATCCACTCCGATCCGGCCCATGCCGGTGTCCACCTTGAGGTGGACCTTGGCCGGCTGGCCCAGCTTTTTGGCGGCTGGCTCCAGGCGTTCCAGGCTTTCGGAGGACAGGACAAAGGGGATGAAACCCCGGGCCACCGCTTCCTCTTCTTCGCCGGGAAAAAGCCCGTTGCTGATCAGGATTTCGCCGGCAAAGCCGCTTTGGCGCAAGGCCAGGGCCTCGTCCAGCAGGGCTACACACAGGATATTCACACCCTGTGAATAAAGTCTGCGCACAACTTCCTTGGCCCCGTGGCCGTAGGCGTCCGCTTTGACCACCGGAATGATTTCCACAGACTTATTCACCCGGGAGCGGGCGCAAGCAAGATTGTGGGAGAGGGCGGAAAGGTCAACCAGGGCGGTGGTGGGACGGGACATGGGGAGAATCGTATTGTGTATTCCGTATTACGTATTTCGCCTAATCCAAAATACGCAATACGAAATACGGAATACCATTCCTTTCACAAACGCATGGGCATGACGATGCAGAAGTAGCGGCTGTCGTCATCGGGCAGGACGACGACCGGGCTCAATTCGTCCTTGATCTCGAGCTTGATCTTGTCGCTCTGGGTGACGGCGAGGATGTCCATGAAATAGCGGTCGTTGAAGCCGATCTCGACTTTGTCTCCTTTGTATTCCATCTCACACTCTCCGTGGGAGGTGCCCAGGCCCGGGTTCTTGCCCTCCATGACCAGGAGGTTGGGGCTGAAAGTGAACTTGACCGCCCGGGCCCGCTCGTCCACCAAGAGCGAGGCCCGGCGCAAGGTGCGCTGGAAATCCTCGCGGGCGATGCTGACTTTCTTTTGTCGCTCAGCGGGCTCGGGGATCACCCGCCGGTATTCAGGGAACTCTCCGTCAATCAAGCGCATGAAGACCACCGTGGCATTAGTTTTGACCGCGGCGCTGTTGTCCTTGATCCCGAACTGGACCTTGCCGTCCACCCCTTCCAGGATCTTCTTGACCTCGGCCATGCCTTTGCGAGGGAGGATGACTCCCTTTTCCAGTTGCATCTTGGCGGCCGGCTCGATCTCCCGGTCAATCACGGCCAAGCGGTGGCCGTCGGTCGCCGACATGCGCAGCCCCTTCTTGTCTTCGCTCTTCTCCAGGAAGATGCCATTGAGGCTGTAGCGCGATTCTTCGCCGGCCGAGGCGTAGATGGTTTTTTCCACCATCTGCTTCAGGACTGCGGCATCCAATTCCATCAGGCTATATTGGGAAATCTCCGGGACCTTGGGAAACTCATCGCTGCCCAGGCCGACCAGTTCGAACAGGTTCTTGCCGCTCTTGATCTCAACCCAGTTATCTTCTTTGCTCCGGAGTTCGAGCGGACCTTCCGGCAGTTCGCGGACGATCTCGTAAAGCTTCTTGGCGCTGAGGGTGATACTTCCCGGCTCGCTGGACGATATCTCACAGCGGTCCACCACCGTCACCTCCAAGTCGGTGGCGGTGACCTCCAGCTCGCCCTTGAGAACCCGGAGCAGGGAGTTGGAAAGGATGGGCATGGTGCTCCGCTTTTCCACGATGCCCTGCAGCTTGGAAAGGCACTTGAGAAACACATCCTTCTCGATGGTGAATTTCATGAAACCCTCCTGTTTCAGCGTCCCTCTTCTTCTTGTTTTATTATATAAGCTTTAAAGAGAGTAATGATAGTAGAGCCTGTTAATTTGTGAACAACTACTTTTTTTGGGTATCTCATGGTTATCCGATTTTATCACTTTTCCAGCGGGATATCTGCAAGCCATCCAACCACTTTCCTGTGCGCGTGACCGGTAGAAGACTCCGGTAGAAAAACGGGATCTTTCCTTGAAAAACTTTATCCAGAGCTCTTTCCACAGGCACTTTCTCACCTTATCAACCCATCCATTCACAAGCTAGGCCTGGATGCCCAGCGCGCTTTTTATCGCCTGCAAATGGCGCTGAGTTTCAACGTCTTCCTGCAGGAGCGAGCGCAGCTTTTTGCAGGCATGGATCACGGTGGCATGGTCCTTGCCGCCGAAGGTTCTTCCAATTTCCGGAAAGGACAGGTTCATCAGTTCGCGGATCAAATACATGGCCAGTTGCCGAGGATAGGCGAAGGAACGGTTGCGCCTGGCGGATTTCAAGTCCGAGACTTTCACCTGGAAATGGGCGGCCACGATTTTCATGACCAGGTCGGGAGTGAACACTTTCTTTTCTTCGTCCAGGATGTTCTTGAGGATGTTCTTGGCCAGGTCCACCGTGATGTCGCTGCCGGAAAGGGAAGCAAAGGCGCCCAGGCGGATGAGGGATCCTTCCAGCTTGCGGACGTTGCTGGTCACGCTCTCGGCAATGAAAAGGGCGACCTCCGGCGAAAGATGAATCTGCTCTTCTTCCGCCTTCTTGCGCAGGATGGCGAGCTTGGTCTCCAGGTCCGGAGCCTGGATGTCCACGATGATCCCGCTTTCAAAGCGCGAGCGCAGCCGCTCTTCCAGCTCGGGCATGTCCTTGGGAAAGCGGTCGCTGGTGATGACGATGGTTTTGCCGGATTCGTAAAGCCCATTGAAGGTGTAGAAGAACTCTTCCTGGGTGCGCTCCTTGCCGGCCAGGATCTCGATGTCGTCCATGAGGAGCACGTCGCATTTCTGCCGGTATTTTTGGCGGAACTCGGCCATGCGGTCGGACCGCAGGGAGTTGATCAGCTCGTTAAGGAAGCCCTCGGCCTGGAGACAGACAATCCGGCTCTTGGGCTTGCGTTCGAGGATGCGGTGGCCCACGGCGTTGAGCAGGTGGGTCTTGCCCAGGCCGACACCGCCGTAGATGAAAAGCGGGTTGTAGCGCCGCGGCCGCTGCTCGGCCACGGCCTTGCAGGCGGCGTGGGCGAACTGGTTACTGCGGCCGACCACGAAATGGTCGAAGGTGTAGCGTGGGTTGAGCGCGGGATGAAGCAGCGGAGGTTTGGTTTTGGGCGGGGGCAGGGGGAGGAGGGGTTGCTCCGGGGCCGCGACCTCCAGGTTCTCGTTGACCTCAAAGCGGATCTGCTGGATTTCCTCGCTGACCTGGCGGAGGGAATGGAGGAGATCCTCGCCGAAGTGATCCTGGATCCATTCCTGGAAAAAGGCATGGGGCACTTCCACCACCAGGGTCGTTTGCTCACACCGGACCGAAGTGAGGGGCTTCAGCCAGATTTCGAAACTTTGATCGCTGACCCGAGATTTTAAGCGTCCCAGCGCTTCCTGCCAAAGACGTTGCGCTTGCATGGAGCTCCTTCACGGTAAAGGAATCAAGGTCCTTAGTCTCTCGCTTCTGCCCAGGATGAACTCATTTCCGGCAGGCGAATAAAAAACCTAAGCCCCGCTTTCAGTTATCAAGAAAACATGATGAAATACACACAAGTTTATTCACAGCTGTGGATAACCGAAAAAAGAGATTATTTTCAAGGCGACTTCAAGAACCGGAACCCGATTTTTCCCACAACTTTGCGTTGCTTGCCCCCCTGGTCAAGTTGAAAGGAATTCTCTGGTTTTTGCGCTTGCTCTCCCTGGACCCTGGTTAAAAGCGCGCCTAATTTACCAGAGCTAAAGGTTTTGTCAAGCAAAAAATGGGAAAATTTTTGAAAAAAAGAGGCGTAGCATCCCCAGTTCTGATGCGGAGTTCCGCTAACTGGTGAAAAAGCTTGAGGCGGGAGGGCTTTTGGTTTGACAGGGAACAGTTTAAGCCGGGGGAGGAAGAATGCGAGCTGGCTTACGGATTCAGTGTAAGCTGGATTACATTCAGAAATGGGAGGTCTCCGACCCGATTTTTTTCTCTCGGAGGAGGAGGAAGTTGGGGTCTTCCGTTTCTTTTTTCATTAAAATGGTGGTGACTAGATCGGCTCGATTCCGGGGAGCCTAAAATGCCGAGCGCTCCCCGGTCAGCTCCTGCAAGCGGTTGGCCAGGGTTTTCAGGTCCGAGAGCACCCGCTCCGTCTCCCGGGCGCCGCGCTCGACTTCGTTCGCCACTTCGCTGACTTCCATGACCGTGGCCACCATTTGTTCACAGGCCGTGGTCTGTTGCCGGGTGGAAAGGTTGATCTCCGTGGCCGCCCGGTGGGTGTTTTCCACCTGAGAGAGAATGTGGCCGAAGTAATCGCGCATCTGGTCCACCGCCTCGGCGCTCTTGTCCGAAGCCTTCAGGCTCTCCTCGGTCACCAACACCGTCGAGTTGGTGGCGTGCTGCACCTGCTCGATCAGCTCCCGCACCACCTGGGTGGCCTCCAGGGTCCGGCCGGCCAAGCGGCGGATCTCCGCGGCCACCACCGAGAACCGCCGGCCCGCCTCCCCGGCCCCGGCCGCCTCGATCGCGGCGTTCAGGGCCAGGAGGTTGGTCTGCTCGGAAATCTCGTTGATGATGTCAATTACTCCGCCGATCTTCTGCGACTGCTCGCCCAGTTCCACCATCCGTTGCGCCACCTGATTGACCTTGCCCTTGACCTCCTGCATCTGGGCGATGGCATTCTGGAGATAGCTCTTGCCGTCTTCCGACACCCGGCGGGTAGTGTCCGCGATCTTGGTCACTTCCTCGGAGCTCTCCGCAATCCGGGTGGCGGAGGCCGCGATCTCCTTGGAGGTGCTCGAGGCCTCGTAGACCGAGGCGGCCTGCTCGGTGGCCCCGCTCGCCTGCTGGGAGGAGATGCTGTAGAGGTTATCGGTGGTCTGCGAAAGCAGGGTGATGGTGTTGGCGATGTTGTCCACCAGCAGCTTGGAACGGTCAATCTGCTGCTTGATGCTGCGGGTCATCTCGTTGAAGGCCTGGCCCAGGCTGCCCAGCTCGTCCGAGAAAGGCACTTCCACGGTAACGTCCAGCTCGCCCTGGCTGACTCGCTTGGCCGCCCGGGACATCAGAGCCACCGGGCCGACCAGCACCCGGTTGAAAAGCAGGATGATGAAAAAGCCGGTCACGAAAATAAAGAGGATGATGCCCTGCCCTTTCAGCCGGTTGCGCTGGCTTTGAGCGAAGTAGGATTGGGTCGAGAACCCCAGCCGGATCGCGCCCATCCGCTTGGCGGGTTTCGCCGGCGCGGCCGCCGGTCCGGCGGCCGGCGAGGGCGGCGACCGCGGCGGGCCCGGGGAAAACTCTTCACCCGGAGCCGGTGGCGGGGCCGAAGCTTCGGTGGCTCCGGCCGCGGTCTCCGGGGCTTTTGGTTCCGGTTCAGCCGCGGGCGCGCCGGGGAATTCGAAGTTCAGGGGGCCGGGCGCCGGGGAGGAGTCTGCTTCCCCGATCCCGATCTTGACCGGATACCAGAAGTCCTGGAAGCGGAGTTCGCCCCGGGCAGAAACTTCCTGGGTCCGGGGTTCTTCGGGCGCATTATCCGGGACGGAGGGGAACTCGAAATCTTGGGCCTGAAGAGGGAGCCCGTATTCCTGGTAAATGACTTGGTCGTCAGCGTTGTAAAAGACGGCGTAGGCGATGTTCTCGTTCCTGAGCTCGTTCACGTTCTGCCGAAGGATGACCGTATCCCCGGTCAACACCCCGAACCGGGCGTTGTTGGCCAGGTTGCGGGCGAGCGACAGCCCCCGCTCTTCCACCCCTTGAATCTGAGCGGCATGCAGCGAGCTGGTGAGGTTGGAAATGAACCAGTAAATCACGATGCTGAGCAGGAGATAGGCCACCATCATGTAAAAGGCCAGGCGGTAACTGAGCCGGCCGTTGATGGTATTCCAGACCGCGCGTAAGCTATCGAGTAATTTCTTCATTCGGGCGCCCATAATTAAGAATAATTAGCGTCATTATAGTTAAGGCGGAAGGGAAGTCAAGCCCGGCCGGGTCATTTTTCCGGCTTGACCTGGAGGCCGCTTTCATGTTACACAAGCAGCTTAAAACCAAAACCGCCCCGGCGGGCGGGTGGGGAGCGCCCGGGAACGGGAGAGGGGAAGGACACGCAGATGAAACCTAAAGAAGTCATTGAATTTGCGAAAAAACACGGGGCCGTGATGGCAGACCTCAAGTTCATGGATTTCCCGGGCCTGTGGCAGCACTTTTCCGTGCCCCTGGCGCAGCTTAAGGAATCTTCCTTTGAGGAGGGCTTCGGGTTTGACGGCTCCAGCATCCGGGGCTGGCAGCCCATCCACGCCAGCGACATGCTGGTCATCCCCGACCCCCAGACCGCGGTCATGGACCCGGTGATGCAGCACCCGACCCTGAGCCTGATCTGCAACATCGCGGACCCCATCACCAAGGAGGCCTATTCCCGCGACCCGCGCAACATCGCGCGCAAGGCGGAAGCCTACCTGAAAAGCACCGGCATCGGCGACGCCGCCTACTTCGGGCCGGAAGCCGAGTTCTTTATCTTCGACGACGTCCGCTTCTCTCAGGACGAGCACTCGAGCATGCACAGCGTGGACTCGGCCGAGGGCTTCTGGAACAGCGGCCGGCCGGAGAACCCCAACCTCGGCTACAAGCTCCGCTACAAGGAGGGCTATTTCCCGGCCTCGCCTTCGGATTCGCTCCAGGACCTCCGCACCGAGATGGTGCTGGCCCTGCAAGCGGTCGGGCTTTTGGTCGAGGCCCAGCACCACGAGGTGGCCACCGCCGGCCAGGCCGAGATCGACCTCCGCTTCGGCCCGCTCGTGCAAATGGGCGACAACTTGATGTGGTTCAAGTACCTGCTCAAGAACGCGGCCCGCAAGCACGGCAAGACCGTGACCTTCATGCCCAAACCCATCTTCGGCGACAACGGTTCGGGCATGCACGTGCACACTTCGATCTGGAAGGACGGCAAGCCGCTTTTCGCCGGCGGCGAATACGGCGGGCTTTCCACCCTGGCGCTCCACTTCATCGGCGGCGTCATCAAGCACGCGCCCGCGGTCTGCGCCTTCACCAACCCCACCACCAACTCCTACCGCCGGCTGGTGCCGGGCTTCGAGGCGCCCGTCAACCTGGCCTACTCCTCCCGCAACCGCTCCGCCGCGGTCCGGATCCCCATGTACAGCGCGAGTCCCTCGGATAAGCGGGCGGAGATCCGCTTCCCCGACCCCTCCTGCAACGGCTACCTTTCCTTTGCCGCCCTGCTCATGGCTGGGCTGGACGGGATCCAGAAGAAGCTTCCGGCCGGGGCGCCCCTGGACAAGGACATCTACGGCCTGAACCCGGAGGAACTCCGGGACGTGCCCAAGACCCCGGGCAGCCTGGAAGAGTCGCTGGGCTGCCTGGAAAAAGATCACGAATTTTTGCTCAAGGGCGACGTCTTCACCTCGGACGTGATTGACACCTGGATCGAATACAAGATGCGGGCCGAAGTCAACCCCGTCCGCATGCGGCCCACGCCCTGGGAGTTCGCGCTCTACTTCGATTGCTAAAGAAGAGAGAAGAGTTAACCACAGAGACACGGAGAGCACAGAGGGAAGAGGAGAAGAAACTCTGGGTTTTAAGAAAAATAGGTAGCCCGCCCTTTGCGTCCGCGCGAAGGGTGGGTCGGGAAAGATTGAGAGCACGGAGATAAGATATGAGGCCGGGTAGCCGCGACCGCGCATCGGTCGCGGAAAGTAGCGGCGCGATTGATCGCGCCCAAAGCGCCCAAATGTAGAGGCGCGGCAAGCCGCGCCCGGATGCTGCTTGGAGCAACGTCCAATGAAGCTAATTCCAATCCGGCTTATTTTTGTCATTACGACCATTTTCCTGCTGGCCCAATCCAGCCCTCCGGCCAAGACCAGCATCGCGGTTTATCCGCTCAAGGCGGTGGAGGGGGTGGACAAGTCCATCGCCGCCACTTTGACTTCCCTGATGGGCTATCAACTGACCCAATCGTCCAGGCTGATTGTGATCAAGGAGGACATGCTCCAGGAAGTGATGAAGCGTCAGGCCGTGAACATCTCCGACTTGTGCGATTCCACCATGTGCCAGGTCGAGATCGGGAAACTGGTCCAGGCCCAGAAGATGGTGACCGGCGAGCTGAGCAAATTGGGCAAGCTCTATATCTTGACCACCAACGTGATTGACATCCAGACCGGCGCGAATGAGTTTTCAAGCCTGGACCAGTGCGCCTGCTCCGAAGACCAATTGATTGATCTCGCCGGCGCGGCCTCCGCCAAGGTCCGGAACCACTACGGCGAAGCCATTCCAGTTCCATCACTTCCACAGGCTTTAGGGGCGCGGGTGACCTCACCCGCGCAACCGGTTGCGCAACAAACCTTCCAAGAATTCCACCCGCCCGGCGCCAAAGGCGGGCCGATGGTCTTTGTCTCGGATTTCAAGTTCTATATTGACAAATACGAAGTGACCAACAAAGATTACGATGAATGCGTGGCCGCGGGAGCATGCAAGCAACTCAAAAAGAAAGCCGGCTTTGATGCTCCCAAGCAGCCGGTGGTTTTTGTCAACCAGGAGGAGGCGCGGACCTATTGCCAATGGGCCGGGAAGCGTTTGCCCAAAGAACTGGAGTGGCAGGAGGCGGCGCAGGGGACCGATGGCCGCATCTATCCCTGGGGCAATAAGCCGCCGAGGTGTAATTTAGCAAATTATGGAGATTGTGGAGTTAAAGCGATTTTGGCGGTAGGAAGCAAACCGGCCGGGGCTTCGCCTTACGGGGCGATGGATATGGCGGGGAACGTTTGGGAATGGGTGGAAGGAAAAAGCGTGTTGCGCGGGGGCGGTTGGATCGACGATGCGACTACCCTGTGCGTATCGTCCCGCATCGCTACCGAAGCGGCCCTCTCGGGGTACCGGGACTACTACAGCGGGTTTCGTTGCGGTGGGGACTGAATTTTGAACCCTTGGGCCCTTGGACACTTTTACCCTTGGGGGTATGGGGGCGTAGCCCCCATTTTGGAGTGCGGCGGTTTACCGCCGCTTTGACTTCCCTGCGATTGATCGGCGGGTATATAGGTTGACAGGCAGGAATGCCTGTCCCCCGAACTGAGGGCGGCAATGAATTGCCGCGCACCAAAGCGACGCTGAAGCATCGCACTCCATAAAGGATGGCTGGCCCGAAGCGGCCCAGGCGATTCAGGAATACCGTAATGAAAAATCACCGATTCCTCTGGGGGCTGTTCCTGTTGGCGATCTCCCCTCAACTTTTCAATGGTTTTTATAATCCAGGGTTACTGGCTCATCCGGTTGCCTTTTGGACCGTGGATATCCTGACCCTGGCGGCGATGCCCCTCCTGCTTTACGGGTGGGGACTCCGCCGCGGGTTGTTTACCAACCAAGACCTGGGCCTCCATTTTCAGCTCCCCGGCCGGCGCCAAAAGGTCATTTTCCTCGGGGCCATGATCGCCATGCCCTTCCTGGTCTTTTATGGTTTCTGGTTCCTGATGTGGCTGGGCCACTACTTGCATTATCGTTTTTTCGCCAAAGGCGCGGAAGATTTTGTGTTTGATTTTTCCATGGCCGTTCCGAAACAGGGAATGGAAAAGATAATCGTGGTTTTCTATTTTTCCATCACCGGCGGCCTGGCGGAAGAGTTTTACTACCGGGCCCTGCCCCGGCTGCTTTTCAAATCCAACACGTTCAGTCTGGTCCTCTACCTCCTGTTCTCCTCCTTGGTTTTCTCCCTGATCCACTGGGAAGGAGGGACCATCAAGATGTTTGTGACTTTCTTTCTGGGGCTGATGCTTTCCGGGGCCTACCTGATGACCAGGAACCTGTGGCCGTTGATCTTCGGGCACTTTATTGCGAATGCACTGCTTTTTTCCGGCGTCAAGCTGGCCGCCCCCTGGGGGAATTAAATAACTTTCATGTCCCAATCATCAGCACCGATAAAGTGGACTCTGCTCATGGTTTATGACCAGGGCCGGATGATCCACGTGTCCCAGGACTTTCGCAAGGAGATTCTGGAATCGGTAACCGAGCCCAAAACCGGGTTCAAGATCCCGATTGGTTACCGGCTGGAGAGCCGGGGCCAGGGCGTGACCGTGCAGATCGAGTTTACCGGCGTCCGGCTCGCCGATCACAACGATCCCTTGGTCTGGCTCGGCGACATTGAAAAGCGCCTGGTCGAGCTGGTGACCGAGCCGCCGCTGGACCTGCGCTTTGACGGCCGGGTAAAACTGACGGTGACCACGGACCAGGGAACCATCATCAAAGCCGGCCCGGGCCACGGTCTCGCGCTCCAGTCCCAATGAACCTGGGTCAGTGCTTCAATTTTCAATTAACTCAGTTTTGTATAGAAAAGAGGCTCCCCGGCGGGCAAATCCTTGAATCCCGACGGGAAAAAGCGTATGCTGAGGATAGCAAGGTCCCGGGATGGATGAAGACAAGACCCGCATCCTTAACCTTTTAGTTATCGGCCTGGCCCTGACCCTGGGCGCCCTGGTGGCGGTATGGTTTGTATTGCCTCGTCCGGTCTCGCGCTCGGCCGCGGCGCTCTACCAGGAAGCCGAGCAGGAACTCCAGGCCGGTGACTACCTGGCCGCGGAGGACAAGATCCGGCAGGCCCTGGAGCAGACGCCGGAGGATGCCCGCCTGCATTTTGCCCTGGGCCAGGCCCTGGACGGGCTCCAGTTGAAAGACGACGCGGAGGCGAGCTTTCAGCAGGCGGCCAGGCTGGAGCCCCAGAACCGCGAATACCTGTTCGAGGTTGGCGTGGCCGCGCTCCAGAACCACCGGGAAAAAGCGGCCGCAGAGTTCTTCCAGGAGTTGATCCAGCGCTACCCCCAGGACCTGCCCACCCTCTATCAACTGGGCGCGCTCTCGGCCCGCCGCGGCCGCTATGCCGAGGCGGCCGAGTATTTCGAGGCCATTGTCGCCGCCGCGCCGCAAGAAGCCGAGGCCTGGAACAACCTCGCCTTTTGCTACCACAACCTGGGCCGCTCCCCGGAGGCCTTGCAGGCGGCGGCCAAGGCCCTCGAGATCCGTCCGGATTTTACCCAGGCCCAGACCAACCGGGAGATCATCCAGCAGGAAACCCAACCCTCCCAGCCGCCGAAGTAGCTTGTAGCTTGGGTCAGAGCCTGACTATGCATAATTCAGTTTGTTTCCTGATAGGGTCAAGGCCTTGAAAGAGGACGGAGCCGTGGCGAATGCGAGCACTGGCCTTTTCGCGGTCCGGATCACGGCGCTGCGGGACAGCGAGAGCCAGGAGCGCGTCGCCCTTTACTTGAGCGGTCGGCTCCGGGGCAAGACGGTGGAGGAGCTCCGGGGCTACCTCGACCGCCTGCCCATCGTGGTCACCCGGCGAGCGGCGCCGGACCTGGCCGAGCGGATCCAACGCGAGCTGAGCAACCTGGGCGCGGTGGTGGAACTCGAGCCGATCGGGGCCGAAACCGCGCCGCCCTCGATCGAAGTGCCGCCCCCGCCGGCCGCCGGAGCCTGGATCCCGGTGGACATTTTCGCCGCGGCCCCCATCCAGCAAGGGTTCCCCTGGGACCTGCGCGGGCCCTTGGGTATCTTCAGGGCCTGGTGGGAGACCCTCAAGTTTTCGTTGCGCTGGCCGGATGATTTTTTCGCCCGGATGAGTATCAGCGGCGGGTATCAAAGCCCGCTGCTCTATGCCGTCATTTGCAACCTGCTGGTTTTACTGATCAGCCTGATCTGGGTCATCCCCATTCTCTTTTTCTTCCCCGCCCTGGTGTTCTTCATCACCGCCAAACTCAACGTCACCGGGTTCACCATCCTCTTGATGGCGTTGGGATTGCTTTTGGCCGTGGTTACGCTGCCGTTGCTGCTTGCCCTCATGACCTTTATCGGCGCGGCGATCATGCACCTTTTCGTGGTCTTGCTCGGCGGCCGGGGCGGATATCAGGCGACCTTTCGGGTGGCCTGCTTCGCCAACTCCGGCCAGGTCTTGCAGGTGGTGCCTTATCTCGGGCCCCTGGCCGCGATCGCTTTCTGGTTTGCGCTCGTCTTCTTCGGCTACCGCCACGCCCACCGCCTGGAGCCGGCCCCGGCCATCGTGGCCATGGTTTTGCCGCTGGTGATGGTAATCGGCGCGGTGATGGCTGCGGTTATTGCGGTTATTATCGGAGTAGTCGGATCGTTGGATTTGACCAAATTAATTCCAGAATAAGGATGAGGTAACAGACTTTGAAACTCGTTCGGATGGCATGGGGGGTGGAAGCGAAGTTCGGGGTGGTGCAAGGGGACCGGGTCTTTGCGCTCAAGGGCAGCGTGTTCGACCGGTTCGAGCCGGGGGACGAACTGGGCCCGCTAAAGGAGCGGAAGCTCCTGGCGCCGATGCTGCCGAGCAAGGTGGTGGCGCTGGGGCTGAACTACGCGAACCACGCGCGGGAGATGAACCTGCCCATCCCTGCGGAGCCGATCCTGTTCCTGAAGCCGTTCACCTCGCTGGTCGGGCCGGGGGACAAGATCCTTTACCCGGAGATGTCGAAGCGGGTGGATTACGAAGCCGAGTTGGCGGTGGTGATCAAGCTGCCGGCGCGGCAGGTGCCGGTCGAGCGCGCCCATGAATTCATCCTCGGCTACACCTGCCTCAACGACGTGACCGCCCGCGATTTGCAGGCCAAGGACGGCCAGTGGACCCGGGCCAAGAGCTTCGACACCTTCTGCCCGGTCGGCCCCTGGATCGAGACCGAGCTCGACCCCGGGAACCTCCGCGTCCGCGCGCTCCTCAACGACCAGGTAGTGCAGGACTCGACCACCAGCCAGCTCATCTTCAAGGTGCCGGAGATCGTCTCCTTTGTCTCCCGGGTCATGACCCTGCTCCCCGGCGACATCATCGCCACCGGAACCCCGCCCGGCGTCGGGCCTATGCAAAAAGGCGATCGGATTGTGATTGAGGTGGAGGGGATCGGGAGGCTGGAGAATACCGTCGCCTGAAGGGACGGGCGAGCAGCGGTCTCTAGATTTCCGCGCTCTCGCCCGAGGTCAGCTCCAACTTCCGCCACTTCGTCGGGGATTGAAATTCAAAGATGATTTGGTTCGAGGTTTTGACCTCGACCCGCAGGTCCACCTGATCTGCCGGGAAGGTGAGTCTCGCTCGAAAGCCTTGCGCCTCGGCCGGAAAGTTCGGTGCGAGAACCCATCGTCCGTTGCTTTGGCGCAAGCCGACCAGGTGCTCGATCAGGAGCGTGTTGACCAGCCCGGTCCAGCCCACGAAGTTGGGCCTGGGCTTGTCGCCGAGCGTGATTTTTTTATAGAGGTTGCCGCGCTTGCGGTGGAGTTCCTGGATCCCGATCCGGTCCGGGTCGTAGAACTCATAGATCTTGTGATCCTGCTCCCAGGTCCGATAGACCCCGTCCACCAGCTTCCAGGCCAGCTCCGCCGCCTCTTTCCGATAGCCGTAATCTTCCAGGCCCACGATCACCAGGTAAGCGGTGTTGATCCAGACCGGGCCGCGCCACATGTCCGGCTCATAGGCCGGGTCGTCGCGGCTGACCGAGGGCAGCGGGATCAGGGTGTTGAACTCGGCCGGGTCCATGATGTGGCGGACGAGGGCTTGCGCCTGCTCGGCGGCGGCCGCGCCGGCGAAAAGCGGGAAAAAGCCGGCGATGGTCTTGACCTTGATCAGCCGGCCGGTGTTGGCGTCCAGGTCGTAATACATCTCTGTATCGGGGTCCCAGAGGTCGCGGTTGATGAGCGCGGCGAGTTCCTCGGCTTTCCGCTCGAACCGGGCCGCCTCTTCATCCCGGCCCAGCTCCCGGGCCATGGCGGCCAGAGTCCGGTTCTGGCGGACGAGGTAGGAGGACAGGTCAATCGCGGCGAGGCGGCGCATGTCCGCGATCTCGGCCTCGCTGCGGGAAGAGAAGCGGGGCGCGTTGTCAATGCCGGACTCGTAGGGGTGGTCCCAGAAAAAGAGGCCGTCCTCCAAACGGCGGTTCTCGTAGAGCCAGCGGTTGTAGTCCTTGAGCACCGGGTAATATTTCTCGAGATAGGCGCGGTCCGGCTGCGCCTGATAAAGCTCCCACACCGACCAGGCCATGACCGCCGGCTGGGTCCATTCGCTCGAATCGTATTTGCTCACGAAGTGCGGGAGCCGGCCCTCCACGCTGTGCTCCATCACCGCGGTGCAGATCTCCTCGCCCAGCCTCGAGTCCCACGGCTTCCAGACCTGGGCGATGAAGGCGGTATCCCACAGATAGACGCCCATAAAGATTTTGGCGGGTATGGCATGGCGCATGGGGAAGAGTTTGTTCGGCTCGCGGAGGTTGGAAAGGAGGAGCCGATAGACCTCGCCAAAGGCGGGTCCCCAATAGGAAGGGCCGGATTCCACCGCAAGAGTAGGGACGGGGCGATCAACTCCTTTATTCGATGCAGCGCAGACCGTTCCGTTAATGAAAACAAGGAATACCAGAATACCCATCAGCTTCTTCATGCGGTTATCCTTCTCAATTACGCTGGAATTGCGTAGCAAGCCTCCAGTTATTGCGCTATTCTTTTGAAAAAAATGCAATGATCATAGACAGTTAGTCTATATTAGGAAAATTAGATTGCGTAAAATCCTAATTGGGGAAGAGTTTTTCCGCAATTCATCTTGGATACCAACGGCCAGCTCTCGTGCGGCCTTTGGGTTCGACCTTGCCTTCGCCTTTAAGCTCACGAACCAGGGTTTGAACCTGGGTCTTTGCAAGGTGGGGAAGAACTTTGGCCAGTTCCTTGAGGGGGCATCCGGGATTCTCGCTAATATGCTTTAGGAGCAAGGCCTTCTTCCTTGAATTCGAGGTGTTCGTTTTCCTCGGGAGTTTGCATCCACTCCTTTAGTTGTTCCAGGGAAATGCTCATGAGACCTTATCTTAACACACCCGGAGCTTTTGCTGGCGGCGCTTCTCGGAGAGCGCCACCGGCCGGTTCTTCGCGTCCACAAAGACCAGGGTCGGCTGCCACTTCCGGGCCGCCGCTTCCTCCAGGGCGGCGAAAGCGGCGATAATCAGCAGGTCGCCCACCCGGGCCTTGTGCGCCGCGGCGCCGTTGATGCAGATAGTGCCGGAGCCGGGTTCGCCGGGCACGACATAAGTCTGAAAACGCTCGCCGTTGGTCACGTTCCAGACGTGGACCAGCTCGTGCGGGATCAGCCCGGCGGTCTCCATCAGCCCGGCGTCCACCTCGATCGAGCCTTCGTAGTCCAGGTCCGAGCGGGTCACCGTGGCCCGGTGGATCTTGCATTTCAAAACTGTAACCTGCATTGTTTTCCTCCTACGACTTTAGGAGCGCGGGTGCCCGTTCGGCTGTCTTCGACCCTGAGGCTCAGACCGAAGGGAGCTCACGGCCGAAGCCTCACCCGCGCACCGACCGCGTCAGTCTCGCGTTATCAATCAACCGCGTTTTCCCGATCCGCACCGCCAGCAGCATCTGGGCCGCGCCCTCGATCCGGGCTATCGGTTTCAAGGTCTCGGGATCGCGCACTTCCACGTAATCGCCCCGCGCCTCCGGCTCGGCCGCGATGATCTTTTTCGCCTCCGCCGCGATTTTTCCCGGATCGCGCTCGCCGGCTTGGACCAGCTCCTGCGCCCGCCGGAGCGCCCGGTAAAGCGCGGTGGCTTGCCGGCGCTCTTCCGGGCTCAGGTGGCGGTTGCGGCTGGACATGGCCAGGCCGTCCGGCTCGCGCACGGTCGGGTGCCCTACGATCTCGATATCCAGGTCCAGATCCTTGACCATGCGCTCGATCACCTTGAGCTGCTGAAAATCCTTCTGGCCGAAGACCGCGAGGTGCGGCTTCATCAGGGCAAAGAGCTTCAGCACTACCGTGGTCACGCCCCGGAAGTGCGTGGGCCGGCTCGCGCCTTCCAGCTCCCGGCTGATCTCCTCCACCGTCACCCAGGTCTGCGAACTCGCCGGATACATGGCCTCCGCACTCGGAAAAAAGGCGATGTCCACCCCGGCCGACTCCATTTTCCTCAGGTCGCCCTCCCGGTCGCGCGGATACTTGGCCAGGTCCTCCGTGGGCGCGAACTGGGCGGGGTTCACGAACACCGAGGCCGCCACCACGTCCGTCCGCCGCTTGGCCTCGCGCATCAGCGCCAGGTGCCCCTCGTGAAGCGCGCCCATGGTCGGCACGCACCCGAGCCGCTTGCCCTGGAGCCGCAGCGCCTCGGCCCGCGCCTGCATCTCTTTCAGTTCTGAAATAATCTCCATCGGAGTAGTGCACAGTGCTCAGTAAACAGTGCACAGTTCTACTTTTTAGTCCTTTTCTTTGGTTTCATGAAGAATGTATGCTCCTTGCCCGGGAACGCGCCCCGCCGCACCTCGTCCAGGTAAGTGACCACCGCTTTGACAATCGCCTGGTTCAGGTTCACGTATTGCTTGACAAAGCTGATCTTGCGGTCGGTGTAAAGCCCGAGCAGGTCGTGGATCACCAGCACTTGGCCGTCGCAGCGGAGACCGGAGCCGATCCCGATGGTGGGGATCTTGAGCCGGCGGGTGATCTCGGCCGCGAGCTCGGCCGGGACGCACTCCAGCACCACCGCGAACGCGCCGGCTTCCTCCACCGCCTTGGCATCGGCCAAAAGTTTCTTCCGCTGCTTGGCCTCGCGGCCCTGGACCTTGAAGCCGCCCATCCGGTGCACCGACTGGGGCGTCAGCCCGATGTGGGCCATCACCGGCACGTCCATGTTGACAATCGCCGCAATCGCCTCGGCCACGTTCTCCCCGCCCTCGAGCTTCACCGCCTCGGCGCCGCTCTCCTTGATGGCCCGGCCGGCGTTCCGGCGCGCCTGCTCCACGCTCTCCTGGTAGCTCATGAAAGGCATGTCAAAGACCAGGAGCGCCCGCGCGCGGCCCCGGGCCACCATCCGGGTGTGGTAGATCATCTCCTCCATGGTCACCGGCAGGGTGTTGGCCACCCCCTGCACCACCGTGCCCACCGAGTCGCCGACCAGGATGATGTCCACCCCGCAGGCGTCCACGATCTTGCCGAAAGCGTAATCGTAGGCGGTGAGCATGGTGATCTTCTCGCCCCGGTCCTTCATGGCCTGCACGTCCAGAATCGTGACTTTTTTCACTGCTTACTCCTTTTCAGTGGCACAGGTTTTTAACCTGTGACCATTGAAAAAAAAGCCCTCCGGACTTTGACCGGAAGGCTTGCTTGCAAACTTCGTCCTTGTCTTTCCAGGTCCGCTACCCTTTCGGGTTACCGGCCCGGTCGGCAAGAAACAGGGTTTACCCGGAAGCGCAATCGGTCTCGGTCCAGTCACCTGGATCCAAGCGGATTAAAATGCTGGGTCCCGCCCTTGGCGGTTTTGATCTCCTTGACCAGGGCCTGGAAGTCCTCCTCCCGCTCCAGGAAATCTATCTCGCTGGTATCCACCGACAAAAGCGGCGTCTGGTTGTAATAGAAAAAGTAATCGCCGTATGCCGCGCTCAGGCGCTCGAGGTATTTCAAGTCCAGGTTCTTCTCATAGGGCGTGGCCCGGCGCTTGATCCGCTCCAGCAGCACCTTGGGCCGCGCCTGCAAGTAAATCACCAGGTCCGGCCGCACCACCCGCAGGTTGAGCGAGCCGTAGATCTGCTCGTAAAGCTCGAGCTCGCTGTCGCTCAGGTTGAGGTGCGCGAAGATCCGGTCCTTGTCGAACAGGTAATCCGCCACCGTGCTCTGCGCAAACAGGTCCTGCTGGGCCAATTCCTGCTGCTGCCGGTAGCGGTTGAGTAAAAAGAACACCTGCGCCGGAAAAGCGTAGCGCGGCGGATCCTGGTAAAACCCGGGCAGGAACGGGTTTTCGTCCGCCGGCTCCTTGACCAGCCGCGCCCCGAGCACCTCGGCCACCCGCTCGGCCAGGCTGGTCTTGCCCACGCCGATCGGGCCTTCAATCGCAAGATAGCGCGGTTCCTTGGCCGCCGGTCCGCTGCCTGCTTTTTCCACTCCCGCCCCGCCGCCGCACCCTGCGAGATTTATAGCATAAAAGGCGTTCTTGCGTCAAGAAAGACCGGGCCTAATGTCCGCAGGTCGAGCAGTTGGAACTGGTGCAGCCGCTGCAGCTCGAGCCGCTGGTGCCGCTGAATTTGCCCCCGCTCTGGTGGGCGAACAGGCTCATCAGCTTGTTGACTTTCTTGGCCCCGCATTCGGGGCAGGCCACCTTGACCGCGCTGCTGCTCACCAGTTCCTCGAAGTCACAACCGCACTTCGGACAATGATACTCGTAAAGGGGCATGATCCATCTCCTGCCGTCAATTTAAATGTAATCCTCGCCGAGCCCAAAGTCAAACGAGAGCCCGGAACCGCTTGGCAGATGCAGGGGCCTGTGTCAGAATTAAACGAGAAGGAGAAGGCGATGAAGACCCTGATCACTGGCGCGACCGGGCTTTTGGGCGGCAACTTGGTCCGGCTCTTGGTGCAGCGGGGCGAGGGCGAGATCCGGGCGCTGGTGCGGGAAAGCTCGAAGACTTATGCGATTGACGGCCTGCCGATCGAGCGGGATGGGGGCGACATCCGCGACCGGAAGAGCGTGGACCGGGCGGTCCAGGGCTGCGACCTGGTCGTGCACTGCGCGGCCTCGACCAGCCAGTGGCGGCCCAACCTGGCCCGGATGAAGGAAATCAACGTGCAGGGCACGGTCAACGTGCTGGAGGCGGCGCGGGCCGCCGGGGTGAAGCGGGCGGTGTATGTGAGCACGGTGGACACGCTCGGGCTTTCGAGCCGCGAGCACCCGGCCGACGAATCTACAGAGCACGAGAGCCTGGCCGCGTTCGGCAACCCCTACATTGATACCAAGTTCGAGGCCGAGCAGCGCGCGCTCGAAATCATGAACAAAGGCCTGGACTTGGTGATCGTGAAGCCGACCTATATGATCGGCGAGTGGGACCTGAAGCCGTCCTCCGGCCAGATGATCCTCCAAGTGGCCCGGGGCCGGGCCGTGGGCTATCCGGCCGGCGGCAACAATTTCGTGGACGTGCTCGACGTGGCCGAGGGCATCCGGCGGGCCCTGGCCAAGGGCCGGAGCGGCGAAGCCTACATCCTGGGCAATGCCCAGGGCAACCTCACCTACCGGGAGATGTTCACCCTGATCGCGAAGGTGGTCGGCGTGGCGCCTCCGAAATTCCGCATTCCCTATCCCCTGGCGCTCGGTGCGGGATACCTTTTAGACCTGGCCGGCAGGCTCTTCGGCTTTGAGCCGGACGTGAACTCGGTCACCGCCCGCATGGGCTATGCCCAGCATTATTTCACGCCGCAGAAGGCCATCGCCGAGCTGGGGATGCCCCAGTCGCCGCTGGAGCCGGCGGTGGAGCGGGCCTATCGCTGGTTCAATCAGCAGGGGATGCTCTAGCCTTTCCCTCCGATGGGGTCAGGTCTTCACATTTCACATTCGGGCAAGAGCCAAGAAACTATCTCAAAACCTCTGGTTTTGGATAATCATACGCCATGGCAATTTTGACCCGCGATAAAATCAAGGGCACGGCGTAGGGGCGGCGCGCGAGCCCCCCCAACCGTGCCGGGTTTTGGATATTTTATAAAGACTCGATTGTTGACAGACAAGAAAGTCTGTCCCCCTCACAAATAGCGGCAGGAATCGGGGCTTGCCCCGGGGAATTCCGCCCCGGCCGTGATCGCGGAGGACGCCGTTTATTGGACCAGGATCCGCTCGTCCATCAGCGCGAGCGGCTCGCCGGCGCGCCAGAGCCCGGGGAGGCGCAGCCAGGTCAGGAGTTCGATTTCCTCGGGGGTGAAGAAGGCCTGGAAGGCCGCCTCTTCCACTTTGCCGGTGAGGATCTTCCAGAGGCTGACCGGCGGCCGTTTCCAAATCAGCTCCACGTCTTTGTCCGGGGCCACGCCCAGCCTCTGTTTGACCAGTTCCTTCGCCTGGATCATGCCGCCCAGCTCGTCCACCAGGCCGAGCTCCTTGGCCTGGGCGCCGGTCCAGATCCGGCCCCGGCCGATCTCGTTTACCCGCTCCGGCTTGAGCCCCCGGCCCTGGCCCACCTTGCGGGTGAAGATGTCGTAGATGGCGGCGATGGAGGCGCGCGCCTTTTCCCGGCCCGCTTCGGACAGCGGTCGGCTGATCCGCCGGTAGTCGGCATAGGGGCCCCGGGTGAGGAGCGCGGTTCCGATCTCGGCCTTTTCCAGGATCCGGCCCAGGCTGAGGTGGGCGGTGAAGACGCCGATGGAGCCGGTGATCGTCGCCGGCTCGGCCACGATGGCGTCGGCGCCGCAGGCGATGTAGTAGCCGCCCGAGCCGGCCACGTCGGACATGGAGACCACCAGGGGTTTTTTCTCGCGCAGCTTCTGGGTGGCGCGCCAGATCAGGTCGGAGGCGAGGGCGGAGCCGCCGCCCGAGTCAATCCGGAAGATGACGGCCTTGATCGAGTCGTCCTCCGCCGCTTCCAAAAGCTCTTTCACCATCCGGTCCGAGCCCATGATCTGGCCGCCAAAGGGCCGGCCGCCGGGATCGCCCATGACGATGTTGCCCACGCCGAAGACCACTTTCACTTTCGGCCCGCGGTTGATGCCCAGGCCGACCGGGTCCTGCTGGTCATACTCGTCTTCCCGCACCACCCGGACCGGGCCGGAGTCTTTCTTGAAGAGATCCAGCACCTCGTCCAGGTATTTGATCCCGTCCACCCACCCGGCCTCGCGGTAGCGCTCCGGGATCATCCAGAAGCCGTCCACCATAGCCCGGGCTTCTTCCGGCTTCTTGCCCCGGTCGCGGGCCATGTCACCCAGGAACTGGGCGTTCAGGCTGTCCAGGATGCTGTTGGCCACTTCCCGGTTGGCTTCGGACATGTCCTGGCGGGCGAGCATGTCGGCCGCGCTTTTGTATTCCTTGATCTGGTCCACCTGCAGGTCCAGGTAGAGCTTGTCCCAGACCCCGCCCAGGAAGAAGTGGAAGCTGGAGAGCCCGTTCAGGCCCAGGAACGATTCTTCGGAGACATAGATCTGGTCGCAGGCGGTGGCCAGGTAATACTCGAGGTTGCCGCCGCCTTCCAGCTCGAGGTAGGCGACGATGGGTTTTTTCGAGCGCTTGTAGTCGAGGATGGCCTGGCGGAATTCCTGGGTCTTGCCCATGCCGAAATCGAAATCGGTGATGCGCACCACCACCGCCTGGATGCGCGAGTCGTGCCCGGCCTTGCGCAGCGCCATCACCTTGTCGAGCACGGTCAGGGGCGGCTTCTCGAAAAGCGCGAACAGCGGGTTCCAGGGCGTTTGCTCCGGGATGTCGCCGCCGACCTCGAACAAGAGCACGGAGTGGTGGCCGATGCTCTTCGGCCGAAGGGCCAGCGCCGCGCTCACCAGCACGATCAGCGCCAAAACCGCGGCCCAGGTAATCTTGCGTTTCATGGTTGGCTCCTTTTCATGGAAACCCATCCTTGAAGACAAGGATGGGCTACAAGAAGGATTTTATTCCCTTTTCAGTGCTTGAAACTCCTCTGTCCCGTATAAACCATGGTGGCATTGTGTTCGTTGCAGGCCTCGATGGACTCGAAGTCGCGGTCCGAGCCGCCGGGCTGGATCACCGCGGTCACCCCTTCGCGGAGCCCCACGTCCACCCCGTCGCGGAAAGGGAAGAAGGCGTCCGAAATCATGGCCGATCCGACCAGGCCGCCGTGCTCCTGGGCCGCCCGGTCCTCATAAAGCTTCCGCTGCTTCGGGTCGCTGAGCTCGTTGAAGGGCTTGCCCGTCTCCAGGAAGCAGTAGCGGTCGGCGAGCTTGCGATAGGCCTTGTCCCGGGCAATCTCGGCCACGCCCACCCGGTCCTGCTCGCCGGTGCCGATGCCCACGGTCACCTGGTCTTTGACGTAGAGCACCGAGTTGGAGGTCACCCCCGCTTCCACCAGCCAGCCGAAGATCAGGTCCTCATACTCCTTGGACGTGGGCGCCCGCTTGATCTTATAAACCTTGCCCTGGTATTCGCACTCGGCCAGCTTCAAGTCCTGGGCCCGGCGGCTCTTGGGCACGAACGAAGTCTGCACGATCTGGCCGCCGTCAATCAGGCTCTTGAACTCGACAAAAACCTGACCCGCCCACTCTTGCAGGCGCTCGATGGCCTGGATCCGCATCACCCGCAGGCTCTTCTTCTTCGCAAAAATCGCCAGCACCCCTTCCTCAAACTCCGGCGCCACCACCACCTCGGCGTAGCGCTTGACGATCTCCTCCGCGGTGGCCTTGTCCACCGGCCGGTTGAGCGCGATACACCCGCCAAACGCGGCCACCCGGTCGGCCAGGTCGGCCTTGACATAGGCCTCGCAGAGCGACTCCGCTCGGGCCACGCCGCAGGGGTTGTTGTGCTTGACGATCACGCAGGTGGGCCGGTCGGCCAGGTAGCGCAGGATGTTGAGGGAGTTGTCGGCGTCGGTGATATTGGTCTTGCCCGGGTGCTTGCCGGACTGGAGCAGCTCCATCTCCGCGGCTAAAAAGCGCCCGGGCTGGATGGTGGTCACGTTGCCCAGCACCAGGTTGCCGTTGGTGAGCTTGAACATGGCCGCTTCCTGGCCCGGGTTCTCGCCGTAGCGCAGTCCCTTGTTGACCCCCTCGATCACCCAGCTCACTTTTTCATAGACCAGGGTGCTGCGCCGGCCGTCCTCGGAAATGAAACTCACTTCCATCCGGGGAGGGAAGTGATCGTCCATGATCGTGCGATACATCTTCTTCAGGTCTTCGGCCATCTATTACTCCTCCTCATCTATTGCCATCGCGCCTGGAGTCAGGCGCGCCCCAGCCATTAAAACTCAGCTTATCTCCCCTTGGGGGCGCGGCTGACCTCAGCCGCGAAACCTATTCTCTTCATGCACCCACAGCGCATCCCACCCGGCTGGCTCCTTCACCAGCCCTTGCTTCACCGGATTATTCAAGAGATATTTGAGTTTGACCGCGAAGTCAGCTTCGTCCCGAACCTCTCGGTCATAATAGTCGTCTTGCCCAATTGAGCCGGACTTTCTGCCTCTTAATTGATTGATTCTCCTCGCTGTAACACTCTTAATACTCTTCACAATCTCCGCCAACGACATCCAACGTGGTTCGCGGCTGAGGTCAGCCGCGCCCCCATTAGTGCATGATTCAGCTTTACCTCTGGGGGTGCGCCTGACCTCAGGCGCAATCCATTTTATGACTTGTGGAGTCAACAGCAGATGAACATGATCCGGCATCACCACCACCCCATGCAGTATCCACCTCTGGGGATGTCCAAACTTACAACTTTCAAAAATGATCCCTCGCTCCTCGGCTGTAAAACGCTCACCCGGCTGGGCGTGGAAAGTCAAAAAATAACTTGCTCCACCCTTCTCCAGATGATGCAATCTCCCTCGACGTCGCTGCTCCACTCTCTTGCCAACAGTTCTCATGCCAATCTCTTTGGTCCGCGCCTGGGGTCAGGCGCGCCCCCAACCATGTTTTTCTCACCCTCGCTTCATGATCTCGGGGTATGCTTTCTCGATCGCACTGAACTCGGTCTTGGCCAGGTAATCGGCAATGGCCCGGTCATACTGCGCGGTATGCTCGAAGGCCTTTTGCGCGAGCTGGTAGCGGGTCTGGAGGCTGATTTTGCCTTTGCTCTTTTTGAGTTCCTCCAGGAGCTTGGGATAATCAGCCGGGTCCACCACCACGCCGACGCGCAGGAAGTTCTTGGCCGCGGCCCGGATCATGCACGGCCCGCCGATGTCAATATTGGCGCGGGCTTCTTCCGGGCTGACGTGGGGCCGGGCAATGGTTTCGCGGAAGGGATAGAGGTTGACCACCACCAGGTCAATGGCCACGGCGTGGGTGCGCTGGAGGTCGTTCTGGTGGTCGGGGTTGTAGGTTTCCGAGAGCAGCCCGAGGTAGATCTTGAAGTCCAGGGTCTTGACCAGGCCGCCCTGCATTTCGGGCTGGCCGGTGTAGTCCGCGACCTGCTGAAGGTGCTGGCCGGCCTTGGGGCCGAGGATCTTTTCCAGGGAGGCGTAGGTGCCGCCGGTGGAGTAGATCATCAGCTTGGCGCAGCTCTCGACCAGCTGGGGGACCAGGCTTTCCAGCCCGGCCTTGTTGGAGACGCTGAGCAGGGCATGCCGGATCGCCACGGCATCGTCAATCTTGGTCACGACGTTCTTGGCCATCTTCGACTCCTTTCAGTGCCCAGTGCACGGTGGACAGTGCACAGTTTATTATTGAGGATCGCGTAAGCACTGGCTGTGTCGTAGGGGCGGCTCGCGAGCCGCCCCTACCTCGCTATTCTGCGATCATCAATCGTAAGAACTGGGCAGCCTTGGGGCTGTCTGCAATATCTTGTTTCACTGTCCACTGTGCACTGATCACTGTGCACTTTTGCTAGAGAATATCTCCCAGGGGCTTCTCGAACTTTTCCCGGAAGTCTTCCAGGAACAGGATGGGAATGTTCCGCTCCTGGCACATCTCCTGGATTTCCTTGGACAGGGACCACTGCCAACTGATCAGCTCGACCTTGCGCCCGGCGTTGCGCACCTCCAGGATCGCGTCCATGTAGTCGCGGTCGCCGCTCATGATAATGGCCGTCTCAAACACGTTGTTGCGCAGGTCCTTGAGCAACTGGGTGACCAGACCCACGTCCACCCCTTTCTCGTTGGGGACCCACTCTTCGTGGTTGCACGAGGTGCAGACTACCTTGCGCACGCCCAGGGGAAACAAATGGAGCTGGTAGCCCAATTCCCGGCGCAGGGCCTGGTAAAAGTAGCTCTGCTTGTCGCGAGGGTTGGGATCTTCCGAGGCGAAGAAATGGGTTTCCCAGATCGCCCCCTCCTGCTCTTCCAGATATCGGTGAATCTTCTGGTAGCTTTGCCGCCATCCGGATTTCTTACAGCCTCGAAAAATGTTGGAGTTATCAATATACATCACGGTTTTGCCACGGCTCATAATCTTTTATCCTCCTTCAGATAAAGTTGGTATCCGCCAAGCTCTAACGGTTTTTTCAATATAGTGCACCGACACACAATCAATGTCCCCTCGGGAGCGATTTCCAACGCAGGGCGGGTTTGGATACCCGCCCGACCGTGCGAGGGCATCGGGCGCGAATCCAATCGCGCCCTCCGCTCCCAATTATTCGCCGAAAGTTGTGTGACCGAGCACCAGCTCTTTCCACCTCCTTCCTTTCAACTTCCTAACTGCTCCGCATAACTCGCTTCCAGGGTTTTGACCAGACGCCACAGGGTTTCATTAACCGGCGCCGGAACCCCCTTCTCCCGGCCGGCTGCCACCACCGCGCCCTGGATCTGGTCCACCTCGGTGCGCCGGCGGGCACGCACGTCCTGGAGCATGCTCGAGACATTCGCGGCCGTGGCCCGGGCCACCGCTTCCACCCGCTCCGCCGGGTTCGGGTAAAGCAGGCGGATGTCCAAGGCCCCGGCCACCGCGGCCGCTTCTTTCACCGCCGCGGCCATCACCGCCCGGGTGCCGGGATAGTCGAGCAGCTTTCCGTTCGGGAGCCGGGTCAGCGCGGTCAGGGCGTTAATGCCGATGTTGATGATCACTTTGCTCCAGATCAGGCCGGTGAGATCGTCGGTGGTCCGCGCCTCCAGGCCGGCCTCCTGGAAAAGGGCCGCCAGCATGGCCGCCCGGCTTCCCGGTCCTAAAAGCTCGCCGATCACGGTCTCGCCGGTCCCCGCGTGGCGGATCTGGCCCGGCCCCACCACGTTCGCGCCCTGGGCCGTGGTCCCGCCCAGCACCTGCCCCCCCGGCACCACCCCGGCGATCGCTTCCACGTTGCCCAGCCCGTTCTGCAAGGACAGCACCAGGGTCTCCGGACCGATCAGGGGCCGCGAGCGCAGGAGCGCATCGCGGGTGGCATAGGCCTTGACCGCCACGATGCAGAGTTCCGCCCCTCCCACCGCTCCCGGGTCGGCCGTAACCGGCACGCGGGTGGTCAAGAGCTCTCCCGCTTCCTCCACCCGGACGCCCTGCTCCGCGATGGACCGCGCCCGTTCCGGCCGGTAGTCCAGGAGCATTAGCTCGTGCCCGGCCCGGGAGAGGTAATGGCTGAACAAGCACCCCATGGCTCCCGGCCCGATGATGGCGATTTTCATCGCGTGCCCGTCCTCACCGCTCGGCTGAGCTCTCGGCCGAAGCCGCGAAAGAGAAGAGAGCAGGGTTCGAAGCCGTCGCCGATATCAACTGGGAGGCGCGGATAATGGATCTACAACCTCAAGATCAAGAGAGACGGCAACGCTCAAGCCGCCCGTCTCGTCGCCAGGTATTATAGGAAGGGGATGGAGCAAGGTCAAGCCTCACTTCTTGCGTTTCGGGACCGACTGGGGCAGGGCGGGCACGAGGATGGTGGCCAGGTTCTTGACGAAGTTATCCTGGTGGGCGAGGTCCCCCAGGTAAACGCTGCGGCGCAGGTTCTGGTAAGAGGGCAAGCCCACGGACCAGACCAGGGTGACCTGGTGGTCGGGGGGATAATGGCGGAGAAGAAGCTGGGCGAGAAGCCGGAGATTGGTCTCGGGTTCGTTGGGCCGATTGCGGATAGGCAGCCCCACCTGGCCGATCAGGACCGGCAGGGCCGTGGTGAAAGGATACTCGTCTTTATCCACCATCCGGGCCGCATTCAGAATCTGCAATCCCTCTTCCGGGTCCACGCCCAACTCGATATACAGCGCCTCCAGGAAACTCATGCCCGGGGTGATGGTGATGCTCACGCCCTCGGGCTCGGCCGTCTCTTGGAGCCAGCGCGGTCCTTTCTCGAACACGTAGGGGTTGCCGGGCAGGGCATAGACGCACTGTCCCTCGCGCTTGGCCACCTTGATCAAGGCCTTGTTGATCAGGCGATAGATCCGGTCATAGGTGATCCCGGGCTGGGCGTAAATGTAGTCGAAGCTGATGCATTCGATGCCCTGCTTGCGCACCCATTCAAACACCGGGTGGGCGCTGAACCGGAAATAGACCTGCCGGGCCAGCGATAACACCCGCTGCGCTTCCAGGGTTAACAGCTCCACCGGGCCCGGGCCTAACCCCACGATTATAATTTCTGGCATGACCGTCTCCCCTGCTCTCCTTGAATTTCCCGGTTTATTGTACCCTATCTGCTTCGCGCTGTATAGGTTCAATACCTGGCAAACACTTTGGCCGGCGCGGGTGGGGTCTCGGGGAAAAAGCTTAGCTGCGCCGGCCGAAGAGTCCGCCTTTCTTGTCCGGGCCTTTTTCTTTGCGCATGGTGCTCAGGCGCAGTTCCCGCTGGGCCTCGATGTGCCGGGGATCCAGCTCCAGGACTTTGTGGAAACACTTCTCGGCTTCCTCGTTGAGGCCTTCCGCCTTGTAGATCTGGCCCAGGAAGAAATGGCCCTCCACCGCCTTGGGCCGCTTTTTCAGGGCCTCTTCAATCACCCGTTTGGCCTCGGCGCTCTGGGGCCGCCCCTTCACCTTATACTCGGCCCAGGCGTGGTAGAGCCGGTATTCGGGCTCTTCAGGCATCAGCTCGGTGGAGCGTCGCAGCAGCGCCTCGGCCTGGGCCCAATTGCCTTTGCGCAGGAGCACCTCCGCCTTCTGGAATTCGGTCTCCGCCTCGATCGCCCGGTTGGCTTCATTCATTTGTTCAGCCGTGACCTGGCTCTTGAGCGAGCGCAGATAGTTTTCACGCAGCCCGCGGTCGTTGATGGTGTTGTAGGCGGTGGAGATATGAGTAAAGATCTCCTCCACCCGGATCTTCACTTCACCCTGATAGAGAGCGGGCCGGGCATCGGGGTGGAAGAGCTTAGCCATTTTGAAATAGATCCGCTTGATATGGTCTTGCGGGGTGTGCTCATTCACTCCCAGGATATCGAAATAGGTGGTGTCTTTCTTGGCGATCAGGTTGCTCAATTGGTCCAGCTCCGCCAGGACTTCCCGGTCACTCAAGTCCCGGTCCAGGACTTTTTCGATCGGAAGCTTGCCCTTTTCCCGCTTGGCCGGCTCCGGCTTCTTTTCCTCCACCGCGGCCGCCTTGGGCTTGGCCGGGCCCGGCGCCCGTCCCCGTCCCAGCGGAAAATCCTCTTCCTCCGCCGGCAGCGTGATCATCCCCCCCAGGTAAAGCGCGAGCAGGAAAGGGTGGCTTTGCTCCCGCTTGGCGTCGGCGCTCCGGGCGATCGGGCCGAAGCTGAACTCGTCCGGCAGCTTGAGCGCGAACCGGAGCAACGGCGGCGGCAGGCCCAGCTTGGGCGCGAACTCGGCCAGGCGCGGCGAACGCCGGAAGACTTTTTTCTCGATCCCGGCAAACTCCTTTTCGATCCGCGCCAGCGGATAAAATTCCCGCACCCCTTCCAGCAAAAGCTTTTCCGGCGAGAGGTTGTGCACCACGTGCTTGCCGAGGATGGCGCCGTCCTCCAGTTCGCTGAACAGGTAATGGCCCTTGGACCAGGCAAAGCAGCGCTTGATCTTGATCTCGGTCTGCAGGGCCAGGGCTTCGTGGATCTCATGGGGCGGAAGCCGGTTGCCCTGGACCAGGGACTGCTCCAGCCGGCCGTAATCTTTGCCGGCCTCCTTGAGGAGTTGCTCGTGTTCGGCTTCGCTGAGCCTGCCCAGATGAACCAGCACCCGGCCCAGGGTCTCATCCACCGCGCCGCCCTGCACCGAAAAAGAAGAGCCGCAATGGATGAAGACCCGCTTCAGGATCTTGCCCTGCGGAGGCGCTTCGGTCAGCAGGTCCAGCGCGCCGGTCTTTTTCGCCAGGCACAGCTCGAAAAAGACCCGGGCCAAGGGCTGATTTTCCAGGCTGCCCTCGCTGAGCAGTTCCGGGCTTGCGGAGTCAGGGGACATAACTTTTCCTTAACAAAATAGCATGTCTCGGCGGAAGATCCAAAAAGGACAGAGGGACTCAGAATTGTTTCTCGTCCTGCGCAGGATCGTAATCTTCTTCCGAACGGTCCCGCCAATAGGACGATCGCTCCGGCCTCCAGGTCCGGTCCATCAGGTCTTTGCCCAGCAGGCGCAGCAGCCACGCCGTCGGCGTGAACACCAGGTAAAACACCATCCCCAGCATGATCCGGGTGTTGAGCCATCCCAGCGCCTGGGCCAGGTGCCAGGCCAGCCGTTGCCAGGGCATCAGCGGCACGGGCCAGACCAGCGCCAGCCCGCAGACCAGGGCGGCGGCCAAAAGCAGCGGAGTCACCAGGTGTTCCCGGCCGCGGAAAAAGGCCAGTCCGGCCAGGAGCGACAGGAACAGGCTCAGGCCCAGCCCGAAATCCCGCGCCTGGTCCTTCACCGCCCGAGAGCGGCCGACCTCTTCCGCCGTCTTTCCGGAAGCACGCTCGTCTTGTTTCGCTGACCACATTATGCTATAAAGTTAGCTACGATGACAAACCCGGCTCCATCCCCGCGCCCCCCCGCGGCCGTCGCCGCGGTAGCCATCCTCGGCCTGATCTTTCTCGTCTTGGCCGTGCCGCTCCTGGTCGCCGCCTTGCAAGTCAGCCCGGATTCTTTCCTCGCCCGCGCCGGAATCCGGCTAATCACCAAGCCTCGGCTTCTGCCCAACGTTCTCATGATCCCGATCCTGGTGACGTGTCCCTTCTCCGCTCTCCTGATCCTGCGCCGGAGCCGATCCGGCCAGCGCCTGGCCCTGGCCTTATCCGCGTTCCTGCTTTTGCGCGGCGGCACCGCTCTCCTCGGCCCTTTCACCTGGATCAAACCGAACCTCATTGGCGGATTACGACTTCTTCTGGTCAACTCCCTCTTCTTCGCCGTCTTCGGAGTCCTCTTCTACCTCCTGCTCCGACCCGAAGTCTTCGCTTACCTCCGCTCCGACCGCGGCTAGGGCCGCTCCTCCAACGGCACAAACTTCCGGCCATACAGCCCCATGTATTTCGACGTCGGCCGGATCAGCCGGTTGTCCGCATACTGCTCGAGCACATGCGCGGTCCAGCCCGCCACCCGGCTGGCCGCGAACACGGTGGTGAAAAACTCCTTGGGGATCCCCAGCGCGTGCTGCACCGAGGCCGAATAAAAGTCCACGTTGGGGAAGATCCCCTTCTTCTCCCGCACCAGGGTCTCGATCCGGTGGCTCATTTCGTAAAACCTCGCCTGGTCCGCCCGCGAGCACAGCACCTCCGAGGCCGTGCGCAGGTGCTTGGCCCGGGGGTCCTCCCCCTTATAGACCGCGTGGCCGAAGCCCATGATCCGCTTCTTCTGGTCCAGGAGCGTGTCAATGAACTCGTCCACCCGCTCCGGGTGCTCGATGTCTTCCAGCATCTCCATCACGTGCTGGTTGGCCCCCCCGTGGAGCGGCCCCTTGAGCGTAGCCAGGGCCGAGGCGGTCGCCGAATAGATGTCGGCCAGGGTGCTGGCGGTCACCCGCGCCGCAAAGGTCGAGGCGTTCATCCCGTGGTCGGTGTGGAGCATGAGCAGGAGGTCCATGGCCTTCTGCTCTTCCGGGTCCGGCTCCCGGCCCCGGAACATATAGAGGAAGTTATAGGAGAGGCACTGCTCCGGGTCCGGCTCCAAAAGCGGCAGGCCCTGGCTGACCCGGTAATAGGCCGCGATCAGGGTCGAGATCCAGGCCGTCACCCGCACCCGCTTGCGCAGGTTCGCCTCCAGCGAGTTGTCCTCCGCCTCCGGGTCCACCATCCCCATCGCCGAAACCAGCGAGCGCAACACCACCATGGGATGAGCGTGCGACGGGATGTCCCGCAAGAGCCGGATAATCCCCTCCGGCAAGCGCATCTCCCCCACCAGCTCCCGCTGCTGCCCGCGCAATTGCTTGAGGTTGGGCAGATCCCCGTTCCAGATCAGATACACCGTCTCGTCGTGGCAGACCCGCCCGGCCAGGTCGTCCACGTCGTAACCCTGGTAATAAAGCTTGTTGTTCTCCCCATCCACAAAGCTGATCGTCGTCTCCGCGGCCACCACGTCCCGCATCCCGCGACTGAACTCTTTGGTCTCTTTTATTGCCATGCCTCCCCCCTTTGCCCAACGACTCCAATACCCGGATCCTTGGTCTCTCGAATCTTTTAAGATAACTAATTACCGGCCCAAAGGCAAGCCCTTTGAGCATGGGCAGACGAACTATTCCGCAGGCCTGACCAACGGGAAGGCCAAAGTTGCCCCTGGCGGCGCGCCAGAACTGCACCATTTTTCCATATATAGAGGCATAGAAGAATGGCAATTATGAGATTGGAAACGATGATAGCGATTGTTGTCATAACCTTATGTAATATAATGCTTTTTGCTGGACGTGGGCAAGCTTTATTGGCGAGGGTTGCGGGTGGGGGTGCGGCTGACCCCAGCCGCACCCAACTTCCCGGAAATTCTTGCCAAATTTCCGAAGAAATTTCCTCTGAAGCTCGTTTTGAGTGCGGTATCGAAATGAGTGCCAAATTCCGCCCTCATAACGACCCGTCCCCTGTCCGAATCGTCCTTACCACGACACCATTCGTCCTTATCCAGACGCCTTCCGCCCTTACCCAGACACCATTCTTCCTTACCAGGACACCATTCGCACTTACTACGATATGAACGGTTTCGCGGCTTCACAGCGAAAAGTGCACAGTGAACAGTCCACAGTGAACAGTAAACCTGAACGTGAACGTGAACCGGAACGGGATTTTTTAACGGCCTGCCCCGCCTTTAAGCGGGGTGCACTGCTTTAGGCTCTATTTACTGCCCTAAACTAACAATTGAAGCTCTGACACTAGATTCGCTGATTTATGGCGAATTAAGTATGGTGTCCCCATATTCACAAGAATTTATATGTTTCATGTTGGTGCTGCGTAGGTTATGATATTGCCATTAAAATTTAGGAAGATATAACGGAATTCCCTGATTCATTTTTCTGGGTTTCCTCATACCGTATTAGCGCAAAAAGGAGCAGTGTATGAAGAATTCTATCCGCTACAGCAGAATCAAAGGAGCCGATAGGCATGATTCCATGGCAGAGAGAATTTCTGATATTCCAGCCTCTTTGATCCGAGTAAAGAGTTCTAAGATATAGTGTTACGTCTTCCCCTAATATTGCTCGAACTCGATCATCGGCCAAGAGATCCTCGAAATTTTTAAGCATCAACCCACCGTGCCGACTAGGCTTATAAATCGGGCCGCTAGTCAATCTTACAAGTGTACGTATTAATTCCTCTATTTGGGGCGTTAAAATATGTATAGCAACCAGATAATTTCCTTTAAGATATGTATCCAGGCCAGCCGTAAATATCTGCTTCTTTTTATCATCATATAGCGGCGACTGATAGATAAAGGCTAACAAATTGTCAACATTAATAATATTCTGTTTCAACTTATCGATAATGAGATGTAAAAGCATTGAAGATATTTTCATGTTTTGACTTATTTGCTGAATTAAATGGCCATCGGGATCGCTTTCCAGAGGACCTATATGTGCTACTGGTCTCCCTTCGTGGTCTAGCAAAACCCTTGATATATGAGAAAGCATAACGGTCCTCTTGGAAAGGTCTTCAACCTGTTTAATAGTCCTGGACTTGTCTGGTATGTACTGGATAGCAATTTTGCTTAAAATCTGCTCAAGACTTCCCTCAGTCATTGCAGAAAGGTAGTTTTCAATATCTTCGTTAGATATTTTTACCTCATGAGAAATCCGTTTCATGTTTGTAATTACCTTTTGACCAACATCCTGTAGCTGCATATTGAGTGCATCAGCTTCAGTTTTCATTCCATATTCACGATAGATTTCATATAATTTCATTAGGAATGCTTGGCCTACAAGAGGATATGCATTTTCTGCTTGCTTAACGCAAAAATCTCCGTACTGTTTTAGAACTTTATGGAACTCTGGAATATTATTATTCTTACGATAATAATTTGCAAGTGTGACAGCAACTGATTCAGCCGCATTAGGATAAATGTTTTCTGGATTATTAGGATCCGTAAGGCGAAGTAATCTTGATTCGAGATCAGTTATAATTTTGGTTCTGATTGCTTCATTGAGGGGAACCTTTTTATTTTCAACTAGTAATCTAAATGCAAATCCCCATAATCCTGGCTTATTATCATCAGCAATCTTGTCCTCAAAAGCAATTATTGAATCTCGGACAGCTTCTATTCGTCTCCTATCATTGATACTCAAAGCTAAGGACAATGCTCTTTCTAGTTTTGCTATAATATCTACATCAAATTCACTCAGACGCTTATCAGCGATAATAAGGGACTGATCAATGACAGTATAATAAGTTTCCAGTTCGGACCTATGCCCTATTACAATATTTGAGAAATCCAACACAAGATCTGCATATCGAAGCCTCAAAAGAGGATGCTTCGCCTCTTTAGAACGTTTTAACCAATAATCCAACATATCCTTTGTAACCATTTGAATGCTGGGACTTTCTTCGAATTGGCCTTGCTTATTTTTCAAAACAAGCATAGGTCCATAATAGGTGCCCCATCCGGTATTTCTATCTGGGTAATTTTCACAGAAACCGAAGGCCATAAGTTCAGCCAAGATATCGTATCCTGGTTCAGAAATTATTTCCTGATTCTTCCTAATTGGACCATTAATTGCATCGAAAACCGCGGCCTCGCTAAAGGGCTCCTCCATCGATTCAAAATTATTAAAAATACTACTTATTGTTTTTCTTTCGTATTCCATTTTATCTTTCCATATCAGCAACAGAACTAAACTAGAAAGTAACTAGCATTGCTCCCTTTATCAGATGTTGTTCCGCCTCTGGGCCAACCTTCCGGCCCGGGCCTCAGCCAAGGCCAGCTCATCCAGCTTAAACTTTTGGCTATTTTATAGCGCCGACAAATTCTTGTCAACTCTGAAAAAAGAAAAAATGGGAAAAAATGGGGTCAACGCTTCACATTACACATAAGGCAGTAAACAGGAGATCGGGGTCAGAGCCTAATACTGTTCACTTAAGTATTACCACCTTCGGTTTCTCTCTTACCCCGCCCGCATGATAATTCTTGGGCCGGGCCGGATAATGCGCCACCCGGCGCTTGACCGCCCGGGGAATGCGCCGGCACT
>Ga0299912_10000212_pt1 | contig 59980 bp, 50 predicted proteins | sample RVTome_2_FD_207667 | JGI IMG/M metagenome (GOLD analysis project Ga0299912, IMG submission 207667) | Soil microbial communities from uranium-contaminated site in the Upper Colorado River Basin, Wyoming, United States - RVT95D214 (version 2) ... | reverse complement strand
CCACCCGGCAGGAAAAACGAAGTGATCAGCATGAGGCCCGCCACCGGCAGCAGCCAGAAGCTCCAGTTATTCATGCGCGGGAAGGCCATGTCGGGCGCGCCGATCATCAGCGGCACCTGCCAGTTGGCGAAGCCGGTGAAGGCCGGCATCAGCGCGCCGAACACCATGATCAGGCCGTGCATGGTGGTGAGCTGGTTGAAGAAATCCGGGTTGGTGATCTGCAGACCCGGCTGGAACAGTTCGGCGCGAATCAGCAGCGCCATGGTGCCCGCCGAAAACAGCATGATCAGCGCAAACCACAGGTACATCGTGCCGATGTCCTTGTGGTTGGTGGTGGTCAGCCAGCGCATGATCCCGGTGGGGTGGCCGTGGCTGTGGTCGTCGTGGGCGTGTGCAGCATCAGACATCGTGTGCTCTCCTCTTTATATTGTTTACTGCGCAGCGGGTGCGGCGGCTTCACCGGCGGCGGCGCCCCGGGCGGCGGCGATCTCGGCAGGCTGCACCAGATCGCCCATCTTGTTGTTCCACGCGTTGCGCTGGTAGGTCACCACCGCGGCGATATCGGCATCGGACAACTGCCCGGCGTACGCCGCCATCGCAGTGCCAGGCACGCCGTTCATCACGACCGCGATGTGGTCGGCAAGCGGCCCGGTGGCCACTTTGGACCCGTTGATTGCCGGAAATACCCCGGGCATTCCCATGCCGTCCGCCTGATGGCAAGCGGCACAGTTGCCTTGATAGACAGTCTCGCCACGCGTCACCAAATCGGCGATTTCAAAGACCTTGGTTCCGTCTGCCGCGGCGACTTCTGCCGCGCCTTTTTTCTTCGCCACCCAGGCCTTGTAGTCTTCTTCCGAGACAACCTCGACCACGATCGGCATGAAGCCGTGATCCTTGCCGCACAACTCGACGCACTGGCCGCGATAAGTGCCGATCTTGTCGGCCTTGAACCAGCTGTCGCGGATGAAGCCGGGTATCGCATCCTGTTTGGCGCCGAGTGCGGGCACCCACCACGCATGGATCACGTCGTTGGCAGTGATCAGCAGGCGCACGCGCTTGCCGACCGGCACCACCATCGGCTCGTCGACTTCCAGCAGGTAGTGCTCGCCCTTCTCGGCCGTGCCCTGGATCTGTTCGCGCGGCGTGGAAAGGTTGCTGTAGAAGCTGACGCCGTCGTTGAGGTAATCGTATCCCCACTTCCACTGATAGCCCGTGACCTTCACCGTCAGATCCGGGCTGGACGTGTCCTTCATGTCGATCACCACCTTGGCGGCGGGATAGGCCATCCCCACCAGGATGAAGAAAGGGATCACCGTCCAGATGACTTCGACCGTCGTGTTTTCGTGGAAATGTGCGGCCTGGTGGCCAACCGACTTGCGGTGCTTGATCAGCGAATAGAACATTGCGCCGAACACCACGACAAAGATCCCCAGGCACACCAGCATGATCAGGTTGTGCAACTGGAACACATCCTGCGCCACCTGACTTGCCGGTATTTGCAGGTTATATGCGTATTCTGCCAGCGCCGACTGACTGGTCACCAGCGCCGCTCCCATCATCCCTGCCCGTTGCCACATGTTTTTCATCGTGTCCCCCGTCCTCTCGTGCCCGTTATTGGTGTCGTTGCTTGGTTGCGTAGCCCTGCAACCCGATGCGCTTCCTACCCCTGCAACCTGCTGCGTAGCGTGGCTGCCAGTTGCAGCCGCGCCTCGTCACTCAAATACTGTCCGATCTCCGTGGCGCGTCCATGCGAACTCAAGCTGAGCCGGCAATTCCTGCCCGGCGTCCTGCATCCGCATGCCACGCGCACCCAGTGGCGATTCATCTCGCGACGCCCGCCGCGTGGTCCGGCATGCCACTCCAACACCACCACGTCGCCTTCTATTACAAGGGATTCGTAGTCGGCTTCGCGGTCGCGCAACGTTTTGAATGCCCATGCAAGCAGACCAATCTCCATCCCGGCGAAGGGCAAGACCAGCCAGTAGCCCAACAACGCAAACACGCTCGCCGTCGCAAAACACAGTGCCGCCAGGCTCCAGAAAACGAGCCGTTCCTGGGGGCGCGTCAGCGAATGGTTGGGGCGGGAATTGAATACAAACGCGCCGGCCGACTCGCCCGCACAGCCTTCCGTATTCACCTGATCCATACCTGGAATGGAAGAAACCGAGTGCGGCAATATGTCGCAGACGATACCATGACGCCACCCCCGCAAACAAGACGAGGGGGTCCTTTAACTTATTGATTTATCAATAAAACATCGTTATTACCGATTATTCTAAGATACTTATCCTTCAGGCAGGATAAGCCATTCCGGCGCGCCAGTCGCCGGGACCGGATTCGGCTGGTAGGAATGTATCCCCAGGCAGGGGACGGGCAAGCGTGCCCGCAGCGCCGCAAAATTTTCGGCTTGGCAGGCCATGTCAGGATCGATGGCGTTGCCCACCCAACCCGCCCACGACAGGTGACGGTGCGCAATCGATTCCGCCGTCAGCAGCGCATGATTGAGGCATCCGATGCGCATTCCCACCACCAGCACGACGGACAGCCCAAGGCGCTGCGCGAGGTCCGCCATGTCCTCGCGTTCGTTCAAGGGCACACGCCAGCCACCGGCCCCCTCGACCACCACCACATCGGAGGCGGCAGCGAGCCGGGCATACGCCTCGGCGATGACTTCCAGTTCGATCTGCACGCCCGCCTGCTGCGCGGCGATATGCGGCGCAATGGCAGGTGCAAAGGCGTACGGATTCACGTCGCGAATGTCGACCGTCACGTTGGCCGCCTGCAGCAGCGCCACCACGTCCTCGTTCAGTTCGCCCGACGCGCTGCCGGCCGATACAGGCTTCATCGCCGCCACACGCATGCCTTGCGCACGCAACGCACGAATCAGCGCCACCGCCACCCGCGTCTTGCCGACGCCGGTATCGGTGCCGGTGACGAACAGGCCTTTCATGCCCGCCCCAGTTTCATCTTGCGCTCGCCAATGGCGAACTGGATCACCTGGCGCCCGTCTTCGCGCCGCGTCTTGTCGCCCGCCCACGCATGACCGTAGATCACCTCGAAAGTGGCCGGCAGGCGGCCTTCCACTCGGTTCGATTCATACGCCTGCTCCAGCCGCGCCCACGCCGACTTGCCGAGCAGGCCGCGCTTGCGCGCCGCTGCCGCGTTGTGCGCGCCGATGCCCTTGAGGTCGCGCATCAGGGCCTTGAGGTCAGCGTAGGTCAACGTCAGCATATCCATTTCCATCACCGGGCTGGCGAAGCCGGCGTGGATCAGCATGTCGCCGATGTCGTGCAGGTCGATGAAGCGGTTCACATGCGGGGCATCGTCGACGGCCGAAAAAGCAGCACGCAATTCCTTCAGCGTGTCGGGCCCGAAGGTGGCGAACATCAACAGGCCGCCCGGCGCCAGCACTTGATGGAAGCCCTTGAGGGCGGCCTCCAGATCGTGCGCCCACTGCAGGGCCAGGCTCGACCAGACCAGGTTCATGCTGTTGGGCGCGAGCGGCAGCCGCTCCATGTCGGCGCACACCTGATGGGTGAGGCGTGAGGAAGAAGGCGTCAGGCGTGTGAGCGCGCGTTGCGCCCAGGTCGGCTGTGGCAGGCGCGCACGCGCCGCCGCCAGCATGGCCGGGGCGATGTCGAGCGCGCAGAGTTCGGATTCCGCATAGCGCGCACGCAGATGCGCCAGGCCATAGCCGGTGCCGGTGCCGACATCGAGCACGCGGCCCGGCTGCAGGGTCATGAAATCGAGGCGTTCGAGCAGGCGGTCGCACACTTCGCGCTGCAGCACCGCATGGGCATCGTAGCTGGCAGCAGCGTGGCCGAAGGCGCGCCGCACTTCGGCGAAATCGAGTTCGTCAATCGGGTTGGGCATCACGTTTGCCCCCTCTCCCGCAAGCGGGGGATAACCAGCGACTTGCCCGCTTGCGGGCTTAGTCGAATGGTTAGTGGCCCCATCAGGGTTGGGGAGAGGGAAGCGTTCACGCTCGTCAGTCATGGGAAAAGCGTCCGATCGCGGCGGCCACCGCTTCGCCGTGCGACAAGTGCGGCGCATGGGCGGCGCGGTCAAACTCGACGTGCTGCGCGGCGGACAGCGTCTCGGCCAGCCAGGCACCTGCAGCCGCCGGCGTCAGCGTGTCGAGCGCGCCGTGCAGCACCAGGGTCGGCTGCGTCAGCCGCGGCAGCTCATCGCGCAGGTCGGTGTCGCGCAATATCGCCAGCCCGCCCGCCAGCGCCTCGCTGCGTGCGAGGGGCGCGGCCAGCAGCGTCTGCCGCAAGTGCTGCAGCAGGCTTTTCTGTCCCGGCATGCCGCGCGTCTGCAGGCTCAGGAAGCGCAGCAGGGTGGCCTGCGGGTCGGCCAGCAGCGCCACACCGAAATCCTCAAGGTCTTCAGCCGCCATGCCCCGATCCCAGTCTTCCGTTGCAACGAATTTCGGCGTCGAAGCCAGCAGCACCAGGCGCGCGATCTTGTGCGGATGGTCGAGTGCGGCGCGCATCGCCACCTGGCCGCCGAGCGACCAGCCGAGCAGGATGGCCTTGTCCGGCAGTTGCTGCGCGAGATCGTCGGCCCAGGCTTGCAGGGTGTTGTCCGCAAGCGCCACGCGGCCACCGTGGCCGGGCAGGTCGAGCGCGCGCACTTCGAAATCGGCTGCCAAGAGGCCTGCCAGCGCGTCGAACACGCGGGCGTTCATGCCCCAGCCATGCACCAGCGCGAGGACGGGCTTAGGCGATGCCATGCAGGGCCTCGACCAGTTGCGCGACGTCGTCGGCGCTGTGCGCGGCCGACAGGGTGATGCGTAGCCGCGCTGTGCCGGCCGGAACCGTAGGCGTGCGGATCGCTGGCACCAGCAGCCCGCGCTCGAGCAAGGCTTGCGACAGCCGCGCCGCATCGGCATTCTCGCCGATCAGCAGCGGCTGGATCGGCGTGTCAGACGGCATCAGCGCGCCTGATTTCAGGTCGGCCAGACCCTGGCGCAGCTGCGCGATGTGGCGGCGCAGGCGCTCGCGCCGCGCCGCGCCCGCCTCGATCTGATGCAGGCTTTCCAGCAGGCACGCGGCCAGCAGCGGCGGCGACGCCGTCGTGTAGATGTAGGGGCGCGCCTTCTGGATCAGCCAGTCGACCACGCTTGCGTGCGCTGCGACCGCCGCGCCCGACACCCCGGCCGCCTTGCCGAGCGTGGCGAGATAGATCACGCGGTCGCTCGCGCGGGCGCGTTCGGTCAGGCCGCCGCGGCCATCGTTCAGCACGCCGAAGCCGTGCGCGTCGTCGAGATAGAGCCAGGCATCGTAGCGCTCGGCCAGATCGAGCAGCGCGTCGACCGGCGCGATGTCGCCGTCCATGCTGAACACCAGGTCCGACACGATGACTTTGTCCTGCGCCGTGCTGGCCGCCAGCTGGCCTTCGAGCTGCGCCAGGTCGCCGTGGCGATAGCGGGTGAAGCTCGCGCCGGACAGCTGCGCGGCGTCGACCAGCGAGGCGTGGTTGAGCTTGTCGGCGAATACTTCGCCTTTCCTGGCCACGAGCGCGGTCAGCACGCCGAGGTTGGCCAGGTAGCCAGTGGAAAACATGAGCGCCGCCGGCTTGCCGACGAAGCGCGCGAAGGCGGCTTCGAACTCGTGATGGAAGCGGTGGTGGCCGGTGATGAGGTGCGCCGCGCCCGCGCCGACGCCGCACGCATCGAGTGCGGCGTGCGCGGCGGCAACCAGCGCCGGATCGGCGGCCAGGCCGAGGTAGTCGTTGCTGCAGAAGGAAATGACGCGCTGGCCGTCGATCGTGACGTGGGCGCCCTGCGCGCCGTCGAGCAGCCGGCGCCGGCGTTCGAGATGGTCGGCCTTCAGCGCCGCCAGCCCGTCCTGCAGGCGGGTCAGCGCGGCGTGGGTCACAACGGCATCAGGCCCAGCGAATCGAACAGGCGCTGGTCACGCTCCCATTCCGGATTGCCGGTGGTGAGCAGCTTTTCGCCGTAGAAGATCGAGTTGGCACCGGCGAGGAAGCACAGCGCCTGCACTGCGTCGCTCATCTGCTGGCGCCCGGCCGACAGGCGCACGAAGCTCTGCGGCATGCAGATGCGGGCGACGGCGATGGTGCGCACGAATTCCAGCGGATCGAGCGCCTCGGTGCCGGCCAGCGGTGTGCCCTCGACCTGCACCAGCAGGTTGATCGGCACCGATTCCGGCTGCGGGTCGAGGCTCGCCAGCTGCGCGATGAGCCCCGCGCGCTGGGTGCGCGACTCGCCCATGCCGACGATGCCGCCGCAGCAGACGTGCAAATCGGCGTGGCGCACGCGCTCCAGCGTGTCGAGGCGGTCCTGGTACTCGCGGGTGGTGATGATGTCGCCGTAGAACTCGGGGGCGGTGTCGAGGTTGTGGTTGTAGTAGTCGAGCCCGGCTTCCTTCAGCTGCTCGGCCTGGCCGTCCTTCAGCATGCCCAGCGTGGCGCAGGTTTCCAGCCCCAGCGCACGCACCGAGCGCACCATCTCGAGCACCGGATCGAGGTCGCGCTGCTTCGGCCCGCGCCACGCCGCGCCCATGCAGAAGCGCGAGGCGCCGGCGGCCTTGGCGGCGCGGGCGGCCTTCAGCACGTCGTCCAGATCGAGCAGGCCCTGGCTTTCCACCCCGGCGTCGTAGCGCGCCGACTGCGGGCAGTAGCCGCAGTCTTCGGAGCAGCCGCCGGTCTTGATCGACAGCAGGGTCGAGAGCTGCACCTTGTTGGGATCGAAATGTGCGCGATGCACGGTCTGCGCCTGGAACATCAGGTCGGCAAACGGCAGCGCAAACAGCGCGTCGATGTCGGCCATCGAACGGCGCACCCCGGGTTGAGTCATGTCATTCATTCGTTGCCACCTCGATGGTCATGTCCTGCCACGGTTCGCGCGCGGCCTTGTAAATATCAAACAGCGCCCACGGCACGATGATCAATACCGCCAGCCCCAGCACCAGCATCAGTCCCTGCCAGCCCCCGAGCAGGCCGTAGATCGCCGGACCGATCACCATCAGGCTGCCCATCACGCCGTAAAAGCGGTAGCCTGCCCACTTGTTGTAATGCGCGGCGCGCGCGTTCGGGTGATGGGCGATGCTGGCATAGACGAAAATCGATGCGCCGAGCCAGATCATCACCGGCGGCAGCGACAGCACGAAAGGCAGGAAACCGATTTTGTGGCTGGCCAGCAGCTTGCCCAGCAGCAGTGCGGTGAGCGACAGCATCAACGCAACCACGGTGAGGATGTTGAACAGCTGGGCGGCGAAGCGGGAGGAGGAGGCGGAAATGACGCGTTTGGCTTTCATGGCCGGGATTTTCGGGGGCGGCGACCCCGCTGTCAAATTAACGCCGCCGTCGAATTGAACATCCGCTCATTATTTAATCGGACAGTCCCGCCCGCCTGCCTGCTGTGCGGTGCCCGGTCGACGCGACCGCTGTGCGCAGGCTGCCTGGCCGAGCTGCCCTGGCACCGCCAGCCGCAATGCCCGCAGTGCGCCCTCCCCACACCCGACGGCCAACGCTGCGGCGCCTGCCTCAAGCACCCGCCGGCGTTCGACCGCACCCATGCCGCGCTGGCCTATGCGTTTCCGCTCGACCAGATGATTCCGCGCCTGAAGTATCACGGCCAGCTCGCCATTGCGCCGGTGCTGGGCGAGTGCCTTGCCGAGGCCGTGGCCGCCGCGCCCCGCCCCGACCGTCTGATTGCCATGCCGCTGCATGCGGCCCGCATCCGCGAGCGCGGCTTCAACCACGCCACCGAAATCGCTCGCACCGTGGCAAAAAAGCTGGCACTTCCGCTCGACCTCGCCAGCTGCCGGCGCATCCGCGACACCCCGCCGCAAATGGGGCTGAAGCACGATGCGCGGCGCCGCAACGTGCGCGGCGCATTCGCGTGTACGGGCGAGATTCGGGGACAGCACATTGCGCTCGTCGACGACGTCATGACCACCGGCACCAGTCTCGACGAACTGGCCGCGACACTGAAGCAGGCCGGCGCAGGCCAGGTGAGCTGCTGGGTAGTGGCGCGCACGCTGCTGCCGGGCGATTCTGCCTGAGCCACGGGCCTGCGCAGTAATGCAGCGGGCGACGCGTCAGCCGTAGATCTCTTCCACCGCAAAAATCCGCCGGTGCTCGCGCATGGCGTAGCGGTCGGTCATGCCGGCGATGTAGTCGGACACGGCGCGGGCGCCTTCCAGCGATTCGCGCACCTGGTGCTCGGGCGGCAGCAGGCGGGCATCGCCGGTGAACGCGGTGTAGAGATCGGTGATGATGCGGCTGGCCTTGGCGCTCATGCGCGCCACCTTGTAATGACGATACAGGTGGCGGTTCAGAAAACGCTTCAGCTCGCGGTGCTCGTCCAGCAAGGCCGGACTGAAGGCCGCCAGCGGCGGGGCGGCACGCACCTCGGCGATGGTCCGTACGCCGCTGCTTTCGATGTTGATCCGCGTCGTATCGACCAGGTCGAGGATCAGGGTGTTGATCATGCGGCGCACGGTTTCGGTCACCACGCGGCGGCCCTGCAGCGCCGGATATTTCGCGCGGACTTCGCCCAGGTGGCGCGCAAACAGCTGCACCTCCATCAACTGTTCCAGGGTAATCAGGCCCGAGCGCAGGCCGTCGTCGACGTCGTGGTTGTTGTAGGCGATTTCGTCCGCCAGATTGGCGATCTGCGCCTCCAGCGAGGGCTGCTGCCTGTTGAGAAAGCGCTCGCCGACGTCGCCCAGCCGTTCGGCATTGCCCAGCGAGCAGTGCTTGAGGATGCCCTCGCGCGCCTCGAAGGTGAGATTGAGGCCATCGAACTCGGCATAGCGCTCTTCCAGCAGTTCCACCACGCGCAGCGACTGCAGGTTGTGCTCGAAGCCGCCGTGCTCGCGCATGCAGGCGTTCAACGCATCCTGCCCGGCGTGGCCGAAGGGCGTGTGGCCAAGGTCGTGCGCCAGCGCCACCGCCTCCACCAGGTCCTCGTTGAGGTTCAGCAATCGTGCAATCGTGCGGCCGATCTGCGCGACCTCGATGCTGTGGGTGAGCCGGGTGCGGAACAGGTCGCCCTCGTGGTTGACGAACACCTGGGTCTTGTATTCCAGCCGCCGGAACGCGGTGGAATGGATGATGCGGTCGCGGTCGCGCTGGAATTCGGAGCGCGGCGCGGCGGGCGGTTCGGCATGCCAGCGCCCGCGGGATTGACTGGAATGCGCTGCGTAGGGGGCATACGACTCCACACGTGCTTCAGCGCGTAGTGGATCGGAGTGCCCTTGTGGTGCTAACGGTTCCATCAATATCCCTTCAGTGGGGCGCAGTCAGCACGTCGCTCAGCACATCGGCCGGCACGTCGCCGGTGATCACCGCCTCGCCCAGCTTTTTCAGGAGTACAAAGCGCATTTTTCCGCCCTCGACCTTCTTGTCGTGGCCCATGTATTCCAGATAGGTGTCGACGCCCAGATCCGGCGCCACGTCCGGCAGGCCGGCGGCGCGGATCAGCGCGCGGGTACGCGCGACGTCGGCCTCCGAAAGCCAGCCCATGCGCTGCGAGGTCTGCGCCGCCATCACCATGCCGGCCGCCACCGCCTCGCCGTGCAGCCAGTTGCCGTAGCCCATGCCGGTTTCGATCGCGTGGCCGAAGGTGTGGCCCAGATTGAGGATCGCGCGGATGCCGCCTTCGCGCTCGTCCTGCCCCACCACCTGCGCCTTGATTTCACACGAGCGGTAGATCGCATGGGTGATCGCTGCAGGCTCGAGCGCGCGCAGCTTGTCCATGTTCGCCTCCAGCCAGGCGAGGAATTCCGCGTCCCAGATCAGGCCGTACTTGATCACCTCGGCCAGCCCCGCCGATAGTTCGCGCGGCGGCAGCGTCTTCAGCGTGTCGGTATCGGCCAAAACCACCTTCGGCTGATAGAACGCGCCGATCATGTTCTTGCCGAGCGGATGGTTGATCCCGGTCTTGCCGCCCACGGAGGAGTCGACCTGCGACAACAGCGTGGTGGGGATCTGGATGAAGGGCACGCCGCGCTGGTAGCACGCCGCCGCGAACCCGGTCATGTCGCCGATCACGCCGCCGCCCAGGGCGATCAGCGTGGTCTTGCGCTCGGCGCGGTCGGTCAGCAGCGCATCGAAAATGAGGTTCAGCGTTTCCCAGTTCTTGTAGGCCTCGCCGTCCGGCAGCACCACCTGCGCCACCGTCACCCCGCCCGCCTCCAGCGTCGCTTTCAGCTGCGCCAGATAAAGCGGCGCCACCGTAGTGTTGGTCACCACCATCACGCGCTTTTGCGCCAGGTGCGGCAGGATCAGCCCGGCCTGGGCCAAGAGGCCAGCGTCGATGTGGATGGGGTAGGAACGGTCGCCGAGGTCGACGGTGAGGGTTTGCATGGGAAAACGGTTGAGTAAGCGTATGAGCCGATTGTAACCAAAGGTGGTGGGTGAATCGCCCCGGATTTTGAGGAGGCTCCAACTCTTGAGAAGATGGAGCCATGAAGAAACCCGTAAAGTTCTCCCCCGAAGTCCGCGAGCGCGCCGTGCGCCTGGTCAGCGAATGCCGCGGCGATCATCCATCGCTGTGGGCGGCCATTGAGTCGATCGCACCCAAGATCGGCTGCGTTTCCCAGACTCTGCATGAATGGGTCAAACGACACGAGATCGACACCGGCCGGCGCGATGGTGTGACTAGCGAAGAGCGCGAACGCATCAAGGTCTTGGAGCGCGAAGTCAAGGAACTGCGCCGTGCCAACGAGATATTGAAACTGGCCAGCGCGTTTTTCGCCCAGGCGGAGCTCGACCGCCACACCAAGAAGTAATGGCCTTCATCGACCGGCACCGGGCCACCTTCGGGGTCGAGCCGATCTGCAAGGCATTGCAGGTTGCCCCGTCCGGTTACCATCTCCATGCGGCGCGACAGAAGAACCCGGCGCTGCACAGTGCACGCGCCAGGCGAGACGATGTTCTGATGCCAGAAGTCCGACGAGTCTGGGAAGTCAATCTGGAGGTGTATGGCGCCGACAAGGTCTGGCGTCAGATGAACCGTGAAGGTATCCAGGTTGCCCGCTGCACGGTCGAGCGGCTCATGGGGCGTTTGGGCCTGGAAGGCGCCCGGCGTGGCAAGACCGTGCGCACCACCATTCCAGACAAGAGCGTCCCTTGTCCGCTGGACCGGGTCAACCGGCAGTTCACGGCTACTCGTCCCAACCAACTGTGGGTCTCGGACTTCACCTATGTCTCGACTTGGCAGGGCTGGCTGTATGTGGCCTTCGTCATCGACGTGTTCGCCCGGCGCATCGTCGGCTGGCGTGTCAGCAGTTCCATGCGCACGGATTTCGTGCTCGATGCCTTGGAGCAAGCGCTGTATGCCAGGCAACCGGAGCGCAACGACGCCCTGATCCATCACTCCGACAGAGGCTCACAGTACGTTTCCATCCGCTATACCGAGCGACTCGCCGAATCGGGGATAGAACCTTCGGTAGGCAGCAAGGGAGACAGCTACGACAACGCCTTGGCCGAGACGATCAACGGGTTGTATAAGACCGAGTTGATCCACAAACGTGCGCCGTGGAAATCAAGGGAAGCGGTGGAACTGGCGACGCTGGAATGGGTGTCCTGGTTCAACCACCACCGGCTGTTGGAATCCATCGGCTATGTCACGCCTGCGGAATATGAGGCAAACTACTATCGGCGTCTCGCCGAAGAACGTGCCGGACAACCGGCTTAACTTAAACCAAACAGCCTCCACGAAACCCGGGGCGATTTATGGGTATTGCCGTGGGGGCACTTGTTGGCAGGACACAGCAGGCCCGACAGATGGCCTCAAACGCCCTCAACACCCGCTGTGGGCGCTAACGCAAGGGGACGGCCGTGCTTGCATAGACAGGAAGTCGGCAACAACCATGCACTGAAGCCGATGAAGCCCTGAAAAACTTCGCCCCTGCTACGTGATCAAGCACATAGCAGGGGCAAATGGGTACAACCGCACTTTTAGAATCACCAGGAAAGCGCTGAGTTTTTCCTCATGCGAAGCCCACTGGACCGTGAAACACGATTCCGCCATGGCCTGATGGCCATAGCGGATCGAAGTCCTGTAAGGCAGCCCGGAGCGCATTGATTTCGCGAACGTTCCAGCTTGCTTCCGCCGCGCAACGCACGCACTCGCAGTGGCTGGAAATGAATGTCCAGCGTCTCCTTGCCTTGGCTTTAATTCACTGGTAGGGCTTGTTTCCAACGACGTGAGGCACCAAGCCCCAGCAGGCCCAGGCCCAGCAGCGCAAGGCTGGCCGGCTCGGGCACATGCGTCACCACCCCGACAAACCCGACCGAGTTCTCGCCTTCGCCCGAATAGAAGTCGCCCGACAGGGTGCCGAAGTCAGGACCGGTAAAGAAGCCGGACAGCGTCACCCGATAGGTCTCCCCCAGATAGTTAAATATATCTGTGGCATCTGCTGGTCCGAATCTGAAGATGTCATCGCAGTTCGATCCGGGCCCACCAGGGACATTTAAAGTGCAATCTCCGTCGTTATGGGTTTCCTGAAAATCCAGAAAGAAATCGTCAAAAGGCTCTGAAGACAAGTGGGCGATCCGGTTGATCCCCGCATCCCTGTCTGCTTCAGTAGCGTAGACATCGAAGAAGTAGCGCACTTTCGCGGTGGCAAAGTTCGCAGTCATCCCCGCTGAACGATCCCCGGTGGATTCCCACCACTCGTTGATCGGCTCGTTGTAGTGCTTCAGGAGACCGAGCAGTTGCCAGTCGGTACTACTGACGACGACATCATCCCGAACGTGATAATCAGCATCTACGGCGAATGCGCCATAGGTGCCGGGTTCGTTGATCCTCGCCCCGCTCTTGCCCCCGAAAGGACCGCCGGTGCCTTGCTGTGTGCCCCAGCTCAGGTCGCTTCGCACCGTGCCGTCTCCCAGGATATCCTGGCCACTAAATGCCGGATCCGGGAAGGGATTTACGCTGGCCGAGCCATTCAGCCAGCCGCCATAGCCGTCAAAGTAGAAAGTCGTTGCCTGTGCGGACCCAATCGAGCCTACCGCGAACGCACCGACGATCAGCGTGCTTACTAATGTCTTCTTCATGATGAACTCCTTGAACTGGTAATGGATCACGGATAAAAAGGTCATGGGCACAGTTGTCATTGATAGTCATCATGGAAGTTCTTAATTAGCACCCACCATCCTTAGAGCAACCAGCATGCCAAAGAATAAATAAGCATTGCAATCAATCATTTATCGGATTCTTCCGCACGTTTTCAATCAGAAAACGGAGTGGTTTTGCTCGTATGTAAAGTCCCTCGACAAGACATCGAGTCACGTGGCAGGTGGCGGGCCGCCCCGCGATCTACCAGAAAAACCCAGCAGATCAACGCGCCATGCGCCTTCCGCTAGCGGATCAACCCGCATCTCGTCAGGCCAAAGACGCAAGGCGCGTGGATTAAGAGATGTATCAAAACCGATACAACCAATGTCCCGGACGAATATTCCGGGTGCAGTTTTCTTGCCTAGGCGTCGGGGGAAATCGTTCTTTTCCATCGGAAACAGGAGTAGCCCCCCCGAAACCGGGACTGGCAGCAACCGCCTTCCTACAAGCTCGCACAGGCTTCGCGCGTGCGGACTTTCCCTCAAGAGGGCCCCGCATTGGTTGCGCGATCAACTTGGGAGGGCCATTCAATCGGTCTTGATATAACGTGAAAAGCCGATGCGGATTGCTGTAAAAAAATTCCGACATTTGCCGTAAAGAATCCCGACACCCATCGGATCACAGTTCTGGCTTTTATCGTGTCTTGCCCTTGCGCCCGCCACATTGTTCAGTTTGGAGCCTGCCGTGTAGCCGATGGCTGGAGTGATCAACCGGATGCCGACCTCAAGGGCGCTTAAACGGGCATGTGTGGAAAGGAAGGGATTGGCTTGCCATGACCCCATTTTTCGGCCCGGGGCGGGACTTTGTGCCGGGCGGGAGCTTTGCATCCCGGCCCAACTCAACCCATAATCAGCACGGAGCACACTCGGGGAATCCCTGAGACGCTGCATATTGCGGATCAAGAAAAAAAAAACCGCAACAGCTTCCGAATAGCTCTGATGGAATAAGCACACCGGGTGAACCGGGGACCAACCAGAACGGCAATAAAAATGGACAACTTCGACCCCGCACTGATCTCCGTCGTCATGCCGTGCCACAACGCAGCGCCCTACGTGGAAGAAGCGGTCAACAGCGTGCTCGGGCAAAGCTATTCCCGCGTTGAACTCGTCGTGGTCGACGACGGCTCGACCGACGGCTCGACCGAAATCCTGCAGCAACTGGCATCTGCAAACCCAGAGCGCATCACCCTCATTTACCAGAACCGCAGCGGCCCCTTCGCCGCGCGCAATGCAGCGCTCGCCCGCGCCAATGGCAACTACATCGCCTTTCTCGACGCCGACGATGCCTGGCACCCCGACGCACTGCGGCTGATGCACGACGCGCTCGAAACCGTCCCGGCCGATGTCGCCTATTGCGCCTGGCAGGACATCGGCGTCGCCGCAACCGACCCCAGCCCGCAAATTCCGCCCATTTTCGACGCCAGCGAGGCGGCCAGCCATTTTCTGGAACACGCCCCCTGGCCGATCAACAGCGCGCTGATCCGACGCCATCTCGTCGATGAACTACGCGGGTTTTCCGAACGCGCCCCCACCGCAATGGATTTCGACCTGTGGCTGAGAATGCTCGCGCGCCAGCCCCGACTTGTACGCGTTCCCGAGGTGCTGGCGTTTCATCGCGCCCATGCCACCAGCCGTTCCCGCATCCCGCGCTGGCGGCAGGTGTTCGACGCCGTCACCGTGCGCCGCGACTTTGTCCGGCACCACCCCGAACTCGTCGCCCACCACTCCCCCGCTCGCCTTCACGCCCTGATCCACGACCCCCTGCTGCAAGAAGCCTATCGCTGCCACTGGCGCAACGACACCGAATCCGCCCGCCGCCTGTTCCGCCGCGCTTTCCGCAAGTCCAACTGGAAAGCCGGCGACCTCAAGCACCTCGTCGCCAGCCTGCTGCCCGCCCGGCTCTACCGTAATCTGGTCGATTTAGTCACCCGCCGCCGTAGTGCCCGCATTGAGGGGTGAGCTGCAGCACGTGTGGGGTCGTATGCCGTGTGTATGCTTCTGGCATATCCCTTGCTGTCAATTTCAACAATTACAATATCCGCCCATGAATACAGCCATCCCCACCGCACTGAGCTTTTCCCTCATCGTCGTCGGCGGAGCGGGATATTCGAGTGCACCTGTTCAACAATCTGCTGCACCGGTGTGGTGATGTCGTCGCTTTCGACAACCTTTCCACGCGTTGCAGCAGCCCCATGCGCAGGCTCATCTGCGCTGTTGATGAATCTCGGGCACGCAACCAGAATCATGCAGCTACCGGCTTATGACAATCACCCCGCCGCTGTTGGCAAGGCCCCTTTCAACTAAACCCCATGCTCACCATCGCCAAAAACATTTACGACTACCGCGAACTGATGGCCACGCTCGCGTGGAAGAACATCGCCTTGCGCTACAAACAGGCTTACCTGGGCATCGCATGGGCCGTCCTCAAGCCCGTGACGCTCATGCTGATCTTTACCTTGGTCAAGAGTTTCGTCGGCATTGACAGCGGCGACATTCCCTATCCCATCCTGGTTTTCGCCGCGCTCATGCCATGGACCTTTTTTCAGGAATCCGCTTCGGACGGGGTTAACAGCGTTGTCGGCAACACCGCCCTGATCAAGAAAATCTATTTCCCGCGGGAAATCTTCCCCATCACCTCGGTCCTCACCAAGCTGGTGGAACTGGGCATCAACTTCCTCATCCTGGCGGGACTGATGGTGTGGTACCAGATGATGCCCAGCGTCTACATCCTGTGGGTGCCCCTCATCATCGCTTATACCGTGCTGGCGGCGCTCACCATTGCCTTCGTCGGCGCTGCGGTCAACGTCTATTACCGCGACGTAGGCGCGGCCATGCCGGTACTGCTCTCCCTGCTGATGTACACCTCTCCGGTTATCTATCCCCTGCAACTGGTCAAGGACAAACTGCTCGTGCAGCAGGCCGCGGGCGAGTGGTCCAATATGCTCTACACCCTGTATACCCTCAACCCGCTGGCCGGCATCATTGACGCTTTTCAGAACGTAGTTCTTAGAAGCCAGCCGCCGGACCTGGCCACCTTGATCCCAGGTGCACTCATGATCGCCGTCCTGTTGCCGCTGAGCTACATCTATTTCAAACGCGCCGAGAATTATTTCGCCGACGTCATCTGAGCCTGAATAAACCCATGCCTGTCATCGAAGTCAGCCATCTCATCAAGGAATACCGTCTGGGGGCCATGCACGGGCTCAAGCAGACCCTGCTCAACACCGGCGCACGGCTCATGGGCAAGAAGGTCCCTGAACGCCCTCTCTTCAAGGCCCTGGACGACGTCAGCTTCTCCATTGAAGCAGGGGAGGTGGTCGGCATCATCGGCCACAACGGCGCAGGCAAGTCCACCCTGCTTAAGATGCTGGCCAAGATCAGCACGCCCACCCGCGGCTCGGTCACGGCCAATGGCCGCATCGCGCCGCTGATCGAGGTGGGCGCCGGCTTCGTGCCCGACTTCACCGGACGCGAGAACGTCTATCTCAATGGCGCCATACTCGGCATGTCGCGGCAGGAGATCGACAAGAAGTTCGACGAAATCGTCGACTTTGCCGAGATGGCGGAATTCATCGATACCCCAGTCAAGCGCTACAGTTCCGGCATGCAGGTCAAACTGGCGTTTGCCGTGGCCACGAGTGTCGAATCCGAGATCCTGATCGTGGACGAGGTGCTGGCGGTGGGCGATTTGGCGTTTCAGCGCAAGTGTTTCGACCGGATGGAGGACATCATCAAAGGTCAGGGAAGAACCATTCTTCTCGTCAGCCACAACATCCGGCAAGTCGAGCGCATGTGCAACCGGGTCATCCTGATGGATCACGGCAAGGTGGCGGCCGATGGGCCCGCCACCGAAGTCTGCGAACTCTTCTACCAGCAAAGCAACATCAAGATTCAGGCTCAGGCGCAGCACGCCGCCACGGCAAGGGTATCGGGGTCCGGTGAAGTCACGATAGACAGCATCGACGTGCTCGACGATGCCGGCCATCCCGTGAACGAAATCGAATCGGGCGGGCGGTTGCGCGTCCGGATCAGATTCACGCTGCTGCACGATCTTGAGGGAATCGAAATCGTTGCGGGAACCCACCGCACCGACTTCATTTACATCAGCTCGGCCAGCACGCGTGATGTATTGCCCAATGCGGCTTTCAGCCGCGGGCCTCACGAGATTGAATACATCGTGCCCACCTTTCCGCTCGCTGCCGGCACCTATTCTGTACGTCTGGTCTTCCTGGATAGAAACTGGCGCTTCCTGTTCAATGGCGAGTCGCTGAAAACCTTCACCGTAAAGGCCAAGCGGCTTCAAACGATGAACAGCCAGTGGAAAACAGTCGACCTACCCTCTGAACTGCGGGTCGATGGCACTTTGTATGCCCTGCCGCAATAATCTGCAAACCGTGTTCTGAGTGCAGCCGCAGGCGCTGCAGCCCGTTTGAAAGAAGGGGAGTTAAATGACACTGCTTACCGGCATACTCGACACCGACCCGCTGCGGACAAGCCGATTTCTGGAAGGCAGCCGCAAACTGGCCCCGGATCTGCCCTGGCTCAAACATACGTATACCCGCCTGGGACGCCTGTCGCTTTCGCTCGACGGTGCGCCCCAAGCCCCCTATTCCACTTCTCACGATGCAGCGGGACGGTCCGTTTTCGTGCTCGGCGACATTCTGCCCCCAACCGAAACCGAGACCGAGACCGACAATGCCGCCTGGCTAAACCAGCAATGCATCGAGCGCGGCCCGGAAATGCTGGGTCGGCAAAACGGCTACTACCTTGCCGGCATGATCGACCAGCATGATGTCATCTACCTGGCAGCCGACCAGCTCGGCCTGATGCCGCTGTATTACTGGGCGGGGCCGGAGCACTTCTGCTTCTCCACCAGCCCCAATGCATTCCTTTCTCACCCGAGCTTCACCGCCAAGCACGATCTCATGGGCATCGCAGGCATTTTGCTGACCATGCACTGCACAGGAAATCGTACGACCTGGCAGGATGTGCGCCGCCTTCCGCCCGGCCACCTACTGCGCTGGCGCAAGGGTGAAGGCATCACACTGTCCGATGTCAACACGCTCAAGGCGCATGACAGCTATTTCGGCTGGTCACCATCACACTGCCAGAATCTGATCCAGAACACCTTCAACGAAGCCGTAAAAAGACTCGCAAAACTTGGCGAAACCGCCGTGCTCCTGTCAGGCGGCCTCGACTCGCGTTTAGTAGCCGGCTGCCTGCGCTGGCATGCGCGATACAAAGTTCCTGTCGTCACCCTGGGCGAATCGAAGGACTATGAAATGCAATGTGCGCGCCGGGTTGCATCGAGCCTCGGCTGGCCCATGCACCCAGTTCCAGTAGATCTGGACGCCTATCCAAGGTGGGCACCTATCCAGGCACGACTAGAGGGCATGCAGTCCAGCTTCGTCGAATTCATGTGGTGGCAAGCGGCAGGTCCCGCAAACAAGCTCAAACCGCGCATCATGACTGGACTTCTGGGGGACTCAGTGATGGGTGGAAGCCACCTTGCCGAAGGATTTAGCAAGGATTTTTCTGAATACAATTTTCACACCCAGTTTAAAAGTGTGAATCGTCTTGGGTTCAAGGCAGAAGAAATTTCCACGCTCATTGGACAACCGGGCATCGCCGAAGCCGTTGTAGAAGAGTTGCACAAGATCTGGTCTGGATACGACGGCATGTCATTCCAGAAGTGCTGGTTGTTCGACTTGCACCACCGCCAACGGCACCATGTCAGCGGGGCTGCATGGCGACTTTCATACGGAGCTTGGCCAACATTCCCGTACGTTGACCAGGACTTACTGAACGTCATGGCCGGCATGGCAGCACCGGCCTTTGCCGAGCGTCTCGCCCAAATCAACATGCTGAGCCACAAGCTTCCCAAGTTGGCGGCATTACCACTGGACCGGGGCGGGCCAGATATGCGCCCATTGATATTCAGTCCAGCCTCGAAACTCAGACATATCATGCTTTCGCGATTTGATTCCTGGAAACTCCCGGGGAAACAAATCGAGCGGCGACAGTTTGTTCGACATTACGATGTGAACAGCCAAGGTTGGCATGCTGTTCGACAATTGGCCGAAAACAACCGCCCCTTAATGAAAGGCCTACTGGACGCCACAATTCTTGACAATATGCTACCTCGCCCCAGCACGCCTCTTGTTACCCCCGATCCAATTGTCGATGGCGCACGCTACAAGACCATTATGGGGTTGCTCCTGCAATTGGGTACTTTTACAAACCAGTCACACACATGAACCGAGTCACGAATGGGCCAGTTGCCCACCGACCTGATTGGCGATTTGGTTTGCTGAATACGTCGGTTACACAGTGGCCCACGTATTACGGGCCCTACGTTATGGAAAGTAATCATGTCTGAAGCCTTGGAGATATCACTGACGCAAGAAACCGGCAAGCAGGGTTTGCGTCGTACCTTGCAGCTCCACAAAACCGGCACATCCCGGGATGATGATCAGGCGTTTTTTTTCGATCTGATCGGCGATACGACCTCACCTGCCCCATTGGTATTGGATGGTTTTGTGTTTGGCGTCATATTCATCGCCATGCAACTGGGCCGCCCCGTGAAGGTGCACGGACGACTGAGCCGGACCGCCTGCTTCAACCTGGCTGAGTTTCAAAGTGCCTGGGCATGCTGGGAACCCGAGAAGTACCAACGCGTCGACATCGTCCCCGACGAAATCATAGACCGCCCTGTACCCGAGCACGCTCCTCGTGCCATTTCTGCATTTTCTGGCGGAGTGGATGGAACGTTCACGGCGATACGCCACAAGCACAAATTGTTAGGCAATGGTTCCTACCCCCTAACTGATGTGATGCTGGTGCATGGTTTTGACGTGCCGCTTGGCAAACCTGAAGCCTTCGATCTTCTGCTGCAGCGCATCCGCCCCATCGTCGATGAACTGGGCCTGGGCATGAAAGTGGTCAGGACGAACCTGAAGGAAGCCTCGGGACAATACTGGGGAGACAGTTTCGGCGTCCAGCTTGCTGCATGCCTGCACAACTATTCGCACGACTTTAACTACGCCCTGACGGGCAGCGGTGAGCCGTACTCGAATATTTTTTATCCATGGGGCTCTACACCCGCCACCGACTACTTGATGTCCGGCGACCAGATGCAACTTGTCCTCGATGGCAGCGCCTACACGCGAACCGAAAAGATAGAGACACTGCGCCATTACCCCACCGCCCTGAAGACGCTGAAAGTATGCTGGGAAGGCAACAATGAGGAACGAAATTGCGGACATTGCGAAAAGTGCATAAGAACGAAACTCAATCTCCTGGCTGTGGGCGTGTCAGATGCCCCCTGTTTCGACGAAGAGCTGGACCCGGAACAGATTTTGAAAATACGCTTGGTCAATGATGCGCAGCTACTCGAATTGCAAACCATATACAGCTATGTCGAAAAACGAAAGATCGCGGGACTGTGGGTTGACAATTTGAAAAGGCGCATCGATTGGTACATCAATAGAAACAACAAGAAAAGCCTTGTGGAAAGACTCTTCCATAAATTATCGAACACACTTTGAAGTTGCTCTAGTCATATTTAAGCTGGCCAGCAAGTCGCGCCTATGCAACTGGTTTAACAGGAGAAACGTCCCATGCTCAACCAGATCAAGAAGTATGTAAAGCAGGCCCTGGGCATGGGTGGCCCTACAGCCACGATGCCCGACAGCGTCAAGGACTTGATCGCACGCATTCGCGAAAAAAAACTCACTTACTTAACCGATAAAAAGCTTTTGAGCCTATCTGGTACGTGCCAGGACATCGAGAAAAGAAATCTGGATGGATTGTTTTTGGAAGCCGGCTGCGCGCTGGGTGGGTCGTCAATCTTGATGGCATCGATCAAATCGGCTCAGCGCCCCCTCCTTATATATGATGTATTCGGCATGATCCCGCCCCCCACCGATATGGACACACAGGATGTTCATGAGCGGTACAAGACAATCTCAGATGGCAAATCGACTGGGATTGGCGGCGACAAGTACTACGGATATGAGGAAAATTTATACGAAATCGTCTTGTCGAATTTCAGGGATTTCAATATTGATTGCGAAAAGCAGAACGTTCAACTCATCAAGGGGCTGTTGCAAGAGACCATGACAATCAATCAACCAGTCGCTTTCGCACACATCGATGTCGATTGGTATGAGCCAGTGATGACATGCCTGACACGTATCTTTCCGCATCTGATCATTGGGGGAAGCATTATTCTTGACGATTATCACGATTGGGGTGGCTGCCGGAAGGCAACTGACGAATATCTTCAAACCGTGCCGGGTGAATTCTTGCTGGATGACTCCGCAGGCTCGATGAAGATAACCAGATCCCACATCCAAATCGGCTTGATACCCGATTAGCGAAATAACATCTCAATGAAGCAGAAATTAGACACATTGCGTGCGCAAATAAGTCATATTCTTGACCCACTTATTCCCATTAACTCCAGTTGCGTATTGATTGACTTCCCGCATCACGGAAACGTCGGGGACAGTGCCATATGGCTGGGCGAAATTGCCTACCTCAAGAGCAGGAAATGCAAAATAAAATACATTTGCGATTGGAATAATTATAACCAGGCCGCCCTGAAATCTGCGGTTGGCAACAATCTTATCCTGCTGCATGGTGGTGGAAATTTTGGCGACCTATATCCAACTCATCAAAGGCTGAAAGAAAAAGTAATCAGCAACTTCCCGGACAACCGGATTGTTCAACTTCCCCAGTCCATCCACTTTGCTGATGAGGTCAAGCTGGCCAAATCGCAAGCCTGCCTGTCACTGCACAAGGACTTTCACTTTGTGGTTCGCGACACAACAAGCCTCAAGCTTGCGCAACAATACTATGACAACCCGACTTATCTTTGCCCTGACATGGCGCTGATGCTGGATTTAAAGCCGCTAAAGTCACACCTAAAGACATCGGAAGTTGTCATCCTGTCGAGAACGGATGAAGAGAAGTCCGCGCACCTCAGAGCCGGAACGGGTACACAATTGAACAGTGTCGTGATGGACTGGCTCGAGGAACCCGAATCGAAGCATCAATGGCTCTACGACTGGTCGCATCGGCGCCTTGGCTGGGGAAGTTCCAAAATCCCGCCGTTCATTTTGAACAAGCTGGCGCTGATGGCGGCAAATGCCATGGCAAGGGAACGCCTCGCGCGCGGACTCGGTCTTCTGGGTCAAGGCAATGTGGTTATCACGGATCGGCTCCACGCCATCATTCTCAGCTGGCTCGGTGGAACGCCGGTTTTCTTCGTCGACAACAACTACAACAAGCTGTCCAACTTCATCAACACATGGCTAAAAGACAGCCCGTGCCTTGTGCGCTGCGCTAATTTTGACGAAGCATTGGAAAGTGCCAAGGCAGAATATTGGCCTAAGCTCGCTGCCACAACATCGATCCCGGCATAACTTTGCTGGACACACGATATCCAGATCACGATCAGAGCAAGGCTTTCCTCTATACAAAAACAACTTTTGGAGAAGACATTGAATTATCTAGGAAAAATGTTCGCTTTCAACTCATCGCGTTATCGGCTGTGGCAAGAAAATGCGGCATTCGCTGCATTGATTTCCAAAGGCTCAGTAATACTAGATGCGGGGGCTGGTACGGCACCGTACAAAAGCCTTTTCCAGCATACTCAATACGAATCAGCAGACTTTGAACAAGTTAATAAGGAATATTCTCCGTCGACCTATGTTTGTGACCTAAAGAGCATCCCTGTCGAGGACTGCCGTTTCGATTACATCATCTTCAATCAAGTTATGGAGCACCTCCCCGAGCCTCAACTCGTACTTGATGAGCTTTATCGGGTTCTAAAGCGGGGAGGGAAGATGATTTATACGGGACCACTGTTCTACGAGGAGCATGAGCAACCATACGACTTTTATAGATATACCCAATTTGGCTTGCGACACCTGTTCGGTTCAGCGGGCTTCACTATTGATCGCTTGGATTGGTTAGAAGGATATTTCGGAACGGTTGGATATCAATTGAATTGCATGTCGCGATACCTTCCTTGGAAGCCAAAAAATCTGCATCCTGGCGTTATTGGCTACATTCTGTCACCAATTATGGCGCTACTAAAGCTGGTATTTGCGACTTGTTCAATCCTTTTCCACCGTTTGGATACTTCTCACAAGTTCAAGTCGCGTGGCTATCCTAAAAATTATCTAGTCATTGCAAGCAAGGCCGGATAGGAAGCTTATGAAACTGATGCCAACGTTTCACAAGCCAACAACCGCTCCGCGGCAAAATATTGGCCCAGGCACCCGGCCACGACGTCGAACGCTGGCTGATCGACACACATGAAATCGGATACCCTCCCCCCCTCTGGCCCCTTGGTAAGCGTGCTGATGCCGGCCTACAACTGCGAGGCTTACGTGATCGAAGCCGTATCCAGCATGTTGTCGCAGTCCTTTACGGATTTCGAATTGCTGGTGATTGATGACGGCTCCACGGATTCGACCAGAAAACTGCTCGAATCCGTGCATGACCCGCGGCTTCGCCTGGTCTCGAATGAACGCAACATTGGCCTGATCGGCACCCTCAATCGCGGCCTTGACATGGCTGCGGGACGCTACATCGCACGTATGGATGCCGACGACGTTTCTGCGCCAGAGCGGCTGGAAAAGCAGGTGCAGTACCTCGAAGCACATCCGGATGTTCACGTCCTCGGTTCCATGGTCAATTTAATCAACGAGCATGGCAAGGTATTCGGCGCGATCACAGGCTACCCGAAGGATGCGGACGTGATTCACCGGTATCTCTTGCGCGAATGCTGCCTCATTCATCCGTCGGTGATGTTCCGCAAGGACACGGTACTGGGAGCGGACGGCTATTCCACCAGTACCCGACATGCCGAGGATTACGATCTCTGGTTGCGACTGTCGGATCATCACAAAATTGCAAACCTGCCCGACAAACTTGTCTCATACCGAATGCACCGGAATCAGGTCTCCATCAGGAATCTAGCCACCCAGCATCATGTCGCCCAAAGCTGCCGCATGGTCGCGTTGAAGCGGCGATCCGCGCTCGGCGAGGTGGTGAGTGACGTCGAACGGGTGGTCCATGCAGGCCTGTGGCGAAGACTGAGGGCTGCCGAATGCACCTTAGGCAGGGATTACCTGAACTGGGCGCGAATCTATCGCTGGATGAAGCATTCGGACATGGCCTTGCGTCTCGCGTTAAAGGCTGTTCTGCACAGCCCATTCTCAGGCGCAGCGTATAAGACGTTAATGACTTGTAGCTTTGAAGCCATTGTGCCAGCGACATGGCGGCAAGCCGTGAAATGGTACGCCCAGCGTTTGTTCAGGTTTGTTTCCTCGGGAAGCCGCTTCTCATGATGACGGTCGGCTTTCTGCCCTGGTGGCCCGCCAATCCCTATCAGATTTTGCTCAAGCAGGAATTGAACAAACGGGGGGTGCGTGTCATCGGCAATCCACCGCTCAACCTGTTGAAAATCCTGTTTAGGCGTGACGGTCTCGACGTCGTGCATGTCCATTGGCCACATGGCTTGTATCTCGAAAAAGTCTGGACGTTCCCTTACATCGTGTTGGTGCTACTGCTCTATCGCCTGATCAAGAACAACATCGTGTGGACGGTCCACGAACTGGACTTCTACGAGACAAGGTTTACGGTACTGGACCGCATCATCCGCGTGGTACTGATGAAGACCTGCAAGGCCCTGATCGTCCACGGAGAGCACTCGATCCGTGAAATCAAGCAGCGTTATGGATTCAGCCGGGACATGGTGGTGGCACGCCATCCATCCTATGTCGGCTACTATGCAGACACCATTTCGATGTGCGAGGCACGCAAAAAACTGGGGATTGGCGCAGACCAAAGGGTTTACTTGTTCTTTGGATATATCAAACCCTACAAGGGTGTGGAAGAACTAATCGAGGCTTTCAGCGCCATAAAAGATCCGAACAATGTTCTGCTTGTTGCCGGAAAACCTTTTAACGACGAAACCAAAGCCGGGATCAAGGCTTTGGCTGCAATGGATTCACGCGTCAAGACGGAAATGCGTTACATCGCTGACGACGAGATCCAGTTCTTCATGCGCGCCGCCGATATTGTGGTGTTTCCTTTTCGACGGACACAGACAAGTGGGTCGATCATGCTGGCGCTCAGTTATGGAAAACCGGTGATCGCACCAGCTATAGCCACGATTCCGGAATATGTGGATGAAACCATGGGGCTGCTGTTCGACCTCTCACAACCCGATAGCTTGCGCGTAGCCCTGGAGAAATCGGCCTCGATTGACCTTGGCAGGCTGGGTGACGCCGCGGCACAGCGCGCCAACACCTTTAGCTGGGCTGACATGGCAAGCCGCCACATGCGTGTATATAAACAGATAATGCATCCCGGTGACGCGGCGATGCAGGATGGCGACTGACATGACGCAAATGGTCCATGCTTGATCCACTTACCCGCGCGCTACACCGCAACGCCGGCCAGCATGGCCCGGTCATGCTCATGTATCACGCTGTGCTCCCCGGCAAGAACAAGCCCGCTTGGCCATGGGCCGTCTCCATGCGGCATTTCTGCGAGCAGCTCGATTTTCTGGCGACCGAAGGCTATGCCACCCCCACCATGGCCGAACTGACCGCCGCACCCGCAAACAAATGGACGGGGCGGGTTGCCGTCATCACTTTCGATGACGGCTACGTCGACAATCTCGCCGCGTGCGAGGAATTGCATAAGCGCGGCATGCGTGCCAGCTGGTTCCTTGTGTCAGGCTCCATCGGGTGCAAACCTGCCTGGCCGGCCGATGGCCGTCCTAACGGCCGCCTGCTTAACGCGGGCGAATTGCGCGAGATGCATGCAGTGGGCATGGAAATCGGCTCACATACGGCCACCCATGTACGGCTAACCGAAACTGACGACGCGTGCCTGCAACAGGAGCTGAAGGGATCCCGGGCCGCTCTGGAAGACATTCTGGGCGAAGACGTCATCAGCTTTGCCTATCCTTACGGCGCGTTGGACGAACGCTGTGCCGATGCCGTGAAACAGGCCGGTTATGCTTCCGCCTGCACCACCCGCACTGGCTGGGCGCTACGGGATAACGATCCGTATCGATTGCGGCGCCTGACCGTGTTCAACCACGACACACTCGGCCGCTTCGTGCGCAAACTTGCTTTTGCAAGCCATGCTGTCGGCTGGGCCGATTTGCTGCGTTACTCGCAGCATCGTGCGCGCCGCCGGTTCCTGTGACACGATGATGCGCTTCGGCTTGGGATAGAAGACCGTAGTTCTTTTTTACAGGAGCCTTTCTGTATGAAAACCAGAGCTATTGAACAAAGCCAAGTGCGTGCGCTGATGTCCAGCATTCGGGTTGGCAGCCTGGAATCCACAGCCATGGTTGATAACTACATCGACCAACATCTGATCCGGTTTACTAAAACCCTGCAGGCGATTCCACCAGCATCCGGGCATGGTCGATTGCTTGATGTGGCTGGGCTGGCAAACCTGATCCCCTGCTACCAGCAAATGCTCGGTTACGACCACGTGTCAATCACATCGGCCAGCAAGGATTCGGCTTTTGTTCCAGCCGGCCTGGAAGATGCATTGCAGAATATTGAGAACGTGGATATCAACTATTTCAATGTTGAATTTGATCCGTTTCCGTTTCCAGGCCAAAGCTTCGATACCGTGATCTGTTGCGAAGTTATTGAACACATGACGGTTGATCCCATGGCCCTCATGTCCGAAATCAATCGTGTCTGCAAACCAGGCGGATTCTTGGTCATGACAACTCCCAACATTACAGGCTGGAAGAACCTTGCCCGCATGGTCGCTGGCCAGCATCCAATGGGGTTCAATTCCTTCAGTGCGATCAGCAACGATCGCCACAATCGCGAATACACCCCCCGGGAGATAGGCACAATGCTTGGCGATGCTGGATTTGATGTTGTTGAACAAACGACCTTCAGCCAGTCTGGACTCGAAGCAGTTCATCGTTGGCTGAAGTGGTGCATCAAGCCTTTGTCACGGTTCTCGGAACTGCCTGGCGAAAATGAAAGGGGTGACTTTATCCTCGCCGTGGGGAGGAAGGTCAGTGGGGTCCGTAATCGCCTGCCTGACTGGCTATATGGCCAGTTTGCCGAGGATAGAGCTCTGCTCAAAAGTACCGGAAATTACGTGGAACCTTCCGCGCCGCAGAGATAAAGAATGAAACCGTCGTGACGATACAGAGTGACAGGAGTTGCATTCGGGTCCACTGATGGTAGTGGGGCGGTACCTATGAATCGCCCGCAGGACCTGCAATAGGATTATGTGTACAGTCACAACAGCAGACGAGCAGACAAGATGTCATGTATTGTGTGCTCACAACTCATGCCACTTACCCGCAAACGGAGACAGCCAGAACGATTTTGCGCCTCGCCCGGCGCATGCCAAGCACAAAATGAATTAATGAATACCCCGGAAATCACCATCGTCATGCCCTGTTTCAACGCAGCTGCACATTTGCCGGAAAGCATCGGCAGCGTGCTAGCGCAGACATTCAGCGACTGGGAACTGATTGCCATTGACGATGGCTCCACGGACAACACGCTTGAGTGGCTGCAAGCGCAATCCGATCCGCGCATCAGTGTGTACTCGCAGTTCAATCAGGGCGTGAGCGCAGCACGTAACACCGGGCTGGCCAAGGCAAGCGGCCTTTATGTGGCATTTCTGGATGCAGATGACACATGGGATACACACTTTCTGGAAAAGATGGTCGCCACGCTACATGCCAATCCCGGCGCGGTGCTGGCTTATTGCGGCTGGCAGAACGTAGGGCTGCCGGACGGGCGGAGCGAACCGTTTGTGCCACCCGATTATGAAACACCGGCAAAGACCGAAACCTTATTTGCAGGCTGCCGTTGGCCGATTCATGCCGCGCTGGTCAAGAGGGATGCGATTACAGCGGTGGGTGGATTTGACACTGAATTGAAGAATGCCGAGGACTATGCACTGTGGCTATGGGTGGCGACAGCTGCGCCGATCGTCCGGACACCCGAAGTTCTCGCTTTTTATAACTTTCATGGTGGTGAGCATGCTTCTGCCAATAAGGCGCGTGCAGCTCTACATCACTTTCGTGCTCAGAAAAGCTTTCTCGACCAGCACCCTGAACTTCACAACATACTAGGCAAGAAACAGGCTCGCATGCTAATGCTCAGCCAACTGCTGGCACGTGGCTATGCGTGCTACTGGAAACGGGATCTTTCCCCAGCGCGGCAGATCTTCCGTGCTGTTATGAGACGAGGATACGGCACGCTCAAGGACTGGAAATACATGTTACCTGCATGGCTACCCGAATCATGGCATCGCAAGATGCTCGGACTGCGTGATAAATACATCTATACAAGCGATGGACAACATTGAGAATAATTTGACGCAATGTGAACGCCTGACAAGCGCGTACGCTTTGCATCCGAGCAGCAGTCAACCAGCGAACACTTCAGATACAGTTTTTGGCGGTATAAATCGTAAGTAATAAATACACACTTTGAGATCAACGTCCTGTTTCTTGCATCATGACCATGCTGACATTCGCTTTCTGCACCTACAACCGCGCTGATCGGCTGCAAACACTGGTGGCTGCCATGCGTGCGCAAAGCTGCCCCATTCCCTTTGAAATTCTTGCCATCAACAACAACAGTCCTGATGACACCCTGGCCACCCTAGAACGCCTCGCACTTGAGGCTGGTCCCCCTTTACGGGTGGCGACCGAAACCTCGCAGGGGATCGTTCCTGCCCGCAACCGCGCAATCAAGGAGGCAATCGACCGTGACATTTTGGTCTTCATCGACGATGACGAGATGCCCTGGCCCGGCCTACTGGAAGCAGCTTGTGACGCTATCCTCAATGAAGGTGCGCAAAGCGCGGGCGGACGAGTAGTCGTAAACTTCGAGCAGCATGGACGACCCCACTGGATGACCGATGATTTGCTCGGATTTCTTGCCGAGGTCAACCATGGACCAGAGCCGTTCTGGATAAAGGACACCACCACACCCGTATGGACGGCCAACATAGCCTACGACATGCGCCTGTTTCGTGACGACCCCAATTTGCGATTCGACCTACGTTATAACCGCCAGGGCGTCACCGCCGGTGGTGGTTCAGATGCCATCATGTTTCGCACCCTACTTGAGCGCAAGGTACCGATGCGCTATCGTCCGGAAATGGTCGTGGACCACTATGTAGAGAAATGGCGACTTAACCGGCGCTATTTTCTCCGCCTACATTACCGGGACGGGCTTCGCAAGGGCCGTTTCGAAGTGCCTGCCTATGAGCAATCCATCCAGGGTATCCCACCCTTCATGGTTCGTCAGGCCATTCAGAAATCTTTGCGGGCACTCCGCTTCTGGCTCACAAGGCGCCCTGAAACTGTACGCCAGGCGATGTATGCGGCACACGTCTACGGCATGATGGCTGGGTTGCACCGCAGATGGAAAGATAGTCGCGCATCCTTGGCATCATGAAAATTCACTGGGTGTGTTGCAAACCGTGATTGCTAATTTTTTAATTCCCACCTTGTGCTGGACCACCCGGAATTTCCAGCATTTCCGTGGAAGATGGAAACTTGTTTCCTGGCTCGGGAAACGAGCTTCGACCATCAAGCAACTCAAGGCAGGGCCGGTTCGTGTCGGCCCTGGCTACCATATTTGGTCGGATCCAAATGATTTGGGCGGTTTCCGCTACTACATTCACGGCATAAATCCTAGAGAGCCGATTTCCAAGCTTTTTCTAGCGATTCTCAAACCCGGGGATTGCGTAATCGACATTGGCGCCAATGTCGGTTATTTCACAATACTTGGCTCAATGCTTACTGGCCCTAAAGGAACCGTTCATGCCTTCGAGGCCTCACCGGATACGGCCGAGCATCTAAAAATCACCACCCGAAACCCAAATAAAAATATAAAAATCCATCCCGTTGCGGTATCTGACCATCGCGGCCACATTGAATTTTCATGTGGCCCATCCAGCCGCACCGGCATTTCCTCTATTCGGTCACTCGGATCACGAGAAGCCAAACGCATAAGCGTGCCTTGCATTACTCTGGACGAATATTTTGGCGACCTGCAACAGGTCAAGCTGATCAAAATCGATGTGGAAGGCGCTGAAATGATGGCGCTACGCGGGATGAAACAGCTTCTGGAAAGGACACACCCCTACGTCATTCTGGAATTGACCGACAAATTCCTCAGAGATTTGGGTAGTTGCGCGGAGGAGTTACTCATCTACATGGAAAATGCTGGTTATACAGCACACCCGGTAACAGATCCATTGCACCCTTTAACTTCTTTGGATATGGAGCAGACTGATGTGTTGTTCGTTCCATTTGGGTACGAGATGCCCATGCCAGCTTAGTTGTACTTCGAAATAGCCATCCAAAGATTATCAAGACCGCCTTGAAAGAGATGCGGCTGAGCGCGAAGCCATTCCCACCGAACAGCGGTAGCAGAGTAGTGCTTCTTCAAATCAAGGATTTTGTCGGTCAAGCCCTGCTCGTTTTCGTAAAACATGAAGTTTCCCGAAAAAGGGGGGGTGTCGCCATCCCTGAAAACTGAATGGGTCGGTAGCATCGCGTGGCGCCTTACCCATTGCTTGCTGGGGGCGGCCACCATACCACCATAGAACTGAAGCTGGGATACCGGCACACCGAACGATTCAGGCGTTGCAACAAAATACAACGCCACTTTGTTGTATAGGGATTCGATCTCCTTGAACGTGTAATCACCTTTCAATTCGATCATTGGGATGTTGAGTTTTTTCAAGACACGCTGGTGCAATGCGCGCTCATTGGCATACTCTGGTGCAGGAAAGTCGAGCAGGGCAACGAATTCCCTCTTGGCAGCAAACGCACATTGTGGAAACACATCCATACCGATATGGAAAAACTTGTCTCGTTCGATCGGTTCGGCATCATGAATCCCGCTCACGCCTAAGAAACCGTCAAAGCAATCAAGCGCACGTGACGGAACCTTTTCCAGCCAGTACGGCGATCCACCAAGATAAAACACTTGATAGTGCAACACCGGTTTTTTCAGTGCCAGCACGGGGGTGAACAAATCCAGGTCTTTCAGCACCCCCACTGTACCGGCAACAACAATCACATCGAAATCGGCCAGCTGCTTCAACCTTGATTGTGCGATGGCCGCCTTGATCCGCTGGCCATACCCACTATTTAAATTCCTGATCGCATTCAGCCAAGTCATACCTTGCGGGAAAACCTGATTAGACACTCCCAGCCTGGCGAGCATTCTCCCCAGTCCTTCGGCAAGAAACAGCGGGCTACGGTAACGTGGACTTGTCAGGATGGCCACTTTGAGCATGTTTGCCCCTGTCTTCTTGAAATGGTAATAACGCTATACATCAGTATGCTTTGCATCAAACGAGTTAGCGTCGAATCCGGGTCATCAGCACAACGCGCGACGCCTGAAGCCGCGGCCGCGCAAGCGGTTTCGCAAAGTATACTTGCCCTAATAAAATCCGAGACGCCCATATGAAGCTCTCCATAATCGCGACCGTCAGAAATGAAGCGGACACCATCCGTGTTTTTGTCGACAGTCTGTTGAATCAGACGCGCCGACCTGACGAAATTGTGATCGTGGACGGGGCCAGCACGGACAGCACCCGTGAAATTCTCGAAGACTATGCGGCACATGGATTGCTCCGCATGATTTCGCAACCCTGCAACATTGCGGAAGGGCGCAATCTGGGCATTGCCGCTGCAACCGGCACCCATCTCGCTATCACCGATGCGGGTTGCCAGGTGGATCCGGATTGGCTGGCACAGATCGAACGCTGCTTTGAATCCGACTGCAAGCCTGACGTGGTTGCGGGCAATTTTCGATTCGAAACGCACACCTCATTTGAGGAGGCGGTGGTTCTCGCCACCTTCCAGCCTAATCGCGAACAGACCGAAACCGCGCGCTATTACCCTTCAAGCCGTTCGGTCGCCTTCACCAAAGTCGCCTGGGAAGAAGCCGGGGGCTACCCGGAATGGCTGTATGCCGCAGAAGACACCTTGTTCAACATCCGCATGCGGCAACTGGGAATGCGCTTTGTGTTCTGCCGCGACGCCATCGTACAGTGGCGCCCTCGCGAAACCTGGCGCGCGCTGGCTAGGCAGAGAATCAATTTTTCTCGCGGCAATTCGCGTGTAGGCATCGGCACCACCGGCTACCTGACCAATCTTCAGGTGCACGGCCTGTTTCTGCTGCTGCTATTGTGCAGCCTGTGGTTTGCGCCCTTGCTTGCCGCTGCACTCGCTGTGGCCGTCTGGCACGTTTACCGGCACTTGTGGACACAGGCCAGCAAAACCACTGCCGACAAGGGCTGGAGAATGCGCCTGCGCGTCCTGGCAGTGATGGAGTTCGTACGCACCATCAATCTATATGGCTTTTTGCGTGGACGCTGGGATCGGCTGTCCGACCCATCCTACATGACCCGTCAAACCGACTATATGGGGGTGGCCTCGGTTGACGACCTCGACCCGACCGATGCACCTGGCGCCTATCGCAGAAAGCAACTGCAACTGCCCCCCGACCGCGGCATGCTGGGCGTTGAAGTCCTGGCGCTGCTCACCGCCGCCAGCGGCTTCATCGCCTGGTTTGCCGCCGGCGATGCGCGCTGGGCCGGGATCCTCCCCGCGATGGGTGTGGCTGGCTTGGGGGCGGTGACACTGCTCGCCAAATCGCTGCTCGATTTTTCCCAGACCGGGCCGCGTATGCGCGCGGAAGTGCTTACCCATTACCGGCGCTACACCCTGTTTGCACTGGCACGCCTGACAGCCTGGGCGTTCGCGCTGATGCTTTTCACCGGCGGCGCGGGGGTATTGCTGTACTTCATGCTCAACACGGTACTCGGCGCGACGTGGTCGGCGGGCCTGGCCTTCATTGCCGCCATCCTGGGCGTACTGGGCGCGTTCGCACTGCAGTTCATCCGCAAGCTGCGCTTCAATCCAGGCCTCCTGGTGGCGTCGATGCATTACCGCATGAGCCGTCTCTATCCGCTGTGGCAGTGGATGACCCCAGCCCGAATTGCGGGCCTGCAGGGGGGGGCAATGGGCTTGGCTGGGCTGCTGTTTGCGTCCGTTACCTGGCAACTGGCCAAAGAGAATCGTGTCGGCGACCTGATGACGCTGTGGGCAGCCACGCTGTATTTTGCCGGAACGATCGCCTGGACGGGCTGGCAGCCGCAGGTACGCGCGCCGCGCAAACAGCCGACGCGCGCAGCCGATGCGCCGCCCAACATCCTGATGATCGGCTCCGACACGCTACGCGCCGACCGCCTGGGCGCGCTGGGCTACCGCCGCGCGCTGACGCCGAACATCGATGCGCTGGCCGCGGCCGGCACCCTGTTTTCCAACTGCTATGTGCCGTGCGCGCGTACTGCCCCAAGCCTGATCTCGATGTTGACCGGCACCTGGCCGCACACCCATGGCATCCGCGACAACTTTGTCCCCGACGAGGATACGCGCCTGAAAGTCGATGCCCTGCCCACGCTGCTGAAACAGCGGGGCTATCGCACAGCCGCGCTCTCGGACTGGTGCGGTGGCGACATGGGCAAGTTTTCCTTCGGTTTTGATTACACCGATCTGCCGGAAGACCAGTGGAACCTGAAGTACCTGATCCGCCAGGGTCCCAAGGACCTCCGCCTGTACCTATCCCTGTTCACCCACAACCGGCTGGGACGGCTGATGCTGCCCGAGCTGTACTACCTGGGCGGAGTGCCGCTGACGCAGCCTTTGGGCAAGCGCGCGCGGCGGCTGGTGTCGCGCCTGGCGGAAAGCCCGCAACCGTTTTTTCTCAACGTGTTCTACTCCACCACCCACCCGCCGTTTGCATCGGAATGGCCCTGGTACACGCGCTTTTCCGATCCGGCCTATAGGGGTGAATCCAAGTTCGCCATGGCGCGCCTGACCGACCCGTTCGACATCATCCGACGCCAGGGCGCCCCCAAGGCGGAATTTGACCTCGACCAGATCATCGATCTGTACGACGGCTGCGTGGCGGAGTTCGACGACGAAGTCGGCAAAATGCTGTCGCATCTTGAAGTCTGCGGACTGGCCGGCAATACCATTGTCGTCGTCTATTCCGATCACGGCATGGAGTTTTTCGAACACGACACCTGGGGGCAGGGCAATTCGGCTGTCGGTGAAGCCAGTCCGCGCATTCCGCTGGTGATCCGCGATCCGCGCTTGCCTGCCAGAGGAAAGATCGACGATGTCGTCCGCACAATCGATCTGGTCCCGACGCTTCTGGAATTATGCGGCCACCCCACAACCAGCGATATGGACGGCGTGTCGCTTGTCAGTTGCATGGGGCCCGACCGCGCCTGCCCAGAACTCGATGCTTTCAACGAGACCGGCATCTGGATAGCCGATATTCCGGGGCTGCCGGAAACGCATCTGCGCTATCCCAATCTGCTTGAGCTGATCGAGGTCCCGAATCGTGGCAGCGGCACGCTCGCCATCAAGCCCGAATACTGCGAAACCATCTTTGCTTCCAAGGACCGCATGATCAGGCGTGGCCGCTGGAAACTTGTCTACCAACCGCTTAGCGACGGCCATCTGCTCCAACTCTTCGACGTTGTGGAGGACCCCATGTGCAAACAGAACCTGATTGACCAGCATGCGGACATTGCAACCGTGCTGTGGCAAAAGCTGTGCGTATGGATCGGCCGTATGTCTGAAGTTGCGTCTGAAAATCACAACGACAACGAAACGATAAAGCCCTGCAGCCCCGCAACCACACTCACGGCCACGGATATGCAGAACAAACTGCAACCGTGATCTAATCTGATATTTTGACCCAATGAGTTCAATGCACGGCGCTTACGCCGGAATGACCGCTCAGGTCCTGATCAAAGCGAAAAGGGAGAGGCGGATGTCGATCAAAGTTATCGTTAAACGTGCCCTGCATAGTCTGGGCTACAAAATCGAGAAAATCGATCCACTGGAAGAAAGCATACCCGCCGACTATAACCATTCCCCTTTTCTTCCCCGCGTTTATCGCGGTGCGCTGGATCGCTATCTTTACTTCAAGGACATGGTTGAGCACGTACGCACGGTGGAGGGGGATATCGTCGAATGCGGCGTCTCAATCGGACATGGCGCCTTGCTGTTCACCCTGTTCAGCGACTATATCCGGACACCGCGGACATACTACGGCTTCGACTCCTTCGAGGGGTTCCCGGATCCGGTCGAAAAGGATGAAATCACCCCGATCAAGGGCAAGGGTTTCTGGGCAACCCCTCCGGATACTGTGCTTAAGGTCCTGCGCGACGGGCGCCTGGGCGATAAAGTCATCCGCGAGCGCATCCGCCTGGTAAAGGGGTGGTTCGACAAGACCCTGCCCACGTATGAGGGCCGCATCGCGCTCTTACATCTCGACTGCGATCTCTACGATTCCTACAAGCTATCTCTGGAAGCACTCTATGACAAGGTTCAGCCTGGCGGCGCGATCATGTTCGATGAATATGGCGACACCCGCTGGCCAGGCGCCACTAAGGCAATAGACGAGTTCTTCAGCGACAAGCCAGAAACGGTTCAGCCGCACCCGAAATGCACCTGGAAATATCACGTCATCAAACAGTGAGCACCATTGAGTCCCACACGTAACTATAACTGTCCGTTTGCATCGCTTGGAGGAATGCGATACCGGTCTGTGACGTTTTCGCCTTGAGGCTGAATTTATGAACAAGAAACCCGTAGTCTGCTTCATCACTAATAGTTGCGGCGACTGGGGTGGCGCGAGTCGCGTGCTTTACACCAATCTGTGGCAACTCGACACCACCAGGTTAGACCCCATTCTGGTACTGCCTTGCAAGGGGCCGATCGAGCCCGAATTGAAGGCGCACGGGTTGCGCTACGAGGTGTGGTCGGGCTTTACCGAACCGGGATCACCCGCCGTCTACGTGCGTGCTTTCTGGAAGGCATGGCGTTTCTTCCGCCGGGAGCGGGTTGAAGTGATCCATGTCAATGGCTCGAACTTCTGGCGACCGGCGGAATTGCTCGCTGCAAAGCTCGCCGGCATTCCCATCATCGCGCATTACCACGTCATCAATCATAACCCTGCGCCGGCAATGCGCTGGTGCCGCGCAGCGATCGCGGTATCACGCTATACAGCAGAACAGTCTGGTCCCCCGGGGCTAGCCAAGCCGGTGATTTACAACCCGATCAACCTTGCCCGTTTTGATTCGGGTCATAGTCTGCGCAGCGAACTGGGTATCGCCGAGTCTGACGTAGTAGTTGCCTTCCTGGGTCAAGTCCGGGAAATCAAGGGGGTAGCCGATTTCATTGCAATGGCTCGCGCCATAGATGCACCACACGCACACTTTCTGATTGCTGGGGAGTGCCGCGATCCCGCTAAATTTCCCGGTAGCTACAGTGCGGGTGACTTGGAACAGCTGGCCCGCGGCGACACCCGCATCCGCTACATTGGCTACCACAAGGATGTAGAAAGCGTCTACCACACTGCCGATGTCATCGTCGTGCCTTCGCGCTGGCAGGAGCCATTGGGACTCATCAACCTGGAAGCGGGCGCCTGTCACAAACCTGTCGTTGCCACCCGGGTAGGTGGCATCCCTGAAGTTATCGAAGATGGGATGAATGGCTATCTAGTCGAACCTGGTGATATTGAAGCGCTTGCCAATCGGGTTAAAAACCTGATCACGGACCCGTCCCTGCGTGCGCGTATGGGCGAAGCAGGCCGCGCAAATGTGGAAGAAAAATTCACTGAACGCCTTGTGCGTGAGTTCGAAAGGCTGTTATTGACCTATGCGCGTCGCTGAGCAACTGAGCAACCGTAGCATTCTGCCGGTCATCTTCAGCGGCATGCAGAAGCGTCGCTTATTTCCGAATGCCGCAGTAGGGGTGCTCCGAACACCTTCCTTGCCTGCGATTTCAAGCGAAGCAATTTGATGCTCCGATTGGAATGCGATTTCCTGATTGCACGTCGCTGAGCGCCTCGCAATAGCCACTCAGTCCAGGTCACCTTGGAAACGTCGATGACTATCCCGTCAGTGACGCTCTAATCCGGACAGAACCGACAGTAAGGGTTTTTCGGCGAGCCAATTTTCGGCGGCTCGGCCTTGGGCGCCTGATCAGTCTGTGACGTCACCCTGTTGGCATCGGTGGCCTCACTTGCTGACTCTCTTGCTGGCTGCGCGGCCTCAAGTGTTTCTTCAGGCTTAACCACGTCTTTCGTTTCCTCGGAGTTTGTCGTTTTATCAACCGCCTCAGGATAGGGCAGCTTCCCGCCCAGTTCTCGATAATAACGCTGCAGACTTTGTGTACCCGGATTGTGTCTCAAGCCATCGGTCACCACCTCCAGGGCCTTCGTGCGATTTCCTGTCGTGGCATAGAAATCCGCCAGTTCTCTGTAGGCGCTTGGCAGTTGTGGGTTCAGCGCGATCGCCTTATTGAAGCTGGCGGCCGCTTCTCCAACACGACCACTCAGCCTGTACACCGTCCCGAGATTCAGATATACGTCAGGCATCAGGCTATATGTAGGCGATGCAGCGTTGACCATATATTGGAGGTTGGTGCGTGCATTGTTCAGATTGAAGCCCTTATTGCGCTTGTCCTTGGCATTGTAGGCACGATTAAGGAAGTTGATCCCCATACAATAATGATGAGTGTGATCAAAATCCGGTCCCAAAATAGATCGCCAATGTTTGAATTCAGCGCCACCATTCATCCTGGCCCTACATAGGGGTGGCATGCTGGCAATTTCGCTATCAGTCATCCCCCCCCAACCCTTTGCAAGACTTGCATCGACGCTCATCATTAAAGCAAGAAAAAGTAGTGGGCGTAAAAAACTCATGGCTCAACTCCTTGTGTCCAATAATCGCTGGGTCGCATGGGCAACCCTGTCCCAAGAAAAGTGTTGCCCAATACGGGCATACGCTTGGTCGGCAAGCTCCCTGCTCAAGTCTGAATCCATTAACAAGGTGCGCAAGGATTCAGCAATCAAAGATACCGACTTTCCATCCACACGAAACCCAGTCTTTCCGTGCAGGACAGCGGCACCCGTGCCACCATCCTTGCCGGCCAGGCTGGATTTACCACATGCGGCCGCCTCGATGAAAACCATGCCAAAACCTTCATTGTCGCCATTGATCTCGCGGTTGGGCATGGCAAACATATCGCAGGCGTTCAGCCAGCGCGGCAGGTCGGTCTCACTTACCGCGCCAATACGGTGGACGATGTCTTGTGCATTATGTTCCGCGATCAGGCCATCGAGGTAGTCGGCGTCTTCTCCGATGCCCGCGATGACATAACGCACTGAGATGCCTTCGGCATGCAATTGCGCCACGGCACGGATCATCTGGTCGAAGCCCTTGCGCCGTGACAGCCGGCCGACCGAGAAGACCAGCTTGTCGTCGTTGCCGATCCTCAGGCTTTCGCGCAGGCCGGTGGTATCCAGTCCCGGCCTGAAGACCGATACGTCGACGCCCGGATAAATAATCGCAATACGCCTGGCATCGACGTCCATTTCCAGCAAAGTATCGCGCGTATGCTCGCTGTTGGCGATCACATGGTCGGCGTGGCGCAGGGCAAAGCGCATCGTTTTGAATTTCCCGCCGCGCCCCCAGGTGGTGAGTTCTTCCCCATGAGCATAGATCACAACCGGCCGCCTCGTCAGCCGCGCCACCGCCCACGCAACCAGCCCTTCGGGCAGGGCGCGGAAGGCATGAACGGCATCGAAACGGTGGGTGAGCGCCAGTGCCAACGACTTGAAGAAGAAGCGCGCGTACATCGCCAGGGATTCGGGACGCAGCCAGGCAACGCGTTTGAGGTTAAGGCGGTGGATGGTGTTGGGGTGCGCCGCGTCGACTACATCCGCACCCGGCACGTCGGCGGTGACGATGTGGATTTCCTTGCCGCCGAGTCGCTTGTAGACTTCGGCCGCCCACACGGCGGTGCCGCCCTTGGTGGGAAGAAAGAGTTCGGTCAGGACGAGCAGGCGGTTCATATTCTGGTTTGACTATTAACTGGATCGCCACGGCCCTTCGTGCCTCGCGATGACGGCACGATTGTCGTTGCGAGCGTAGCGAAGCAATCCAGGGGCTGTGCAGCGTCCATTGCAAGTTAACCCTTGATCATCGACAGCACATCGCGCAGGCTGCGCCAGCCGGGGCGTGCGGCGAGCGTGGGCAGCACGGCCCTGACCGCGGCGATGCGCTGGCCGTTTTTGTTCAACGCGCAGCCGAGGTTGTAGCGGGCGCTTTGCAGCCGTTCCGCCACGCCGCGCCTGACCGGCGCCGGGAAGTTTTCCGCAAGACGGGAGAGATCCATCAGCGTGCGCACGTTCTCGTGTTGCGCCGCCACCGGGTCGCGGCGGGTGGCGCTGCCGCCATGAATGACATACACGCCGAGGCTTTGGCAGATCACGCCGATGCGCCGGCTCTTTGCCACCAGCCGGGTCAGAAAGTGCACGTCCTCGCATACCTTGTAGCCGGTCGGGTAGCCGCCCAGTTCGATGAAGCGCGCGCGCGACACCGACAGCGTGTGGGTGTCGCCGAAATGGTCGGCGACGAAGGCGGCAATCTCGGCGGTGGTTTCCATCACCACCCGCGCCGCACCCGCGGCCTTTGCCTGCATCAGCCGGCCCGACGCACGCTGCGCCATCGAGGTGCCCAGCAGGGTGCCGGCTTCGTCGCGGTACTCGTAATCGCCGGTCAGGCAATCCAGCGTCGCATCTTCGGCGATCCACTCGGCGTGCAGTTTGATGCGGTCGCGTGCATGCCAGTCGTCGGCATCGAGAAACGCCAGCCAGTCGCCGCTCGCCGCGGCCGCGCCGGCGTTGCGTGCCACCGAGACGCCGCTGTTGGGCTGCTGGATCAGGCGCACGGCGCCACCAAACTGGCGCGCGACATCCGCGGTGGCATCGGTCGAGCCGTCGTCGACCACGATGATTTCGTGCGCCGGCCAGCTTTGTGCACGCACCGACTCGATTGCGCGCACCAAGGTGGCGGCGGCGTTGAAGGCGGGGATGACGACCGAGAAGCGCGGCGTCATGCGCGGCCTCCCAGCAAAGCCAGCGGCAACACAAGGCCGCTCAGGCGGGACAGGCGGCGAAAGCGCGGGATTTCGTCCAGCCGCGCTCGCCAGGCGGCGAGCCGCGGTATCAGACGGGTTTCGATCCAAGCCGGGTCGCGGTGCTGGATCGCGCGCGCGAGTTCGAGCGGGGCGGCAAAGCGCAGATCGGGGCAAGCTGCCAGCGCGTCGCGCAGGCCGGTTTCGAGGGCAGCCAGGCTGGCGTCCAGCGCCTGCATGAAATTGAAGCGATGGGTTTCGACCAGGCAGGCGCGCCTCTGCCAGGTGCGTGCCTGCAGGCCGTCGGCCAGACGCTGCGGCGCATGGTCCAGCGTCGGCTCAAAATACACGTCGCGCACCAGATAGGTTTGCCCGGCGAGTGAACGCTCACCTGTCAGCATCGTGGCATCCACGCAGCCCGGTTGGCCGGCGGCATTCCGGCAGGTGGCGCGCCGGCCGGGGGTAATGACGGCCTCGACCCCGATTTGGGCCCAAGCGGCTTCGACAGCGTCGTTCCAGACGAAGGTGGTGGCGACGGCCACCTGCGGCACGCTACCGAAGACGGCTTGATACACGCCGGCCTCGGCAGCGGCGGCTTGGCAAATCGCGTCGGGCGTCAGCGCACGCGACGGCAGGGTGGACGCATCGACCCAGCGACTCTGCAGGGACGAGGGCAGGTTCTCGGTCGCAGCGGGTTCGGCTGCTGTGAGCCAATCGCGCACGGTGGGGTTGCCCTGTGCTGCGGCCATCAGCGCTGGCGGCCAGTAGTGGCATTGTCCGTGCAGCTGCGGGGCGAACACGCCGGCCTGGATGCCGTCCCGGATGGCGGCACGTACGGCGTCGAAACGAGAGTCGGCCAGGGACAGCGCGTGGTATTCGGTGCAGTTTGAGGCGGCAATGCGGGCGCCGTCGGGCACCTCCAGCACCACCCCCAGGGTCATGACTGCCGGGTGGCCGCTGGAGTCGCGGATGCGCTGCAACGTATCGCTCAAGCGGATCAGCGCGTCGGCCTGCGCCAGCGGGCCTGCGCCCCAGTCGTCGCTTTCGATTACCAGCACGGGGTGGCGCAGTACCGGTTCGCGCCAGCGCGCGGCCAGCGGGCCGGCAAACACGAGCAGCACGCCAGCCCACAACAGCAGCAGCATCGCGAGGGCGAGCGCCAGCACCGTCATGCGTCACACCGGCGCAGGCCGGTGTCCTGTCCGATAAAAGCGCTGGATTCCGGCTTTCGCCGGAATGACGAAATACAGGTTTGTGGTGCGCCCATCAGTAGCCCATCCGTGCAGCCACATCCGCCACCTGCGGCAGCACCCGCTCGATCTTGTCCCGGTTGCGGCCGTCCTTCCACTTGTCCAGGCGGATTTCGGAAAAGGCGTTGTAGGGGATGTCGAGCACGTCGGCGCAGTGCGCCTGCAGGCGGGCGTCGAAGGTCAGCCCGCAGCCTTCGAACACCTGGCGGAAGGTGGCGACCGGGTCGCGCAGAAAGTCCTCGTAGAACACCTCGACCCATTGTCCGGCGGGCACGCGTGCCTTGGCATCGAGGATGGCCTGGTTGATGGCGGCGTATTGAAACGCGGCGACGTCCTCGACCGGCGCACTCACATACTTGCGCCAGCCGTTGGCCAGAAAGAAGCACCATTGCGTCAACGCGCCGTTCTCCACCGCCACCTTCGCCGGCAGGTCGGTCGACCAGGTGGCGAATTCGTCTGGCTTCTTCCAGCCCTCGATCAGCGAATTGAGGTTGTCTCCGGGGCTGCGCTTGACGAAGACGAACACCGCATCGGGAAACAACGCCTGCAGATAAGGCACGCACAGGCCGTTCTGGTTGTTCTTGTCGACCCAGCGACGGCGGCCGGTCCAGCTGAAAAAATAGCGGCTGACGGTGTCGCGGTCGCGCTCGCTGGCGTCGCCCGCGTCCAGCGCGTGGGTGTCCCAATGCTTGTCGGCCGGCGGATGCAGGTCGGTCCAGTAATCGTGGGTTTCACGCTGCAGGCTGCCGATTTCGCGCGATTCGGACAAGGTCTTGTAGACCAGCGTGGTACCGGCGCGCGAGCAGCCCACCACGATGATCGGGCGCTGCGCGGGTCGCCGCGCAAGCGCCCAGCACAAACTGCGCACGCCACGTTGAGCGCGCCGCGCATGGTAGGCAAGTGTTTTGCTGACTTTAATCAGGAATTCATTCAACGGCTTGGGCTTTCTGACAATATGGCAACGCGTGGTGAATATCTGCAAGAAGCTGTCACCGCGTGGCGCACAGCAACGCGCCAACCCAGAATGACGCTGTCGACCAAAGAACCGGACTGCTTCGTTGCACTCGCAAGGGCCAGGAACAAATCAGTTCTTCCTTATCGAACTCAACATACAGGATTCGTGCCGGCTCGTTTATATTGGCGGACATTATCCCGCATCACACTCACACACGACACCATGGATGGCATTTTTGGCTGGCTGGGCGACCACGGCGCGCACCAGGACTTGATCAGGCAGATGGGGCACGCGGCATGCCTGTCAACGGAAGGACTGTTGCACGAGCACAGCAGCCAGATGCTGGGATTGGCGGGCTACTCACGCTTCGGCAAGGCCGGGATTCACGTTGAGAATGGGCTGGCTGCGGCACTGCACGGACGGCCGCGCTTTCTCGACGAGGATCTGGCCTTCATCGCTCGCGACCAGAATCCGGCCATGGCGGTAGCGCACGGCTGGTTGCGCCACGGCGAGAAACTCCCCACGCTGATGCAGGGCAACTTCGCCTTCGCCGTGCTCGAACCCTTGAAGAAAAAAGCCTTTCTGGTGCTCGACCGCGTCGGCGCCGAACGTCTGTGTTACGCCAGACACGGCGGCCAACTGGTCTTCGGCAGCAGCGCGCAAAGCGTGGCGGCCCACCCCGTCGTGGGCCGCGTAATCGACCCCCAAGCGATCTACGACTATCTCTATTTCCACACCATTCCCGCTCCGCGCAGCCTGTATCAGGGCGTCCGAAAACTGCTTCCTGGGCAATACCTCACCCTGAAAAATGGCCAACTCAGCACCGGGTATTACTGGCAGGCGGAATACACTCCGGTCGATGCCGATTTCGATAGCCACCGCCGCCATTTCCGCAGCGTGCTGGATCAGGCGGTGCGCGATGCGGACGCGCCCGCCACCGCCGCGTTCCTCTCCGGCGGTACCGACAGCTCGACCGTCGCCGGTGCGCTCACCGCCGCGCGCGGCGCGCCGGTCGATACTTTCTCAATCGGTTTCGACGCCGACGGCTTCGACGAGATGGAATACGCGCGCTGCGCCGCCGAACGCTATGGCAGCCGCAGCCACGAGTATTACCTGAAGCCGGCCGACATCGTGACCGCGATCCCCGTCATCGCGCGCGAATACGACGAGCCATTCGGCAACGAGTCTGCGGTGCCAACCTACTTCTGCGCCAGGACCGCGCATGAAGCCGGGTTCGAACGCATGTTCGCCGGCGACGGCGGTGACGAAATATTCGGCGGCAACGCGCGCTATGCCAAGCAGCGCCTGTTCGAGGCCTACGCCCACGTACCCGCCCTGCTGCGGCGTGGGCTGATCGAGCCGATCACCCAACTGCCAGGCCTGTCGGACCGGTTTCCGTTATCCAAGCTTAAGAGCTACGTCGCCCAGGCCAAGGTCGGTCTGCCGCTGCGGCTGGAAAGCTACAACTTTCTGCACCGCACCCCGCTCGACCAGATTTTTGCCATGGATTTCATCAAGGCCGTCGACCCTTCGTCGACAGACGCCGCCCTCACCGAAGTCTACGGGCGCACCGCGTCGGACCATTACATCAACCGCATGATGCATCTGGACCTGAAGTTCACCCTGGCCGACAACGACCTGCGCAAGGTGGGCACCATGACCGAGGCCGCGAGCATCGAGGTGCACTACCCTCTGCTCGACGACCGCATGGTGAGCTTTGCCAATCATCTGCCGGTGGATTACAAGGTGCGCGGGCAAAAACTGCGCTGGTTCTTCAAGGAAGCGCTGACCGACCTGTTGCCGGAAAAGATCATCAACAAGACCAAGCACGGCTTCGGCCTGCCGTTCGGCGTGTGGAGCATGCAATACGCGCCGCTCGGCGACATCGTCGGCGACAGTTTGTCGGACTTCAAAAAGCGCGGCTGGATGGAGCCGGCGTATCTGGATCATATGCTGGCCATGCAGCGCGGTCAGCATGCCAGCTATTACGGGGTGATGGTCTGGGTGGTGATGATACTGGAGCAGTGGTTGAAAGCGAACGAACACTAAGATCAACAGAATGTGGGAGGGTCGCCTACGGCCCGATGCCGTAGAGGTTGCGACGGTGCGAAATTCGGGCGGGGGTGTCCCTCCTGGCTACCTATGCGCGCCGCCCTGCAGCGCCTTGATCAAACCGGCTGGACGGATGCAGCGGCATGCTGTTTCTCACCGGGTTCATGGCAGGCGCAGTTTTATCCAGCACGCCCGAGAACTTTGCCGCCAGTATCAGAATAATCATCAGGTGATAAGTCAGGTCGAAATAGGCCAGCCCCAGGAATGCGCCCCCCGCCCCGTACCCGACTAGGCTGACCTGGATCATTGCGGCCAGGTCAGCCGCCCATTTTCGCTCGGGATCATTCTTGCACTCGCGGATGACCTGATTGGCGCGCAACCAGGCAAACACCGCCAGCAGCATAAACATGCCGAACCCGATGAAGCCGTGCTCGCCCATCACCTCGAAGTAGACGCTGTGAACATCGTGCACCATGAAGGGATCGGGGGCGTACTGTCGGAAGGTCGGCGGCCGGAACATATCGAACCCGCCGCCGGATATCCGGTCCTTCGCCACATTGAATGCGGTATGCCAGGCGTTGATGCGTCCCAGAGCCGAGTCGTCCGTCTCATAGGTCTTGATCGTATCCATGCGGTCATACCATTCCTGCGGCATCACCGCGGCCATGATCGAGACCGCGATTGCCATGTAGATGGTCATAACGAGTTTGTGGCGGCTCTTGAACCACAGGAACAAGCCCATGGCCGCCATTGCCAACAGCCCGCCGCGCGACTGGCTGCCGATGGCGGCAACACCAGACAACACCATCGCTGATGCCAACCCAAAACGAACCCATTGCTGAGTAGCCTGCAGATGCAGATAGCGGATCAGGGGAATAAGCATCACCAGCACCAGCGCCATTTCGTTGTTGCCACCGAAAAAGGTGCCGGCCGGTCCCTGAACCCTGAACTGGCCGCCGTGCACGATGGTGAATATGCCGCCCTTGACCCCGTAGTAACCCAGTGACAAGGCAATAATCCAGATCATCCAGTGCAGATGCTGGCGCTCTTTGATGATTATGGCCGTGAGAAAAACCATGAGCTGGATTTTCCACACCTTGTTCCACTGAACCCAAGCCAGATCGGGATAAAACGAGAAAAATGTGGTGATGAACATCCAGCCGATGAACATCAACAGCAATATGGTCTCGCGTGTCCAGACCATCTCTTTCTTCTCTCGCGAGAACACGAAGGCGGTGATGGTGACGATGGCGCAGATAAAGGCGAATGGGAAATCGTAGGCGAAACCCCAAGCTTGGCGATGAGGGTTCATGTAGCCAAGCCAGCACCACAGCATGATGCCGATCCAGGGGCGCTTGAAAATAAACGGCAGCGCGCCGAACACAATCGCGGTGACCAGTATGTCTCTCATGCGTTTCGCTCCGGTACTGAATCACTCGTAAACCAGCGGACTCTTCCAGGTAACGCCATACCCGACAGCATGCCGGAAGCCAGCCGCGCCGCCAGTGCCCGCTCGTGGCGCAGGCCGCGGTCCCTGACCTGATACAGACGACCCTTGCCGGGCTGCGCCAAGCCGAGTCGTTCGCCCCGGGCAAGTCGCGCAACTGCTTCGGCGTAGACCTCGGCGCTATCCTGCACCGCGCGCCAAAACAGTTCAAGTTCGCCGTCGCCGTCGCGCACTTCCGGGCTGATGTGGGCGATCAGGCGGCCGGTGTCGATGCCTGTATCGATGTAATGCAGGGTGCAGCCGACCTTCTCTGGTTCGCCGTTGTAGAGTGCCCAGAAGGTGCAGTCGGCGCCGCGGTATTCGGGCGACAGCCCGCCATGCAGGTTGACGATGCCGAGGCGGCCTTCGTTCAGCAGGTCGCCGCGAATCAGCGAGGTGCCGAACACGCAGATCAGGTCGGGCTTGAATTCACGCGCGAGCTTCACCACATCGGGGTGGTTGATGTGCGGGACTTCGCGCACCAGTTCAGGATGGTCGAGCCGGGGTTCGCCATGCGGAAAAAAGAATTTGGCTTCGGGGTTGCCGGTATAGCGGCGGCGGTCGCGCAGCCATCGCCAGCCCTTGCGAAACAGATTATCTGGGCGCAGTTTTTTCAGGGTCTTTTTCAGGCGCCACTCGCCGCTGGTTTCCTGCACGATGGCGAGCGCTTCGCCCGCGCGGGACAGGGTGTTGGCGACGTGCAGATGGCGGGCGCTGCGCCCGCACAGGATCATCAACTTCAGCCGGCTCATCGCGGCAGGCCCTTGGCTGCGGCCGGGACGGGTGGAACGGCCACATTGGCCATGTCCATGATCAGCGCGTCGGCGAAGAACTTGGCTGCCCAGTTGGGAAACTCAAAGCGCGAATACGCGCCCCAGATCGGCGCCGAGCCTGGAATGGCGCCGCGCACGACATGGTCGTCTTCTTCCAGCCGCTGCGTGCGCTTGACGTAGGCAAGCGCGCGCCAGGCGGCATCGCGGTAGCTCTTGTCCCCGCTGATCTGTGCCAGCCGCAGCCAACACAGCGCCATTTGCGCGACGCCGGTGATGCAGGCGTAGCTTGCCGTCGGCGTCCAGCCGTCGTCGTAGGTGCCGGCGAGCCAGCCGTCGCTGCGCTGTTTTGCCATCAGGCCGCGGGCGGCGATTTCGGCGGCCCGGAGATAGCGCTCCTCACCCAGCAAGACCGCCACTTCGACAAAGCCGCGGATGGCATAGGCGATGGTGTGGGTGAAGGGATGCCGGCCCGGCACGAAGGCATTGGTGGCAAACCAGCCGCTTGGCGTCTGCTGTCTCAGTGCCCAGTCGAGGTTGCGCCGGGTTGCCGCAATGAATTCAGGTTCGTTCGCCACCACGCCCACGGTCGCCAGGGCCCAGATGGAGCGCGTGTTGTAGACGTGCGGCACACCGTTGTGCTCGAACTTGCGGTAGCAGCCGTCCTCATCCTGCTGCGCCAGCAGCCAGTGGCCGGCGCGTACGCCTGCTTCCAGACAGTCCTGGCGATTGAGCGACGTATACCCCGCGACCAGGCCATGCATGATCTGGCCCTGGTTGAAAATCACCGGGTGGCTACCGGCCTCGCCAAAATGGCCGGGGAATGCACCATCGGCGGTTTGCAGCGACAGCTCCCAGTCGATCATTTTCCCGGCGCGCTCGATCAGCTCCGGACGGTCGAGGTATTCCGCAGCGGCAATGAACGTCTCGATGATGTAGCCGGTAGTCTCGGGATAGCTGGGCAGCCAGCCGTCCTCGAAGCTCCAGCCGGCGGCGACCCCGCCGGCATCGGGCCTGTGCTTGCGCACATCCTGCGCGCGGCACAGCCAGTCGATGGCACCGCGCAAATGGGTGCGGTTGTCCTGCTCGGGTTGGCGGGCAGTCCCGGCGATGTCCTGCATCACCAGACGCAGATGGCGTCCTTGCCAGGGCTTGTAGCGCAGAGGAAGCTGGATGATGGATGAAGGTTTCATAATTTTGTTTAGATCAACTCAAGTTCACGCCACAGCCTGCTTCAAGCTTTCCGCAAGCGGCACATGGCTCACCACATAGCGGTGCTTGCCGGAGATTTCGGGGGGGATTTCGTCCAGCATGTGCAACTCCACTTTAAGTACTTCACCCAGTCGGGCGTGCAGTCCGGCCACCACGGCATTGCGGGCAGCCTCGTTCCAGCCCGCATCCGGCACGATCTGCACTTCCATATGATCGAGCGCATGCTGGATGCACTTGAACTGGACAATGCCGGGCACGGCGCGCAGCACATAAATCACGGCCAGCGCATGCATGACGCGGCCATCGGCTGCGACGACAAAATCGGTCTGTCGCCCCGTCACCTCGGCGATCACGTGCAGCCCCTGCCCGCCGGCGGGCAGTTCGCTGGACAAGCGCAGCACGTCGCCGGTTCGATAGCGGATGAAAGGCTGGGCCGCTGAAGTCAGGCCGGTGATCACGGCTTCACCCGCTTCCCCTGGCGCCGCTGGCTGTCCAGCCTCGTCCAGCACTTCGACGATGTGGCTTTCGCTCATCAGCAGCATCTGCCCGCCCGGCGCCTCGTGCGCGGTGAAGCCGATGTCGCGGCTGCCGAATTCGTTCGCCACCGGCGCGCCGAATACCCGAGCGATGAGTTCGCGCTGGTGCGGATACAGAGGCTCACCGGTCGTGCACACCACGCGCAGTTGCGGCAAACGCAGGGTACGTTGCCGCACCTCGGCATGGGCCGCCAGCAGGGCAACGCTGGAGGCGTAGCCGTACAGGCACTTCGGCTGCCATGCCTGCAGGGCATCCAGATAATGGTCCATGCGCTCGGGCGACATGGCGAAGGCGTTCAGCACCAGCTGGTTGACCAACCGGTCACGCAGGATCTTGATGCGGTCGGTCTTGTTCAGTTCTACCGGCGCGCCCCACAGATAAGCCTCGCGCTCGCCCGGCTCCACCCCCCACCAGCACCGTGCGCGCATGCGGCCTGCAGCATCGGAGGCTTGGCGCTCGCGGCCGAAATAGAAGATGAGCGGCTCACCGCTGGACCCCCCTGTGGTGTACTGGAAGACCCGTCCCGGCACCCCGCGCCAGACGAGTTGCTCGACGTTGTCGCGGGCATCGCGCTTGTTCATCGTCGGCAGGCGAGTCAGATCGGCCAGTGTCAACGCACCGGCCTTGGCAGCTTCATCTAATCCCGCAGTACGCAACCGGTCTGCGTGCCAGGGGCTGTGCGCCAAGGCACTGGCCAGTAGCTTGTTCAGGCGCTGCGTCTGATAGGCCTCGATACCCTCCCGCGACAGCCACTGCGTACGCTCGAGTTCAGCGAGCCTCGCAAAGGTCGGGCGTTGCATTACCGCTTCCTGTGCACGGTAGACGCTGCGGGCGAACCAGGCCGGTACGCTCATGCTCGCCCCTGGCGGGCATGCGCCCGGAAACGCGCCAGCAGTTCGTCGCACAAGGCCGCCACGGCCGGCGCGATATCCGGCGGGCTGCGATGCTTGACCGAACGCGCATGAATGCGCCCGGCAACCCGTTGATTGAAACCCTGCAACCCGAGGAAGCCATATACCGTTTCCACCTCGCGCTCGGCATGCTGCACCAGATCCTCATAGAACACGACGCGCACGCGGGAATCGGCAGCCAGCTGCTGCTCGAAGAACAGGGCATTGCGATAGAACCACATGACCGCCGCGCCCTCGGCCTCGCTGGCGTCCGGGTGGTACAGCGCAGCGAGCAATTCGCGCGTGGCTTCCGACATGCCGCGGCCGCGCCAGTCGCCTGCATCGCCCCGCGCCAGCCTGCTCCATTGCGGCACGAAATTGCCGAAGGACTTGATCGCCGAACTGACGCTGTCACGCCAGTCGCGCACGACCCACACGGTTTTTGCGGGTCTGAAGGTGTCCATCAAGTGCTTGATGCGATCGAGCTCGCACAGCGCCTTGATCACGAACACCGGCGCCGGGCAGTGCTGCGCCAGCTGCCGGATCACGGCCAGATCGCGCATTTCGTAGCGTTCGAACGCGCGCGGGTCGGTTTCGTGGAACACCTGGGTCGCCGCACTGGCGTCCAGCACATCCATTAGCAGGTTGGTGCCGGAACGCTGCATGCCGGCAACGAATACGTACTGGGCGACAGGGCGCGGCCGCAGGCGCTGGCGCAAGGCTTTTCCCTGGCGCCAAATGGCGTGGCGAATGCGTACCGCCAGGCTGCGCGCATCGTGTCCGGTGGCGGGCTTTGCGCGGTTCATCGTTCGGCCGCTGCCGAAGCAGATGGTCTCGGGTAGACAGCGTCGAGCAAAGGAGCCAACGCGCGCAGCAGCTGTGCCACCCGCGTGTCCCATTGATTGGCCCGGGCGTATTCAAGGATCGCGTCGCGGTCCCAGTCCTTGTCGAGCGCATTGTCCAGCGCCCGCTGCAGGGCCGCCTCATCGCCGAACGGCACGATGCTGCCGAGTTCGGCGCGGCAGACCACTTCGGTGTTGCCGCCGACGTCGGTGGTGACCACCGGCAGGCCGCAGGCCATGGCTTCGAGAAAGACGTTGGCCCAGCCTTCGTTGCCGGTGGCGAGCACGAAAATATCGGCTGCCGACAGCGGCCATTTAAGTTCGTCCGGCGGCAGGGGGCCGAGGAAATGCACGCGCTCGGCCAACCCCAGCCGTCCCACCTGGTCCGTGAGTTCGGCGCGATTGTCGCCTTCGGGGCTGGCGCCGCCGACGATGGCGTAATGCAGGTCGGAATGGCGCTCGAGCAGCGCCGGCACCACCTCGATGACGCGGTGCATGCCCTTGCGCGGAACCAATGCGCCGACCGAGACGAGCACTTTGGCATCCTGCGGCAGGCCGTATTTCTGACGCGCTGCAATACGGTCGACCGGATGAAAGCGTGCCGTGTCGACACCATTGCCGACGACTTCGGTTTTCTCCGCGGCGGCGCCCAGCTCGATCGCCAGCCGGCGCAGCGAATCGGACACGGCGAACACCCGGGCGGCGGCTTTGAGGGTGCGCGCGAGGCGCGGACGCAGCGCCGGGTTCCTGCTGTGCGGCACTTCGGTGCCGCGCAGGGTGATGGTGACCGGAAGCTGGAGCCAGCGGCCCAGCCGGGTGGCGGCTTCGCCGTCGGGGTAGGTGAAGTGGGCGTCGATCAGGCGCGCGCCCTGGCATTTCAGTTTCCGCATCAGGGCGAAACTCGCCAGCGCCATCGACCAGCCGTCGAACCGGCGCAGTACGCCGGGCACGGCGAAGTAACGCGGATGGTAGACGCGGATGCCCTGCTGGATTTCCAGCGCCGGCGCCTGCGGGCGGTAGCCGGGGCGCAGCAGGCGGATCAGCGACTGCCCGGGAAACCACGGCTGCGGCGAAACGACGGCGAGCGGCCGGTGCCGGGCGACGCGGAACATGCGTTCGCGAATGAACAGTCCGGCGCCGGAGCGCACCGCGCTGGGGAAGAGCGCGCTGAACACGACCAGCTCGATGCGGTCGGTTGCGGCGGTGCGCGCTTCAGGCACGCGCGGCCTCCATCGCCGGTTTGACGAGGCTGCCGTAGACGCCGCGGTAGCGCGCGACGCTGGCGGCCCAGTTGCGCTCGGTCTCGACGAACTGGCGGCCGTTTTGCTTCATGCCGTCCCAGCTCTGCTCGTTCTTTATGAGCGCCACCACCTTACCGGCGAGGTCGCCCGCATCGCCCGCGCGAAAGAGCACGCCGGTCTTGCCGTCCCGGATCAGTTCCTTGTGGCCGCCGACGTCGGACGCGACCATCAGCCGTCCCTGCGCCATCGCTTCCAGCGGCTTCAGCGGGGTGACGAGCTCGGTCAGGCGCATCGGATGGCGCGCATAGACCAACACGTCGATCAGGTCGTAATAGCGGTTCACCTCGGCGTGCGGCACGCGTCCGGTGAACACCACGCGGTCCTTCAGGTCGAGCGCCATCACCTGCTGCTTCAGCGCGGCATCCTGCGGCCCGCCGCCGACCAGCAGCACCTTGACGTCGGGCATCTGCTGCAGAATCGCCGGCAGCGCGGCGAGCAGCAAGTCCAAACCTTCATAGGCGTAGAACGAGCCGATGAAACCGAGCACGCGGCTGGTGCCGAGGCCGAGCTTCATTTTCAGCGCGGAATCGGGTTTGCCGCCCATTTCGAACTTGTCGATGTCGACGGCGTTGGGGATGACGGTGATCTTGCTGGCGGGTATGCCGCGCGCGATCAGGTCGCGACGCAGGCCTTCGCAGATGACGGTGACGGCGTCTGCGTGTTTCACTGCCCAGGTTTCAAGCCCGCGCGTGAGCCTGTAGCGCAGGCTGCCTTCCTTCGTGCTGCCGTGGTCGACCGCGGCGTCTTCCCAGAAGGCCCGGATTTCATACACGACCGGAATGCCGAGCTTGCGGCCGACGCGGATCGCCGGCACCGCGTCGAGCACGGGCGAATGGGCATGGATGACGTCGGGGCGCAGTGTCTTTGCCAAAGCCAGCAAGCGCTTTTCGATTGCGCCCATCACCGCGAACGGGTCGCCGCCGGGCAGCTTGGCGAGCAGGCCGGCGGGTTTCGGCGTGCGGTAGAAATGCAGGCCGTCGGCGTCCTCTTCCATTACCGTGCAATTGATCTGCTTGGGCCCGGACAGGTGATAGGTGTCCCAGCCCATTTTCCGCTGGTTGCGCAGGATCGCCGCGCTGCGGAAGGTGTAGCCGGAATGCAGCGGCAGGGTGTGGTCGAAGACGTGGAGGATTTTCATGGGGTGTCAGCTTGTTTATATGCCGTCATTGCGAGCGCAGCGCGGCATACGATTCCACATGGGCTTGAGCCCATAGTGGATCGGAGTCCTTGAGGGCAATCCAGAATGGATGCATACCAGTGACTTTCGTGCTTCGCGCCACGATGACTGGATTGCTTCGCTTCGCTCGCAATGACGGGCATCGAGACTGCGGTCATGCCGCCTGCCTTTCCGTCTCGTCCATGCCCAGCACCTGGCCGAGGAAGGCGTCGAACATCAGCACGGTCCACAGGATCACCGAATAGTCGCGGCGGCCGGACTGGTGCGCCTCGACCACGTCGCGCAGGAAGTCCTGGTTGAACATGCCGGTGGAGGCCAGCCGCTCGCCCAGCACCACGCTGCGGATGGTGATGGCGAGCGGGCCGCGGAACCAGGCGGCGAGCGGGACGGAAAAGCCCATTTTCTTGCGGTACAGCACGTCGTTCGGCAGATAGGGTTCCATCGCCTTTTTCAGCAGGTATTTGCCTTCGGTGCCGCGCAGCTTGAGATCGACCGGCAAGCCGGAGACCCAGCCCATCAGTTCGTGGTCGAGCAGCGGCTCGCGCACTTCGAGCGCATGCGCCATGCTGGCGCGGTCGACCTTGGTGAGGATATCGCCGACGAGGTAGGTTTTCATGTCGAGATACTGCACCAGCGACAAGGGGTCGTCGGTAGGCGCCACCGCGGCGTGGCGGCGCAGCACTTCCACAGCCTGGTAGCCCTGCAGCTCGCGCTTGAAGGCGGGCGAGAACAGCTGCATGCGCTGCGCATCGGACAACAGCGAGACGCCGTGGAAATAGCCCTCGACGGTGTCGCGCGCCAGCGCCTCGAAGGTGGTCTTGGCGCGGAACACTTTCGGCGCCCAGTCGGCCTTGGGGTAGAGCTTGCCGAGGGTGCCGAACAGCGGCCGACGCAGCGCGAGCGGCATCACCGCGCGCATGTGCTCCTCGTAGCGGAACCAGCGGTAGCGCCGATAGCCGGCGAAATGCTCGTCGCCGCCGTCGCCGGAGAGCGCGACTTTCACGTGCTTCCGCGCCAGTTCGCAGACGCGGTAGGTCGGCAGCGCGGACGAGTCGGCATAGGGTTCGTCGTACACCTGGGCAAGCTGGCCGACCAGGCTGAAATCGTCGGCGGCGACGGTCTCGACGTGATGCTGCGTGTGGTAGCGGTCGGCGACCTGCTGGGCGAATTCGATTTCGTTGAAGGCCGGATCGTCGAAGCCAATCGAGCAGGTGTTCACCGGGGCCGTCGACTGCGTGGCCATCATCGCCACCACCGCGCTGGAATCGACGCCGCCCGACAGGAAGGCACCGAGCGGCACGTCGGCAATCATGCGCAGGCGGATCGATTCCTGCATGCGTGCGACCAGCTCGTCCATTGCGCTGGCCTCGTCCTTCACCGCCACCGGCGTGAACGGCATGTCCCAGTACTGCTTTGGCAGCGCGCGCGCTTCGCCGCGCTTGAGGGTGAGCGTGAAGCCGGGCGGCAGCTTGCAGACGTGCTTGAAAATGGTGCGCGGCTCCGGCACATAGCCGTAGGCGAAATAGTCCTCGACCGCCAGCGGGTCGATGTTGCGCGTGAGGCAGGGATGCACCATCAGCGACTTCAGTTCGGAGCCGAAAATGAATTCGCCGGTGTCGAGAAAGGCGTAATACAGCGGCTTGACGCCGAAACGGTCGCGCACCACGAACAGGGTTTCCTGCTTGCGGTCCCACAGCGCGAAGGCGAACATGCCGCGGAAACGCTCGACGCAGGCTTCGCCCCAGGCTTCCCAGGCGTGGACGATGACTTCGGTGTCGGAATGGGTGCGGAAGTGGTGACCGAGCGCCACCAGTTCGGGCACCAGTTCCTGAAAATTGTAGATTTCGCCGTTGAACACGACGACGACCGAGCCGTCCTCGTTGAACAAGGGCTGCTGGCCGGTGGAGAGGTCGATGATGGACAAGCGCCGGTGTCCCAGACCCAGGCCCGGCTCCAGGTGCAGGCCGCCTTCGTCGGGTCCGCGGTGGAACTGGGTTTCGTTCATCCGATTGAGCAGATCGCGTGAAATCTCGCTCGCCTCGCGGGTATCGAAAATGCCGGTTATGCCGCACATGGTTGTTGTCTTGTCCCTGTTCCTGTCAATTTCCCGGGCTGCCTGACGGCGCTTCGACGCCAGTGCAACACCGGTCAGTTCGTCATTGCGAGCGAAGCGCGGCAATCCAGCGCATCGATCCAGCAGGCATTTCTGGATTGCTTCGCTTCGCTCGCAATGACGGCCGTCACTTTATGAATTCGCACGCCCACGGCGCCCCAAAGCTTTATCGTATACCGCCGCATAGGCCGCGGCCATGGCCGGAATACTGAAGCGCTGCACCGCCTGCCGCCGTGCGGTTTCACCATGCTCCGCGATGCGCGCCGGCGTATCCAGGTAGAAAAGCAAGGCCTGTACCATCTCGGCCACATCGCCGGGCGTCACCAGCAGGCCGTTGACGCCGTCCTCCACCAGTTCGAGATTGCCGCCCACTGCGGTGGCGATCACCGGCAGCCCGCTCGCCAGCGCTTCGAGGATGGTATTGGAAATGCCCTCGTTTTTGGAGGGCAGGACGAACACGTCGAGCGCCTGCATGATCTCGGCAATGTCGTCGCGCGCGCCCGGAAACCAGGCTAGATGGGACAGGCCGGCGCCCTGCAGCAGTTCAAGGCAGGCCTCGTGCGCGGGCCCGTCGCCGACGATGACCAGCCGTGCGCGCTCGGCCCGCTCGGGCTGCTGCCGCATCAGCTGGATGAAGGCACGCGTGAGCAGGGGGTAATCCTTGACCTCGACCATGCGCCCGACCGAACCGAACACGATGCTCTCGGGATGTGCGAACTCGGGCCGTGCCCCCGCGCGCGGCCGGAATTTCGTGCTGTCGACGCCGTTGTAGATCTGGTTCAGCTTGTGCGGCGGCACGTGGATGATCTGGCGCAGCCAGGTTTCGAGATCGCGGCTCACGGCAATGTAGTTCGACACCAGGGGCCGCGCGGCGCGACGCAGCAGGTTGTATTTCCAGTTGCGGCCGTGAAGGTCGAACACGTCGCGCCCATGCTCGCCGTGCACGGTGGCGCGAATGCCGGCGGCGGCGGCCACGAACTGCGCTTCCAGCGCAGCCAGGTTGCGGGTGTGCACCAGGTCGGGTTTGAGTTTTCGCAGCAGCTTCCACAGCCTCACTGCCCAGCCCAGGCTGTGCCCGGGCGGGCGATGCAGCGCATGGAAGTCGACCCGCTGCGCGGTGATGCGGTGGCGAAAACCGCTGTAGTCGGTGAGCGCCACCACGGTGTGGCGGTAGCGCTCCGGCGGCAGGGTGTTGAACAGGTTGACCATGCCGTTTTCCATGCCGCCGGTGTCGAAGCGGTGGACGATGTGCACGATGTGTGCAGTCACTGCCCGTCAACCTGGTCGAGCGTGCGCCCGATCGCGGGCTCCATGTCGGCGGCGAAGCGCGCCAGGGTCGCAGCAGCCGTCTCGATCGCCGTTTCCTCGTAGGGGGTGGCGATCAGCACCGACAAGCCGTCGTCACGCTTCAGCCGTACGCGGTCGAGCGCGAGGATCAGTTTGGCGGCATGGTCGCTGACGACAGGACGCTGGTTGATCAGGTTCCACTGCCAGACCAGCAGGCGCTGGCCATCGCTGCCACGCATTTTGGCCTGCCGCACCTGCCGCGGTTCGCCGCCGATCTCCACCGTGGCGAGGGTTTCACCAACGTTCGACCATGCCGGGTTCTTCTGCGGGATCATGTAATTCTGCGAGTTGATGAGTTCGGCATCCTGCCGCTGGGTCACGTAGTAATTCAACTCCAGCATCACCTTGCGCCCGGCCTGTGCATAGGGCTGGCGCAACTGGCGATCGGCGCCGACCCAGTGCGGCACCCAGGTAGTGAAGGCGTCGGTGGGCTGCCAGCCACCCTGCGCCTCGATCTGCAAGGCGGGCATGTCGGGCAGCGGGCGCGTCTTGAGCCAGCCAGCATAGGCCGGCCACAGGGCGGCGACCAGCAGCGCGGCCAACGCCACCGGCAGGATCGGTCGCGCCCCGGCGCGACCGGACCGCGCTGCAACGGATTCGGGCTGGCCGGGCGCCGGCTGGTCGTCTTCGCGCCAGAAGCTGCCGATCCAGAACAGCAGCAGCATGACGATGCCGAAGAACACCCAGCCGTATATGTAGTGATCTACACCAAGCGCCAGCTTCATGTCGGACAGATGGGCGATCATCACGATCATGTAGGCGCGCCCGCTGTTGGCGAACACCGGCACGATGATCGCGGCAATCGAAAACAGCAGGCGGCGCTTCCACGAGCGATAGGTAAGGTAGGCATACAGCACGCCGAGCGTGACCGAGGCGATCAGATAGCGCAGCCCGGAACAGCCTTCGACCACCGACCAGTCGCCGCTGGGAATACTGAAGAACGTGCCTTCGCGGTACACCGGGATGCCGGTGGCCTGCAGCATGGCCACGGTGAAATCGGCGGTCACCCCCATCAGCGGCTGGATCAGGAACTCGCCCACCGGCACCGCAAACAGCAGGAACATCAGGGGGAAAAACGCCGCCCGCACGAAGGCCGAACCCAGCAGCGTCCACACCGCCGCAATCAGCATGACGATGAAGGCGTATTGCGCCACCACGTTGACGCTGCCGGCGTCGGCCAGCAGCCAGCCGGCACCAGCTGCGGCCAGCAGGATCAGGCCGCGCCGGGCGGGGCGCGGCTGCAGCCGTGCCAGTTCATGGCGCTGGCGCCAGATGAGCCAGGCGCTGATGGGGAAAATGAGGTAGCCGTGGGTGAAGGTTTCCGATCGATCCCACACCTCGACCATCGAAAACAGCGTCGGCCAGAACACGCCGGCCAGAATCAGCAGGACGCCGAGGGTCAGTGCACCCGGCAGCCGCCACGCGCTGCGCGGGGAAGTGGGTAGGGCGTCGGGCAAAGCACTCATGCGGGGCAAGCCTCCAGAACGGGGTGGGCGGGCGGCGCCGCTTCAAACAGGGAATCGATCGCGCTCAGATTGCGGGCCCAGTCGTAATTCGCCAGGATGCAGTCGCGCGCCTGCGCGGCGGACGTTGGGTTCTGCAACTGAGACACCACGGCGTGGGCGAAATCAGCCTCACCCTGCGCCAGCAGGTAGTCGCGCCCGGCTTCGGCACGTATGCCCTCGGCGGCCTGCGTACTGGCGACGATGGGACGCGCCATCGCCATCGCTTCGAGCACCTTGTTCTGCACCCCGCGCGCGATGCGCAGAGGCGCCACGGCACAGGCGGCGTGGGCCAGCCAGGGCCGCACGTCGGGCACGCCGCCGGTGACAACGACGCCGGGCTGGCGCGCCAGCGCCAGCACCGCCTCGCCGGGCCGGCTGCCGACGATGGTGAACTGAGCGCCCGGCACCGCCGCGCGCACCGCCGGGAAGATCCGTTCGGCAAACCAGATGACGGCATCGATGTTCGGCCAGTAGTCCATGGCGCCGGTGAACACCACGCCCTGGACATCGGAGGGGTAGGGGTCCGGGTAATCGCGGGCGGGCGAAAAATAGTCGGCGTCGACGCCGTTCTCGAACGCGCCGATCCTGTTTTTGGCCTGCGGCACGCGTTGCTGCAGCAGCGCCGCCTCATCCTCCGACACCAGCAGGGTGGCGTCGAAATCCTGCGCTGCCTGCGCTTCCCATTCAGCCAGCTTGCGGCCTTCGCGCGCATACACCCACGACAGCGGCCAGCGCTGCGTCGGCGCGTACTGGGTCCATTTGTCGGAATCGACGTCGACCATGTCGAGCACGCGGCGGGCCAGACCGGGCGGCATGAATTGCGCCATCGCCGAGGAAAAGGCCAGCCCGCGCGTCACCGTGCCGGAAGCGGCCAGTTCATCGGCCCAGCGCGCGAGCGCGCGGTTGCGGTAATACGGCAGCGTCAGTGCCTCGCCGCTCAGCAGGCCGGCAAGGCTCGCCAGCTTGGCGCGGCCCGGGTGGAGCGGCAACAGATTGATCGACGCGCAATACGGCTTCAGGGCGTCCCGGTACTGCCAGTCATCCGGATCATCGATGAAGGCCCCAAGATGGATTTCATAGCGCGCGCTGAGATGCCGCAGCAGATGATACGAGCGGATCTTGTCGCCCTTGTTGGGCGGGAACGGGATGCGATGCGCGAGAAACAGCAGCCCGTCCATGGTCAAGCTGAAAGAAAAAAGCTACCGCAGAGACACAGAGGCACAGAGAAGATCACATTCGCTGTCCCGCCAAAAGGAAACAGCTTTTCTCTGTGTCTCTGTGCCTCTGTGGTGAAAAGCATTTGATTCATCCCAGGTTCTTCACGATATGCGGCCCGATGACGTTGGCGAGCGCCCGCGGCATTTTTTTCCAGGCCTGGATGAAAAGCCGGTATTTGGGATTGAGCGGATTGATTTCGGGAACGTCCGCATCCGTCACCAGGCAATATTCGTAGTGCAGCGGCGCCGGCTCGAAGCCCCAGTTTTTCTTGAAGTCGAACGAGCCGGTGCCGCGCTTGCTGCGGCCGAAGTCGAACACTTTCAGGCCGCGCTCGCAGGCGCGCCGCATCAGGTCCCAGTACATGAAGTCGTTACCGGCCACCGCGCGCGCGGCATCGACGCCGCCGCCGTAATACGGCAGAACCTCGTCGCGGAAATAGAACGACATCACGCTGGAGATCACCTTGCCATCCAGGGTGATGGTCAGGACTTCGCAGTCGTCGCCGAATTCGTCCTTCAGCAGACGAAAAAACGTGCGCGAGAAAACCGGGGTGCCGAGGCGATGCACGCTCGTCGAATAGGCCTCGAAGAATCGCGTGGTGTCGGCGTCGATTTCGCCGACAAGGCCGGCCTTGATGCCCTTCCTCACCATCGCGCGCTGCTTGCGCGGGATGGCGTTCATGTTGGCCTCGATTTCGGGTTCGATGGCTTTCTTGAAGGTGACGTACAGGTCCTTGGTCGCCCAGTGGGCGTGCTGCGCGGCCTGGTTGCGGTATTCGAGCGCGCCGACCCCGAGCTTCCGGGCGAGCGCCTGCGCCGCTTCGTCGAGCGCACGATACGCGGCGTCGTGATCGGCGAGGATGCCGCCATAGGCGCAGAACGGCAGCGAGCCAAGGCTGTGGCCGAACAGCCGGCTTTTGATCTCGGCCAGCGGCAGCACGCCCACCACCTCGCCGCCGCGCTCGGCCAGCAGGAAATGTGTGTTATGACCGAACGCGTCCTCGATCACCCGCTTCCAGCCGGCGCGGTGGAAAAAGGTCGCGTCCGGGTGCGTGTTGACGTAGGCATCCCAGCGCGCGAGGTCGTGTGCTTCCAGTACGCGCACTGTGACATTCGCTTCCGTAGGAGCGGCGTCCTCGCCGCGATTGCCACCCGCATTCGCGGCGAGGA
>Ga0299912_10000211_pt1 | contig 60183 bp, 53 predicted proteins | sample RVTome_2_FD_207667 | JGI IMG/M metagenome (GOLD analysis project Ga0299912, IMG submission 207667) | Soil microbial communities from uranium-contaminated site in the Upper Colorado River Basin, Wyoming, United States - RVT95D214 (version 2) ... | reverse complement strand
GATGGTTTGTTGCAGGGAACTTTGCAGGGACACAAAAAAACAGGCTCATGTGGAAAACATGAGCCTGTTTCTATCAACCCGCTTCAGGTGTCAATGCCTTAACTGACTGGCATTGGGGTCGAGGCCCGGTTTTTTTTACGCCTGTTGCCGGCTCAAAAATCGCCCCACAGCGTCTGCATTGCCGCCAGTGCCGCCAGCGCGGCGGTCTCGGTGCGCAGCACGCGCGGCCCCAGCCGGACGGGGGTGGCGCCCGCTGCGTGTAGCGCCGCGATCTCGTCGGCCTCGAAGCCGCCTTCGGGCCCGGCGACCAGCCAATCCGGCGTGACCGGCGGCGGCAGGTCGGCCAGCCGCGCCTCGGCCAGCGGCGACAGGAACAGCAGCCGTCCGTCCTTTTGATGCCCTAAAGGACTCCGACTTTCTACGGGCTGAAGCCCGTGAAAGCTCGTATGACCGAGCCAGTGCGCCAGCGGCAACGGCGGCGCCACCACGGGTACCTGGTTGCGTCCGCACTGCTCGCAGGCGCTCGCCACCACGCCCTGCCAGTGGGCGATGCGACGGTCGGCGCGCTCGCCCGCCAGCTTGACCACGCTGCGCCTGGCGGCGATCGGCTGGATTGCCGCCACCCCAAGCTCGACCGCCTTCTGCAGGGTGTAGTCCATGCGCTCGCCGCTCGAAATGCCCTGCGCCAGCATCACGCGCAAGCGCGATTCGCGTTCGATGTCGGCAAAGCCGGTAACGCTGATCGCCACCTCGTCCTTGTGGATGCGCTCGATGCGCGCGGCGAATTCGCCGCCGCGGCCGTTGAACAGCGTGATCGTGTCGTCGACCACCAGCCGCAGCGCCCGCGCGGCATGGCGCGCAGGGCCGGGCGGCAGGCTGAAACGGGCGCCCGGGGCGAGCGGCTGGTCAAGATAAAAACGCGGTGAAGACATATTGCTATTATGCCGGGATTGAATGCGTGTTTCGCTGGAGTGTGTCATGGTTTCGTTCACCACCCCCGTCTGTGACTTCGGCTGGAAAGCCCCCGACTTCAGTCTGCCCGGCGTCGACGGCAAGCGGTGGACGTTGACGGATGCGATGGGGCCGAACGGCCTGCTGGTGATGTTCATCTGCAACCATTGCCCCTACGTCAAAGCCATCCGTCCGCGGCTGGTGCGCGATCTCGCCGAACTCAGGCAGCATGGCATCCACGCCATCGCCATCATGTCGAACGACCCGACCGACTACGCGGAGGATTCGTTCGACAACATGAAGCAGGTGGCGGCCGAGTTCGGCTTTCCCTTCCCCTACGTGATCGACGAAACGCAGGACGTGGCGAAAGCCTACGGTGCGGTCTGCACGCCGGATTTTTTCGGCTTCAACCGGAATTTCGAACTGCAGTACCGCGGACGCTTCGACGAATCGCGCAAGGACACCGCGCCCGAGGGCGTGCGCCGCGACCTGTTCGAGGCGATGAAGGAAATCGCCGCCACCCAGCGCGGTCCGGCCGAACAGACCCCCAGCATGGGCTGCTCGATCAAGTGGAAGGACGCCTGACATGGTCGACCGCCAGCAGCATTGGGAAAGCGTGTACCGGAACAAGGTGGCTGACCAGGTCGGCTGGTTCCAGCCGCATGCCGCGTCGTCATTGCGCCTGATCGAAGGGTGCGCGGACAAAGGCGCGCACATCATCGACGTCGGCGGCGGCGCGTCGGTGCTGGTGGACGACCTGCTCGACGCGGGTTATCGCAACCTGACCGTGCTCGATCTCGCCGAATCGGCGCTGGCGGCCAGCCGTGCACGGCTCGGCGCACGCTCGCAGTCGGTGCAGTGGATCGCCGCCGACATCACCCGGGCCGAGTTGCCGGCCGCGCGCTACGACGTTTGGCACGACCGCGCGGTGTTTCATTTTCTGACCGATCCGGCGGACCGCGCCCGTTATGTGGCGCAGGTGCTGAAAAGCGTGAAACCCGGCGGACACGTCATCGTGGCCGCCTTCAGTCCCGACGGGCCGCTGCAATGCTCGGGGCTCGACGTGATGCGCTACGCCCCCGACGCGCTGCACGCCGAGTTCGGCACCTCGTTCCGGCTGCTTGGGCATGAAACCGAAATCCACCGCACCCCGTCGGGCCAGGAGCAGGAATTTGTCTACTGCTACTGCGTGCGCACCTGATCATGCTTGAAGAGGTCAAGGCGCTGGTTCGGGAAGTCGCCCAGCGCGAGGTCACCCCGCGCTTTCTCAAGGTGGCGCACAGCCACAAGGTGGACGGCAGCCTGTTTACTGAGGCGGATTCCGAGACGCAGGCTGCGCTGGAAGCAGCATTGCCGCGCATCAAGGACGTGCCGGTGCTGGGCGAGGAAATGACCGAGCGGCAGCAGCACGACGCGTGGGATGCCGGACGCGACGGGCTGTGGTGCGTCGACCCGATCGACGGCACCTCCAACTTCGTCGCCGGCGTGCCGTATTTCGCGGTGTCGGTGGCCTATCTCTACAAGGGCGAACGTCAGCTTGGCGTGGTGTACGATCCCATAGCCGATGAGATGTTTACCGCGGAACGTGGGCGCGGCGCGCATCTGAATGGCGATCCGCTGCCCTTGCGGCAGCCCGTCCCCGAGTTGCGCCGCGCGCTGGCCGGGGTGGAAATGAAGCGCATCGACCGTGAACTGGCCGGGCGGCTGGCGGCGTGGCCGCCGTACGCTTCGCAGCGCAATTTCGGCGCCTCCACCCTGGATTGGTGCTACACCGCTGCCGGCCGCTTCGATATCTATGTTCACGGCGGCCAGAAGCTGTGGGATTACGCCGCCGGCGCGCTGATTCTGGAAGAGGCGGGCGGCCGGCTGGCCAGCCTGTCTGGCTCCTTCGACATTGCCAACGTGTGGGAGCGATCAGTGGTGGCCTCGGCCAGTCCCGAGCTGTTCGAGTTGTGGCGCGACTGGCTGAAGGCGGCCGGCGCATAAGCCGCCGCAACGGCCGAATAAAAAGATTTTAGTGTCCAAATTCTGAGTCCGGGCTTGAGCTTGTCTGCTTAAGCCCTTGTCTGAGCACTTCTTTTTCCCGGTTTTGGCTCGGCTTGCGAAAGCGCGCCCTGCTGACGGATAATCAAGGTTTTTGCATATTCTGCCCAAGCTGCCCTCGGACGGCTTTCCCGGGCGGGGGAATGCGACGGTTTTTTACTTAGCTGAAGGGAACGCAATGCCTACCCGTAACGACCTGGCCAATGCCATCCGCGCGCTCGCGATGGATGCAGTCGAAAAAGCCAAATCCGGCCACCCTGGCGCCCCCATGGGCATGGCGGAAATCGCTGAAACGCTGTGGAATCACCACATGCGCCACAATCCCACCAACCCCAAGTGGGCGGACCGCGACCGCTTCGTGCTGTCGAACGGCCATGGCTCGATGCTGATCTATGCCTTGCTGCACCTGACCGGCTACGACCTGTCGATAGATGATCTGAAACAGTTCCGTCAGCTCCATTCCAGGACCCCGGGCCACCCCGAGTACGGCTACACGCCCGGCGTGGAAACCACCACCGGCCCGCTCGGCCAGGGCATCACCAATGGTGTCGGCATGGCGATGGCGGAAAAAATCCTCGCCGCCGAATTCAACAAGCCCGACCACGCCATCGTCGACCACCACACCTATGTGTTCCTGGGCGACGGCTGCATGATGGAGGGCATTTCGCACGAAGCCTGTGCGCTGGCCGGCACCTGGAAGCTCAACAAGCTGATCGCGTTCTGGGATGACAACGGCATTTCGATCGACGGCCATATCGAGCACTGGTATACCGACGACACCGCCAAGCGCTTTGAAGCTTATGGTTGGAACGTGGTGCCCAATGTCGACGGTCATGATGTCGTGGCGCTCGAAGCCGCCATCCAGAAAGCCAAGGCGAGCACCGACAAGCCCACCCTGATCTGCTGCAAGACCATCATCGGCAAGGGTTCGCCCAACAAGGCCGGCACCCACGACGTGCATGGCGCCGCCCTGGGTCACGCCGAAATTGAGGCCACCCGCAAGAACATGGGCTGGAACCACCCCGCATTCGAAATCCCCGCCGACATCTACGCCGGCTGGGACGCCAAGGCCAAGGGCCAGGGGCTCGAAACCCTGTGGAACAACAAGTTCGCCGAATACAGGAAGGCCTACCCGGCCGAAGCAGCCGAGTTCGAGCGCCGCATGAAGGGCGAACTGCCCGCCAACTGGAAGGCGCACGTTGCCGAGCAACTGGCCGCGATCAACGCCAAGGCCGAAACCGTCGCGACCCGCAAGGCCAGCCAGATCGCGATCAACGCGCTGGCCCCGGCGCTGCCCGAATTCCTCGGCGGCTCGGCCGACCTGACCGGTTCCAACCTCACCAACTGGACGGGCTGCCATCCGGTGCGTAATGGCAACCCCGGCAACTACATCAGCTACGGCGTGCGTGAATTCGGCATGGCAGCGATCATGAACGGCATGGCGCTGCACGGCGGCCTGCTGCCCTTTGGCGGCACCTTCCTGATGTTCTCCGAATACTCGCGTAACGCCATCCGCATGGCTGCGCTGATGAAGCAGCGCGTGATCCACGTGTTCACGCACGATTCCATCGGCCTCGGCGAAGATGGCCCGACCCACCAGCCGGTCGAGCAGACCGCCACCCTGCGCATGATCCCCCACATCGACGTCTGGCGTCCGTGCGACACGGTTGAGACGATGGTCGGCTGGGCGCATTCGGTCGAGCGCACCGATGGCCCCACCTGCCACATCCTCAGCCGCCAGAACCTGCCGTTCATGCAACGCGACGACGCGACCATCGCCAACATCGCCCGTGGCGGCTACGTGCTGCGTGACGCTGCCGGTGCCAAGGCCATCATCATCGCCACCGGCTCCGAAGTCGCTCTGGCCGTCAAGGCCCAGGAAGCGCTGGCTGCAGAAGGCATCCCGGTACGTGTGGTGTCGATGCCGTCGACCAACACCTTCGACAAGCAGGATGCCGCCTACAAGGAAAGCGTGCTGCCCAAGGGCCTGCCGCGTGTCGCGGTGGAGGCTGGCGTCAGCGACTTCTGGCGCAAGTACGTGGGCCTGGAAGGCGCCGTGGTCGGCTGGGATCACTTCGGCGAGTCCGCCCCGGCCGATGAACTGTTCAAGGAGTTCGGCTTCACCCCGGAAAACGTCGCGGCTGTGGTCAAGGGCGTGCTGTAAATAACCTCTCCGCGAATTCCCAAAGGGGTGTTCGCGGATAAAAATAATTTCTCAACCCAGGAGCTGCAAATGGCAATCAAAGTTGGTATCAACGGTTTTGGCCGCATCGGCCGCATGGCATTCCGCGCAATCGCCAAGGACTTCCCCGAAATCGAAGTCGTCGCGATCAACGACCTGCTCGACCCCGAATATCTGGCCTACATGCTGAAGTACGACTCCGTACACGGCAACTTCAAGGGCGATATCGCCGTTGAAGGTAACAACCTTATCGTCAACGGCAAGAAGATCCGCCTGACTGCCGAGCGCGAGCCTGCCAACCTGAAGTGGAACGAAGTCGGCGCCGACATCGTGATCGAGTGCACCGGCTTCTTCCTGACCAAGGAAACCTGCCAGAAGCACATCGACGCGGGCGCCAAGAAGGTGGTGCAGTCCGCCCCCTCCAAGGACGACACCCCGATGTTCGTGTACGGCGTGAACCACGAGAAGTATGCGGGCGAAGCCATCGTCTCCGCCGCTTCGTGCACCACCAACTGCCTGGCCCCCATCGCCAAGGTGCTGAACGACAACTGGGGCATCAAGCGCGGCCTGATGAGCACCGTCCACGCTGCCACCGCCACCCAGAAAACCGTCGACGGCCCGTCTTCCAAGGACTGGCGCGGCGGCCGCGGCATCCTGGAAAACATCATCCCGTCCTCGACCGGCGCCGCAAAGGCCGTCGGCGTGGTGCTGCCGGAACTGAAGGGCAAGCTGACCGGCATGGCGTTCCGCGTTCCCACCTCCGACGTGTCGGTGGTCGACCTCACCGTCGAACTGGAAAAGCCCGCCAAGTACGCCGACATTTGCGCCGCCATGAAGAAGGCTTCGCAGTCCGGCGACATCAGCAAGACGCTCGGCTACACGGATGAGAAAGTGGTCTCGACCGACTTCCGCGGCTGCGGCTTCTCGTCGATCTTCGACGCCGAAGCCGGTATCGCGCTGGACGACACCTTCGTCAAGGTCGTGTCCTGGTACGACAACGAGTACGGCTACACCTGCAACATGCTGCGCTTCGTGCAGCACGTGGCGAAGTAAGTTAGCCGAGAGCGGAGAGTCGGGAGTGGAGAGCCAAACGCGCTCTCGACTCATTGGTCGTGAGCTTTAAGGTCTGGCGCGCTCGTTTTTGAATAAAGCAGCCGCGCCAACCCTTAAACCTTACTTTCAGGAGAAACAAACCATGGCATTTATCCGCGTCACCGATCTCGACCTGGCAGGCAAGCGCGTCTTTATTCGCGCCGACATGAACGTTCCGGTCAAGGACGGCAAGGTCACTTCCGACGCCCGCATCACCGCGTCGATGCGCACCATCGAGCACTGCCTCAAGGCCGGCGCCAAGGTGATGGTCACATCCCACCTCGGCCGCCCGACCGAAGGCGAGTTCAGGGAAGAGGATTCGCTCAAACCCGTGGTCGACGTGATTGCGCAGAAACTCGGCAAAAACATCCGCCTGATCCGCGAATGGACCGACGGCGGCTTCGACGTCGCCAATGGCGAGCTGGTGGTGCTGGAAAACTGCCGCGTCAACAAGGGCGAGAAGAAGAACGTCGACGAAACCGCGAAGAAATACGCCGCGCTGTGCGACGTCTTCGTGATGGACGCCTTCGGTACCGCGCACCGCGCCGAAGCCTCGACCCACGGCATCGCCAAGTTCGCGCCGACCGCTGCGTCCGGCATCCTCTTGACCGAAGAACTCGAAGCGCTGGAGAAGGCGCTCGCCAACCCGGCGCGCCCGATGGTCGCCATCGTCGGCGGCTCCAAGGTTTCCACCAAGCTGACCGTGCTGGAAGCGCTGGCCGAGAAGTGCGAACAGCTGGTGGTCGGCGGCGGCATCGCCAACACCTTCCTCAAGGCCACCGGCCACAACGTCGGCAAATCCTTGTGCGAGGACGACCTGGTGCCGACTGCCCAGGCGCTGATTGAGAAGATGACCGCGCGCGGCGCGACCATCCCGATCGCCGTCGACGTGGTGTGCGGCAAGAAGTTCGACGCCAACGAGCCTGCCGTGCTGAAGGATGCGGGCGATGTGGCCGACGACGACATGATTTTCGACATCGGCCCGAAGAGCGCGCAGCAGCTCGCCGACATCATCATGAAGGCCGGTACCGTGGTGTGGAACGGGCCGGTCGGCGTGTTCGAGTTCGACCAGTTCGGCGAAGGCACCAAGACCATCGCGATGGCGATCGCCAACACCAACGCCTTCACCCTGGCCGGCGGCGGCGACACCATCGCCGCGATCCAGAAGTACGACATCTACGACAAGGTGAGCTACATCTCCACCGCCGGCGGCGCCTTCCTCGAATACCTGGAAGGCAAGGTCCTGCCGGCCGTGGCGATTCTGGAGGAACGCGCGAAGGCCTGAGTTCTTGGCGTGAGGGGTGAGGAGCGAGGGGTGAGGAAACGGGTGCAAGCCTGTCGCCTCACCCCTTACGCCTCACTCCTTACCCTTCCACCCCTCACCCCTTACGCCTCACCGATACAATGATCCGCAGAACCAAAATCGTCGCCACCCTCGGCCCCGCCTGTTCAGATGCCAAAACCCTGGACCGGATGATGGAGGCCGGCCTGGATGTGGTGCGTCTCAACTTTTCCCATGGCACGGCGCAGGATCACATCGACCGTGCCGAACTGGTTCGATCGCTGGCGCGTACGCGCGGCCGCGCGGTCGGCGTACTGGTCGATCTGCAGGGCCCGAAGATCCGCATCGGCAAGTTCAAGGACGGCAAGATCACGCTGGCCAAGGGGGATGTGTTCATTCTCGACGCCGCCTGCACGCTGGGCGACCAGGCCCGGGTCGGCCTGGACTACAAGGAACTGCCGAACGACGTGAAGCGCGGCGTGACGCTGCTGCTGGACGACGGCCGCATCGAGTTCTGGGTCGAGGAAGTGAAGGGCACGGAAATCATCTGCAAGGTGGTGCAAGGCGGGGTGCTGTCCAACAACAAGGGCATCAACCGCAAGGGCGGCGGCCTCTCGGCTGCCGCCCTGACCGAAAAGGACATCGAGGACATCAAGACTGCCGCGGCGCTGAATGCGGACTACCTGGCGGTGTCGTTCCCGCGCTGCGGGGCCGACATGCGCCAGGCGCGCGAACTGCTGCGCGCGGCTGGCGGCAAGAGTCAGCTGGTCGCGAAGATCGAGCGCACCGAAGCGATCGAGCATCTGGAAGAGATTCTCGAGGCCTCCGATGCCATCATGGTGGCGCGCGGCGATCTCGGCGTGGAAGTCGGTGATGCCGCCGTGCCCGCGCTGCAGAAGCGCATGATCCGCATGGCGATCGAGCGCAACAAGGTCGTCATCACCGCGACCCAGATGATGGAATCGATGATCTCCAGCCCGATCCCGACTCGCGCCGAAGTCTCCGATGTCGCCAACGCGGTGCTCGACGGCACCGACGCCGTGATGCTGTCAGCGGAGACCGCCGCAGGCCAGTTTCCGGTCGAGGCGGTGCAGGCAATGGACCGTGTCTGTTTGGAGGCCGAAAAGGAAGCCGAACCGGTGTTCACCAAGGAGCGGCTCGACCACAGCTTCCTGCGCGCCGACGAGGCGATCGCGATGTCGGCGGTGTTCACCTCGGTGCACCTCAACATCAAGGCCATCGCCGCGCTGACCGAGTCGGGCAACACCTGCCTGTGGATGAGCCGCCTGTCCACACGGGTGCCGATCTACGCCTTGACACCCGAAGTTCAAACCCGTAGAAAAGTCACGCTTTTCCGCGGTGTCTACCCGATCAACCTGAAAACGGCCAGCAAGGAGCGCGACGCGCTGCTGGCGGAAGCCGAAGAAGAGCTGCGGCGGCGTGGCGCGGTGCGCGATGGCGATCTGATCCTGCTGACCATCGGCGAGCCGATCGGCCAGTCGGGCGGCACCAACACCATGAAAATCGTCCGCGTGGGCGATTCGAAAAAAACCTGATTCTGCAAAAACAGCTTGCTGCAACTTTTTAACCTAGGAGAGTGTTAATGGCCCTGATTTCCCTTCGTCAACTGCTCGATCATGCCGCCGAAAACGGCTATGGCTTGCCCGCATTCAACGTCAACAACATGGAACAGGTGCAGGCCATCATGCAGGCCGCCGCCGCCGTGGATTCCCCGGTGATTCTGCAAGGCTCCGCCGGCGCGCGTTCCTATGCCGGCGAACCCTTCCTGCGCCACCTCATCCTGGCGGCGATCGAGATGTATCCGCATATCCCCGTCTGCATGCACCAGGACCACGGCGCGTCCCCCAGCATCTGTTTCCGCTCCATCCAGTCCGGCTTTTCCTCGGTGATGATGGACGGCTCCCTGGGCACCGACGGCAAGACGCCTTCCACCTACGAATACAACGTGGCCACCACGGCCAAGGTGTCCGAACTGGCGCATGCCTGCGGCGTATCGGTCGAAGGCGAACTGGGCTGCCTGGGCTCGCTGGAATCCGGCATGGCCGGTGAAGAGGATGGCCACGGCGCCGAAGGCAAGCTGTCCCACGACCAACTGCTGACCGACCCCGACGAAGCTGCCGATTTCGTTTCCAAGACCAAAGTGGACGCACTGGCGATCGCGATCGGCACCTCGCACGGCGCCTACAAGTTCACCCAGAAGCCCACCGGCAAGGTGCTGCGTATCGATCGCGTGAAGGAAATCCACGAGCGCATCCCCAACGTTCACCTGGTGATGCACGGCTCGTCTTCCGTGCCGGAAGACTGGCTCGCCATCATCAACAGCTACGGCGGCGACATGGGCCAGACCTATGGGGTGCCGGTGAGCGAAATCGTCGAAGGCATCAAGAACGGCGTGCGCAAGGTCAACATCGACACCGATCTGCGCATGGCGTCCACTGGCGCCATCCGCAAGCACCTGGCGGAAAACAAGTCCAATTTCGATCCGCGCAAATTCCTCAAGGAAGCCACCAAGGGCATGAGCGACATCTGCAGGGCGCGTTACGAAGCGTTCGGCTCGGCGGGCCAGGCGAGCAAGATCAAAAAGGTCTTCAACCTGGAAGAAATGCAGAAGCGCTACGACAAGGGCGAACTGGATCCCAAGGTCAACTGATCGCAGGGGTTTGGATTCAAGGGGGACGCTGCGGCGTCCCCTTTTTTACGCACCCTGCAAACGAATTTCGTTCGGGCTGGACAGAACGGCATGCTCGAATATAATTAAAGACGTTCTTGTCTGTTTAATGGAGAGCCGAAATGAAGCAATTTGCTGCCTTGTTCGCCCTTGCCCTGCCCCTCTACGTCGCACCGGTCCATGCCAGCCCCGAACTGGCTGCCAAGAGCAAATGCATGACCTGCCATCAGGTCGACAAAAAGGTGCTGGGTCCTTCGTTCAAGGAAATCTCCGCCAAATACAAGGGCCAGAAAACTGCCGAGGCCATGCTGGTCGACAGCATGCTGAAAGGCGCCAAGGGCAAGTGGGGAAAAATCCCGATGCCGCCGCAGAAGATTGCCCCGATGGATGCGCAAAAGCTGGCGAAGTGGATCCTGACGCTGTAGGACGCTGATCCCGCGATGGCCGGTTAGCCTGCGGTCAAGGCTTAGCCGAGCATCGCTTTCAGGGCGGCCAGCCGGTCGCTGCCGCTGGCCTTGGCGTCGGCGCTGGGGGGGCTGTCCGGCTGGCGCACGTCGTCGCCGAGCTCGTCGATGAAGCGCGACGGATCGCAGGCAACCGTTTCGCGCGCGCGCTTGCGGCGCGAACAATAGGACAGGGTGAGCGATTTGCGCGCCCGGGTGACGCCGACATACATCAGGCGGCGCTCTTCTTCCAGCCGGCCTTCGTCGACTGCGTCGCGGTGCGGCAGGATGTTTTCCTCGACGCCGACCAGAAACACATGGCCGAACTCCAGCCCCTTGGCGGCGTGCAGGGTCGATAGCCGCACCGCATCGGGCGCTTCCTCCTCGCGGCCTTCCAGCAGCGTGATCAGGGCGATGGTTTGCGTCAGCTGCAGCAGATTCTTGTCGTCCTCCTCGCCTTTCTTGGCGATCCAGGCAGCGAATTCCAGCACGTTGTTCCACTTGCTCTGCGCCGCGCGCTGGTCGTCCTGGTCGAACAGGTAGACCTCGTAGTCGATCGACTTCAGCAGCTCGTCCAGCAGCTCGCCCGCCGGCTCGCGGACGACGCGTTCCTCGAAACGGTTGATGTAGTTGCAGAATTCGACTAAGGGTGCCAGCTGGCGTTCGCCGATCTGCGCCGCCGCGGCGGCCGAGAATACCGCCTCGAAGAGGCTCACGTGCAAGGTCGCCGCGACCTGGCCAAGTTTTTCCAGGGTGGCGGCGCCGATGCCGCGCTTGGGCGTGGTGACCGCGCGGATGAAGGCTGGATCGTCGTCGCTGTTGGCGATCAGGCGCAGGTAGGCGATCACGTCCTTGATTTCGGCGCGGTCGAAGAACGACTGCCCGCCCGACAGCTGATACGGCACTTTCTCGTTCCTCAGCGCCTGCTCGAACACGCGCGCCTGGTAGTTGCCGCGGTACAGGATGGCGTAGTCGCGCCATTCGGTGCGGTGCTGGAACTTGTGCGACAACAGGCGCATCACCACCGACTCGGCCTCGTGCTCGTCGTCGCGCGTCGGCATCACCTGGATCGCGTCGCCGTGGCCGAGGTCGCTCCACAGACGCTTCTCGAACAGCTTGGGGTTGTTGGCGATCAGGCTGTTGGCGGCCTTGAGGATGCGTATGGTCGAACGGTAGTTCTGCTCCAGCTTGACCACGTGCAGGTGCGGATAGTCCTCGTTGAGCTGGCGCAGGTTGTCGGCCGAAGCGCCACGCCAGCCGTAGATCGCCTGGTCGTCGTCGCCCACCGCGGTGAACGCGGCGCGCACGCCGGTGAGTTTCTGCAGCAGCCGGTATTGCGCCACGTTGGTGTCCTGGTATTCGTCGACCAGAATGTGGCGCAGGCGGTTCTGCCATTTTTCGCGCAGCTCGGCATGGGTGTCGAGCAGCTCGGCGGGCAGGCGGATGAGGTCGTCGAAATCGACCGCCTGGTAGGCGCGCAGCGTGGCGTCGTAGCGGTCGTAGATCTTCGCGTAGACACGCGCGTTGTCGTCCTCGGCGGTGGCGAGCGCGGTGGCGGGCGACTTCAGCTCGTTCTTCCACAGCGAGATGCGCGACACCGCGCGGCGGATTTCCTGCTTGTCGGTGGTCTTGAGGATTTCAGAAATGATGCCCATCGCATCGGCCGAATCGAGGATGGAAAACGCCGGCTTCAGTTCGGCGAACTTCGCGTCCTCGCGCAGCATCCTCAAACCCATCGAGTGGAAGGTGGTGACAATCAGCCCCTTGGTGTTGACGCCCTGGGTCAGCTTGGCGGCGCGTTCCTGCATCTCGCGCGCGGCCTTGTTGGTGAAGGTGATGGCGGCGATCGAACCGGGCTTGTAACCGCATTCGCCGATCAGGTAGGCGATCTTGTGGGTGATGACGCGCGTCTTGCCCGAGCCGGCGCCCGCCAGCACCAGCAACGGGCCGTCGAGGTACTTCGCAGCTTCGCGCTGCGGCGGGTTGAGCGCGGCGAGCAGGCTCATGCCGCGCCGAATTCGCGATTCAGCCAGGCAGTGATGGCATCCGATTCGTACAGCCAGGTCGTCTGCCCGTCGGCGGCGGCAATCAGCAGGCAGGGCACCTGCGGCTTGCCGCCGCCGGCGATCAGCGCGGTCCGGTGGGTTTCGTCATTGCGGGCGTTGCGCAGTTCGATGTCGAGCGACAGCCGCCGCATGGTGCGGCGTGTTCTCAGGCAGAACGGGCAGGCGGGAAAGTGGTACAGCGCCAGATTGCGCGTGCGCGCGTCGACGGCCTGCTGCTCGGCAGCAGACCGCACGACGCCCTTGGGACGGGTGAGCCGGTCGCCCAGCAGCAGGACGGGGCCGAGAATGGCGCGCAGGGTTCTGAAAAACAGACGGGCAACAAGTTTCATGGAAGGGGTTTCATGCGAGGGTGTCACGTGGAGGTCAGGCGGGGGCGCTATGATTCGGGCAGCGCACAAACGAAACCGTATTTTATATGCCTACCTATGCCATTGGCGATCTTCAGGGGTGCCACGCGTCCCTGTTGCGTTTGCTGGATGAAGTGAAATTCGACCCGGTGGCCGACCGCTTGTGGCTTGTGGGCGACCTGGTCAACCGCGGGCCGGATTCGCTGGCGGTGCTGCGGTTTGTCAAAAGTCTGGGGGAAGCCGCCATCAGCGTGCTCGGCAATCACGATTTGCACCTGCTGGCGCTGGCCGAAGGCTTCGGCCGCGCGCACAAGGGCGACACGCTGGATGAGATCCTCAATGCGCCCGACCGCGACGAACTGCTGGCCTGGCTGCGCCGGCAGAAACTAGCCTGGCGCGAAGGCGATGTGCTGATGGTGCATGCGGGCGTGCTGCCGGGCTGGACGCCGGACGACACGATGCGGCGGGCGGCCGAGGCCGAGGCCGCATTGCAGGGGCCGCACTACCGCGATTTTTTCGCGCAGATGTACGGCAATGCGCCGGTCGCCTGGGACGCGAATCTGCAGGGGGTCGAGCGCCTGCGCGTGATCGTCAACGCCTTCACCCGCTTGCGTTATTGCACGCGCGAAGGCGAGATGGAGTTCCACCACAAGGGCGCGCCCGGTACGCAGCCGGCTGGCTGGCTGCCGTGGTTCGAGGTCTCGGGGCGCAAGAGCGCGGACGCGACCTTCGTCATCGGCCACTGGTCGACGCTCGGGTTGATCAACCGGCCGGATTTGATTGCGCTGGATACCGGCTGCCTGTGGGGCGGCAGGCTGACAGCGGTCAGGCTGGAGGATCGGCAGGTGTTTGTGGTGCAGTGTCCGCAGATGCAGCGCCCGAAATCCTGAGCCCCAAAAGCCCGGCGGTCACCGCTTCGGCCAGCGCCGCCAGTTCGCGCCGGTGGCCATCCGGCAGGATCGGCTCGCCGAACTGCAGTTCGGCGACGAGTCCTGGTTCGCTGACGATCTGTTTCAGGCTTTGCCACATGCTGACGCCGTCGATGTAGGCGGGCGCCGCGCTGTATTCGCCGTCCAGGGTGCGGTAGCGCAAGGCCGCCGGCACGACCGGGCAGTTCAGCTGGACCGCCGGCTGCAACAGCGATGGCATAAACCGCCGCAGTGCGCGCCCGTCGCTGGTGGTGCCTTCGGGAAATACCGCGACCCACGCGCCGTCCTGCATCAGATCGCGCATCTCGGCGTTGATGCGCGCGGTGTCGGCACGGCGGCCGCGTTCGATGAACAGGGTGCCGATCTTGTGCGCCAGCCAACCCGCCACCGGCCACGTCCGCACTTCGGCCTTGGAGACGAAGTGCACCCGTTGTGCCGCATAGATCAGATAGATGTCCAGCCACGACACGTGGTTGCACACCAGCAGCGCGCCTCCAGGGAGACTGGGCGCAGGCGCCAACTGCGCCCGCACGCCGAGCACCTTGAGCAGGCGCTGCGCCCAGGCCATGATGAAGCGGTCGCGTTGCGAGGGCTGGAACAGGGGAAACGCCAGCCCGGCCACCGTCACCCCCCACGCGAGGTGCAGCACCAGCAGGCTGATGCGGATGGCGCGGCGAAGAAAGATCGGCAGTCGGGCGAGGTTCACCCGTTTATTGTACGACTCTACCCGCAAGGGGTAGGCCGTGGTTGTACAGCTGCTAAAGCCCTAAAGGACTCCGATCCACTACGCGCTGAAGCGCGTGTAGAGTCGTATGCATCAACAACCACGCTCATCCGATGAGGCGGCGGGCATAGCTGCGGTTGAGCTGCCCCATCGGCAGCAGCATCAGCAGATCGGCGGTGTTGAAATCCGGATCCCAGGCCGGTTCGCCGCACACCATCGCACCGAGCCGGGTGTAGCCCTTGATCAGCGGCGGCAGCGCGGCGATCCGGCCGTCGTCGAGGGACTCGATCGGCAGACGATAACGCGGGGTGACGTGCCATTCGATCGGTGCGAGACTGCGCTCGGCCAGCTGGCGATGAACGCTTGCCGCAATATGGCCGCCGTCGGCCATGCCGATGCTGGCGCAGCCGACGATGTATTCATAGCCATAGCGCGTCATGTAATCGGCCAGTCCCGCCCACAGGCGGGCGATGACGGCGCCGCTGCGATGCGCCGGATGCACGCAGGAACGGCCCAGTTCGGCCATGCGCGGGCGCAGGAAGTGCAGCCGGGTGAGATCGAACTCCTGTTCGGCGTAGTAGCTGCCGACGCGCTTGGCGGCATCGGGGGGCAGGATGCGATAGGTACCGACGACTTCGCCACCGGCAAGGTCGCGGACCAGCAGGTGGTCGCAGTACGGATCGTACAGATCGATATCGTGTCCCGGGAGGATGGACGACAGGTGCGCGCCCATCTCCTCTGCAAAAACCTTGTAGCGCAGGCGTTGCGCTTCGCGGATTTCGCTGTCGTCCACCGCCAGTGAGACGTGATAGCGGCTGGCGGGGGCGGATTGAACATGGCTGCGGACGTCGAGCATGGGGCGCTCCCATTGATGGAATGCGCCCAGCTTAAAGAGGCGGTGTTAACCCGGCATGACGTTCACGTTGCGGAATGATGATGCGGTGAATGCCATGCTCAGTGCGACACGCGTGTGGTGCCGCCGCCCGACAGCACGCGCACGCGGTCGCCCACCCGGAATTCCTCGTCAGCCGCCTGGGTGACGGCGATCATCCGCCCCGAATCGAGCTTGACCGTGATTTCCACGCCCTTCTGGCGGGTCACGGCCTCTTCCGTCGCCGCGCCGCCGAGGCCGCCCAGCACCGCGCCGACGGTTGCGCCGACCGCGCTGCCGCGCCCGCTGCCGACTGTGCTGCCGGCCACGCCGCCGACCACTGCGCCGGCACCGGCGCCAATCGGCGTCTTGGTGCCTTCGATGTTCACTTCGCGCACCGATTCCACGATGCCCATCTTCACTTCCTGCACAGTGCGCGCCTGGCTGCGGCTGTAGTCCTTGCCGCCCAGACCTGCCGGGCAGCCGGCCAGCAGCAGGGTGCTGGCGGCGACGAAGACGACGGCGAATGTCCTGTTCATGATGGGCTCCTGTGTTTACTCGAAATCATAGCCAAACTGGGCACGGAACGCGCTGGCGATCTCGTCGCGGCCGGGGCGGTGGTTCTGCCCGCCGCGCTGGGCGATCTTGATCGCTCCCATGAGACTGCCCAGGCGCCCGGAGGTTTCCCAGTCGAGCCCGCGGGTGATGCCGTACAGGATGCCGCTGCGATAGGCGTCGCCGCAGCCGGTGGGGTCGAGGATGACCTCGGGACGCACGGCTGGAATGTCGACCTGGCTGCCTGTCGTGTGGATCACCGAGCCTTCGGCGCCGCGCGTCACGATCAGCGCCTGGACGTGATGCGCCAGCGTGGCCAGGTTTTCCCCGGTGCGGGTTTGCAGCAGTTCGGCCTCGTAGTCGTTGAGGATGACGTAGGTCGACTTGTGGACGCACTCCAGCAGTTCCTCGCCGGTAAACAGCGGCATGCCCTGGCCGGGGTCGAACACGCACGGCACGCCGGCTTCGTGAAAGCCGCGCACGTGGCGCAGCATGCCGTCGCGGCCGTCCGGGGAGACGATGCCCAGCTGGACGTCCGGCACCTGGCGCACGTCGTTCTGGTGCGAATAGTTCATCGCGCCGGGGTGGAAGGCGGTGATCTGGTTGTCGGCGAGGTCGGTGGTAATGAAGGCCTGCGCGGTGTAGGTGCCGGCAACGTGGCGGATGTAGTCGCGCGAAATCGCATGGGCATCGAGGCGCTCGGCATAGGGCGCGAAGTCGTCGCCGACGGTCGCCATGATCAGCGGCTCGCCGCCCAGGAGCTTGAGGTTGTACGCGATGTTGCCGGCGCAGCCGCCGAACTCGCGGCGCATCTCCGGCACCAGGAAGGAGACGTTCAGCATGTGGATCTTGTCGGGCAGGATGTGGTGCTTGAAGTAATCCTGGAACACCATGATGGAGTCGAAGGCGAGGGAACCGCAGATGAGGGTGCGCATGATGGTTTTTGGTTAAGAGCGACAGCGCGAATTATACGCAGGCCGTCATGGCCCGGTTCCACGTAAGATTCACGCGCCTGACAGCGCGCGGCCGGGCGGTCTGTTTGAACTGGAAGCGCCCGCCCGCTGCCTTGCCGAAGGCGGCGTAGGACTTTGCTCAGAGCGTGAGCGTGATGCCCGTAACGGCCGCACCCAGCAGCGCGCCCACCAGTACATCGCTCACATAGTGCAGCCCCAGCACCAGGCGCGATGCCGCGACCAGCACGGTGAACGGCCACACCAGCCAGCCCAGCGCCGGGTAGTGGGCGGTGGCGACGAGGCTGAACACCACCGCGTGCAGGGTGTGGCCGGAGGGAAAGCTGAAGCGGTCGAGCGGCGCGGTCAGGCAGCAGATCGTCGGGCAGGCCTGGTAGGGGCGCGGCCGTTCGGTGGCCCCTTTCAGCCACTTGTAGATCAGCGTGCCGGCCAGGCCGGCCACGATCATGTGCAGCACCGCAGGCAACGCCTCCCAGCCATGCCAGGCGATCAGCGCCCCCATCAGCATGTACCAGAACACGCCGTCACCGAGGCGGCTGGCGAGCCTGAACAGGCCGATTTCCCAGTCGGGCAGGCGCACGCCGTTGAGGCGTTCCAGCCAGGCATGCTCGCGTGCGGCCAGCCGGTTGAGACCATGATGGGTAACCAGACTCAGGCGGGTGCGGAGCATGGCGGGCGCCCTGTCAGGTGGTGTGGGGCGAGGTTGGCCAGCCGGGATCGGCATCCGGGGCAGGCTGCGGCAGCGCGAGACGCAGCAGCACGCATTCGTAGCTGTCGACGATGGCGTCCCAGGACAATTGCGCCGCACGTGCAGCTGCCGCCGTGCCGAGGCGGTGTTGCTGCGCACGGTCCGGGGCCAGTGACGCGGCTTGCGCAACGAACGCGGCCTCGTCCTCCGGCGGCGCTTTGAGTCCGTTCTCGCCATGACGGATGACTTCCTCGGCGGCGGCGCAGTCGTAGGCGATCACCGCGAGGCCGGAGGCCATCGCCTCGATGGTCACGTTGCCCCAGGTCTCGGTCAGGCTGGGAAACAGGAACACGTCGCCGGAGGCGTAATGCGCGGCCAGCGCCTCGCCGACCTGCGTGCCGCAGTAAATGGCGTCGGGGCGCCTGGCCTGCCAGAGCGCGCGCTCGGGGCCATCACCCACCAGCACCAGACGCGTGGCGGGATGGGCCGCACGCATGGCGTCGAAGGCGCGGAATACCAGTTCCAGGTTTTTTTCGGCCGCCAGGCGTCCCACATACAGTGCCACCGTCTCGTCCCCGCTCACTCCCCAGCGCGCGCGCAGCGAAGCATCGCGGCGGCCGGGATGAAACCGCTTGGTGTCGACCCCGCGCCCGATGATCTCGATGTTCTCGTAACCGTAGCCGAGCAGCTCGCGGCGGATGCCCTCGGTCGGCACCAGGGTGACGGCGGCCTTGTTATGGAACTTGCGCAGGTAGGCGACGATGGTGCGGCGCAGCAGGCCGAAGCCGTAGTGGCTGCTGTAGCTGTGGAAATTGGTGTGGAAGTCGCTCGCCACCGGCAGCCGCAGCTTGTTGGCCGCCGCCAGCGCTGACCAGCCGAGCGGGCCTTCGGTGGCGATCTGCACCACATCCGGGCGATGCTTGGTCCACAGCTGGGTCAGCGCAGCCTTCGCCGGCAGCCCCATTTTCAGGCCTTCGTAGCGCGGCAGTGCGATGCCGCGCTGCAGGTGCTCGCTGAAGGTGGCGGTGGGCTGCGGCTGGTCGTCGGCATGCTGGCGCGGACGAATCAGCTGCACCTGATGGTTGCGCACCTGCAGGCCGTTGACCAGGTGACCCAGGGTCATCGCTACGCCATTGACCTCGGGCGGATAGGTTTCGGTCACCACGGCGATGCGCAACTGCGGGCGAACCGACGGCAGGATCTGGCAGATGAATTCGGCTGCATCCATGGGGCAGAGCATGCCCCTGGTGTGCGACGAACGGATGACGCCGCGGTGACGGTTTGGTGAACCCTGCGGCCCGGGCGGCGCGACTTCCGGTTCGGGTCAGCCCAGCAGTACCAGCCCCCACACCACCACGACGTTGACGAGCGTGATCATCACCGCTGCGCTGCCCATGTCCTTGGCGCGCTTGATCAGGTGATGGTGCTCCAGCGAGATGCGGTCGACCGCGGCCTCGACCGCCGAATTCAGCAGCTCGACGATCAGCACGCCGAGCACCGCGGCGATCATCAGCGCGCGCTCGATCCCCGTTTCGCCCAGAACCAGCGCGAGCGGGATCATGAGCGCCGCCAGGAACACTTCCTGGCGGAACGCGTCCTCGTGCCTGAAGGCGGCAGTGAGCCCGGACCACGAATAGCCCGCCGCGTTCAGCACGCGCTGCAGGCCGGTCTTGCCTTTGAACGGACTGACAGGCTCGCTCATGCGGCGGGCTTGTACGCCAGATCGAGTTCGCGCGCCGCCTTGACGTCGTCCAGCCGCCGCACCGGCAGGCTGTAGGGCGCGCCCTTCACCAGGTCGGGCGTGGTCTCGGCTTCGTGCTTGATGGTCTTCATCGCCGCGACAAAGCCGTCCAGCGTCTCGCGGCTTTCGGTTTCGGTCGGCTCGATCAAGAGACACTCCGGCACCAGCAGCGGGAAGTAGGTGGTCGGCGCGTGGTAGCCGTAGTCGAGCAGGCGCTTGGCGAAGTCCATCGCGGAGACGCCGGTGGCGTCCTTCAGCTTTTTAAGCGTGACGATGAATTCGTGGCTGGCGCGGCGGCTGGGGTAGGCCAAGTCGAAGCCGGCCTCGCGCAGCCGGGCCATCAGGTAGTTGGCGTTCAGCGTGGCGTATTCGGCGACGCGGTGCATGCCCTCGCCGCCCAGCAGGCGGGCGTAGACATAGGCGCGCATCAGCACGCCGGCGTTGCCCATGTTGGCGCTCAGGCGGCCGATCGACTGCGGCAGGTCGGCCTCGGTCGCCAGCCGGTAGGCGCCATTTTCATTGAGCACCAGCGGAATCGGCATGAAGGGCAAGAGGCGCCCAGCCACACCCACCGGGCCCGCGCCCGGTCCGCCGCCGCCGTGCGGGGTGGAGAAGGTCTTGTGCAAATTCATGTGGATGACGTCGAAGCCCATGTCGCCGGGGCGCACCTTGCCGAGAATCGCGTTGAGGTTGGCGCCGTCGTAATAGAGCAGGCCGCCGGCGTCGTGTACGATCTTCTGGATGTCGGCGATGGTCTTCTCGAACACGCCCAGCGTCGACGGGTTGGTCAGCATCAGCCCCGCGGTGTGCGGGCCGACCGCAGCCTTCAGCGCAACGAGATCGACGCTGCCGGTCGCGTCGGTGGGGATTTCCTTGACCGTGTAGCCGCACATGGTAGCGGTCGCCGGATTGGTGCCGTGCGCCGCGTCCGGCACGATGATCTCGCGCCGCGCGGTGTCGCCGCGCGCGTCGTGGTAGGCGCGGATCATCGCCACCCCGGCGAATTCGCCGTGTGCGCCCGCCATCGGCGCCATCGACACGCCGGCCATGCCGGTGACGTCCTTCAGCATTTCCTGCAGTTCGAACATGCTGGCGAGGAAGCCCTGGCCGGTCTCGTCCGGGCTCGCCGGGTGGCGCGCCAGGAACTGCGGCAGCATCGCCAGCGAATTGCACGCGCGCGGGTTGTACTTCATGGTGCACGAGCCGAGCGGGTAGAACTGCGTGTCGATCGAGAAGTTGAGCTGCGAGAGACGCGTGTAGTGGCGCACCACGTCGAGTTCGGAGACTTCGGGCAGCGCCGGTGCGTCCTTGCGGCGGAGCGTGGCGGGCAGATCGTCAAGGCTGCCGCCCGCGGCGGGTAACTGGGCGGCGGCGGTGCGGCCGGGTCGGGAATGGTCGAATATCAGCATGTTGAAAGCCTTTTATCCGCGAAGGTTTTTCCTTCGCGGAGGGTTTTGTTTACTTCAAAGCAGCCAGCGCGGCGTCGTAGTTCGGCTCCTGCTTGATCTCGGGAACGAGTTCGGCGTGGAGCACCTTGTTGTTTTCATCCAGCACGACCACGGCGCGCGCCGTGACGCCGGCGAGCGGGCCGCTGGTGATGGCGACGCCGTAGTTCGTCATGAATTCAGCGCCGCGCATGGTCGACAGCGTCACCACGTTGCCGGTGGCTTCGGCGCCGCAGAAACGGTTCATCGCGAACGGCAGGTCGGCCGAGATGATCAGCACGGCGGTGTTGCCGACCGCGGCTTCGTTGAACTTCCTGGTCGAGGTCGCGCACACCGGGGTGTCGAGACTGGGCACGATGTTGAGGATCTTCTTCTTGCCGGCGAAATCGGCCAGCGAGACGTCGGCCAGATCCTTGTTGGCCAGCTTGAAATCGGGCGCAGTGTCGCCGACCTTGGGGAAGGTGCCGGACACTTCAATGGGGTTGCCGGCTAGCGTGACTGCCATGTTGGTGCTCCTTGTGGTTGACCGGGGTTCAGCTCTTGTATGCGCATGGCGGGGCTTCGCGCCGCTTCGACAGGATGCGTTCCATCTGCTGCGCGTAGTGGTCGAGGTCGGCGGCGGTCTTGGTTTCGGTGACGCACACCAGGATCGCCTGCCCGAGCTCGGGATACCAGCCTGAAATATCCAGCCCGCCGAGGATGCCCTGCGCCCGCAGCGCGCGCAGCACGTCCTTCGCGTTGTCGGCGAGCTTCAGCACCACTTCGTGGAAGAAGGGACTGGCGAACGCGCGCGTCGCGCCGGGGATCGCCGCCAGCCTGTCGGCAAGCGCCACGGTGTTGGCGTGGCAGTTTGACGCCACCTTGGCCAGGCCCTGCGGGCCCAGGAGCGCCATGTATTGCGTCGCGGCGGTGACCACCAGGCCCTGGTTGGTGCAGATGTTGGAGGTGGCCTTGGAGCGGCGGATGTGCTGTTCGCGTGCCTGCAGCGTCAGGGTGAAGCCGGGCTTGCCGTCGAGGTCGACGGTGCGGCCGACGACACGCCCCGGCATCTGCCGCACGAAATCCTGGCGGCAGCACATGAAGCCGAAGTAGGGCCCGCCCGAGGCCATCGGCGCACCCAGCGGCTGGCCTTCGCCTACCGCGATGTCGGCGCCTTTCGTCCCCCACTTGCCGGGCGCTTCCAGCACCGCCAGCGTGGTGGGGTTGACCAGTGCGATCGCCAGCGCGCCCTTGTCGTGCGCCCAGTCGGTCAGCGCATGCACGTCTTCCAGCACGCCGAAGAAGTTGGGTTGCGGAATGACCAACCCGGCGAAGCTGCCGGCGTCGGCGGGCAGCACCGTCTTTCCGGTCGTGGCGTCGTAGTCGAGCTCGACCAGTTCGATGCCCTGGTTCTTCACCGTGGTGTTGACCACGCGGCGATAGATCGGGTGCACGCTCTTCGGCACCAGCACGCGGCGCGAGGTTTTATGAGACCTGACGGCCATCAGCACCGCCTCGGCCAGCGCGGAGGCCCCGTCGTAGAGCGAGGCGTTCGACACGTCGAGCCCGGTCAGCCGGGTCATCATGGTCTGGTATTCGTAGATCAGCTGCAGCGTGCCTTGGCTCGCCTCGGCCTGATACGGCGTGTAGGCAGTGTAAAACTCGCCGCGCGTGGTGATCTGCCAGATCGCCGCCGGGATGTGGTGCTCGTAGACGCCGGCGCCGATGAAGTTGGACCAGAAGCCGTCTTGTGACGCGCGCTCCTGCATCAGCCGCGCCACCGCCATTTCCGGCAGGCCATCGGGTACATGACGCAGCTTGCCGGTTTTGAGCGCCAGCGGGATTTCGTCGAACAGGTCTTCGATGCCGGCAGCGCCGATGGCGCCGAGCATGACGGAGACGTCTTCTTCAGTGTGGGGAATGAAGGGCATGGTTAAAACCTTGTTATCCGCGAAGGAACGCGAAGAGGATCAAAGTCAAAACTTACGGTTTCTGGGTTTGACTTCGCATCTCTTCGCGTTCTTCGCGGATGAAAAATTAATGGGCTTCCGACTCCACCAGCTTCTGGTAGGCCGCCGCATCCAGCAGTTCGCCGACGTCGGCCGGATTGGCCGGCTTCATCTTGAACATCCACGCCGCGTAGGCGTCCTTGTTCACCGATTCGGGGCTGGCCTCGACCTCGCCGTTGGCGGCGACGACTTCGCCGGCGACCGGAGCATAGACGTCGGACGCGGCCTTCACCGACTCGACCACCGCGCATTCCTCGCCCTTGTTCAAGACGCGGCCCTTAGCGGGATTTTCGATGAACACCATGTCGCCGAGCAGATCCTGTGCGTGGTGGGTGATGCCCACGGTCAGCGTGCCGTCGGCTTCGACGCGCACCCATTCGTGGCTGGGGGTGTATTTGAGGTCTGCGGGAATGCTCATGTTTGCTCCATTAATCAGGGGGCGTCCGCGTGGGAGCGGACCGACGTTTTATTAAATCAATACCTTGCCGTTGCGCACGAACGGATATTTCACCACTTTGGCTTTCAGTTTCTTGTCGCGGATCTCGACTTCGACTTCCTCGCCCGGGGCGATGCCGAGCGGGATGCGGGCGAGCGCGATCGATTGCTGCATCGTAGGCGAAAACGTGCCGGAGGTGATTTCGCCTTCGCCGTTCTTCGTCAGCACTTTCTGGTGGCTGCGCAGCACGCCGCGGTCAAGCAGCACGAGGCCGGCGAGCTGCTTCGTCACTTCGCTCTTTTCCAGTGCGGCACGGCCGACGAAGTCGCGCTCGGTCTTCAGGTCCACCGTCCACGCGAGTCCGGACTCCAGCGGCGAGGTGGTCTCGTCCATGTCCTGGCCGTACAGGTTCATCCCGGCTTCCAGCCGCAGGGTGTCGCGCGCGCCCAGCCCGATCGGCTTGCCGCCGGCTTCCATCAGCGCCTTCCAGAAGAAGGGCGCGGATTTCGCCAGCACCATCACTTCGAAGCCGTCCTCGCCGGTGTAGCCCGTTCTTGCGATGAACATCTCGCCCATGGCGGCGGCGTTGAAGGGCTTGAGGCTGGCGGTGATCTGGTCGACGCCGGGCAGTGCCTCGTTCAGTGCCTGCGTGGCATTCGGTCCCTGGATCGCGATCATCGCGAGGTCGCGGCGCGGGGTGAGGGTAAGGCCCATGCCCCAGTCGGCGTTCATTTTCTCCATCCAGGCGAGATCCTTCTCCGCGGTGCCGGCGTTGACCACCAGGCGGAACCATGTCTCGTCCATGAAGTAGATGATGAGGTCGTCGATCACGCCGCCGGCCTCGTTCAGCATGCAGGAATACAGCGCCTTGCCGGAGACCTGCAGCTTGTCGACGTTGTTCGCCACCAGCCGGCGCAGGAAGGCGCGCACGTTGGCGCCGCGGATATCGAGCGGCAGCATGTGGGAGACGTCGAACAGACCGCAGCCCGAGCGCACGGTGTGGTGTTCCTCGATCTGCGAGCCGTAGTTGACCGGCATGTCCCAGCCGCCGAAATCGACCATCTTGGCGCCGAGTTCGCGGTGGGTGGCGTTGAGCGGAGTGTGTTTAAGCATGGGGCACCAAAAATAAAAAAGGGTGAAGCGCGGATTCGCTTCACCCCTCTGTCCTTGGTACCTGAGAGATTACGGCATGTGATTCGAGCCGCTGCCCCTTCGGTGGCGATCGTGCGATCGCGCTCTCCAGAGTGCTTTCCCAAGGTGTTGCTTGGGGTGTTGCGGTCCTTTTGCCTGAGCGATTCCGGGTGAATTGCGCCTTCGGCGGCATGCGGTGCATGCGCTCTCCCGCAACGGGAAGGCGCACTATACCGAAGAAGCCTCTTGCCGGCCAGTCTTGCGCGTTCGTCGGCGCCGGATCAATACGTCAGTTGCAGATCAAAGCCCATGGGCGCCAGATCCCGTACGGTCAGGGGCAGGCTCAACGCCTGTTCGCTGCGCGGCGGCAGCCCGTCGGCGATGCGTCGCGCGTCGCCGAGGTACTCGCTGGGGGCAAAGCTGCGGCGCGCCAGCGGGCGATTGCGCTGGTCGGTCAGGGTCAGCACCAGCACCGGCCAGGCTTGGACATGGCCGGCCCGGTTGCCGAGGGTGAGGGTGAGCCTCAGGCGGCCGCTGCTCTCGGTTTGCAGGTCGGAGCCGACGATCTGCAGCTGCGCCAGGTTTTTCGGCAGCGAGAGCGTGCAGCCGAGCACGGCGCAGGCCTGCTCAAGCGCGGGGCGGCTCTGCGGCAGCCGGCTGACCAGGGTGTCGCGCAGGAAATAGGTGGCTTGTGCGAGCAGCAGCACCAGCAGCAGCGCGCTGGCCATGCCCCATACCCAGGGTTGGACGCGGCGCGCTGCAAAGCGAACGCGCGCCTTGCCGGGCATGGGCGTTGCGTATTCGATGCGCGCCGTGGGCGGTGCAGCCGCAGTGACAGCCGCCGCTGCGGGCGAATAGACGGGCGCAGCGGGTTCCGGCGGGTAGGTCGAGGGGGCGGGATAGATCTGCGGCAGCGGGCCGGGTTCGTCCGGAACCGGAATGTCGGGGTCGATGAGGATGATGGACGGCAGGTCGAGCGTGGCATCGCGCTGGGCGATCCCGCGAGGGATGTCGGCAGCCGGGATAACCTCCGCGCCGGGGATCGGTTCGGGTGTTTCCTCGCCTGCAACCGCTGCCGCATGGGTTTCAAGTTCGGCGGGCGGCACGGTTTCCGGCAGCGGGGCGGCTGCAACGGGCTCGGGCGGCGGCAGCGGCGAACCGTCTTCCAGCAGCAGGCTCGGGCGCGCATCGAAGGCGGCGCCACACACACTGCACTGCACCCAGCCCTGCGCGGCGTCGAGCTGGTCCGCGCCGAGGCGGAACACGCTTTCGCAGTGCGGGCAGGTGGTGCGGTAGCTCACTGTTTGATTCCAGCCAGACGCACCCAGCCCTCGTCGATGGCTGGCAGGTCGAAGGCAAACCAGTCGCGGTAAACCGCCATCACCTCGTCAGCCTGCTCCGCCAGAATGCCGGACAGCACCAGCTGCCCGCCCGGGCGCACCCGGCCCGCCAGCAGCGGCGCCATGCCCTTGAGCGGGTTGGTGAGGATGTTGGCGACGACAACGTCGTACTGACCGGGGGCGAGTTCGCCCGGCAGGCAGAAGTGCGCCGCCACGTCATTGAGTGCGGCATTGTCGCGCGAGGAGGCGACCGCCTGTTCGTCGATGTCGACGCCGTCGACCCGCGCCGCGCCGAGCTTGGCGGCGGCAATGGCGAGGATGCCGGAGCCGCAGCCGTAGTCCAGCAGGGTTTCGCCGCCGATGAGATGTTCATCGAGCCAGCGCAGGCACAGCCGCGTGGTGGGGTGGCTGCCGGTGCCGAAAGCCAGGCCGGGATCGAGCTTGAGGTTGATCGCGTTGCTGTCTGGCGCGTCGTGCCAGGTCGGCACGATCCACAGGCGCGGCGAGATCGGAATGGGATCGAACTGCGACTGGGTCAGGCGCACCCAGTCCTGCTCGGCCACGGCTTCGACCGTGTATTCGGCGGGAAGAGGGACGCCCGCCTGTTGCGCGGCGGCGGCGAGGGTCTCCGCCACATTGGCGTGTTCATCCAGCAGCACCACCGCGATGCTGTGCGGCCACAGTTCGGCGGTCGGGTAATCCGGCTCGCCAAACAGCGGTGTTTCGTCCACCGTGCCGGCGTCGGCGTCTTCCAGCGATACCGACAGCGCGCCGGCGTCCATCAGCGCGTCGGAAAGCGGCTCGGCTTGTTTGGAATCGACGAGGATGCGGACGGATTGCCAGGGCATGGGAAAGGTGGAGCGTGAGGGGCAGAAATGGAGGTGAAACGCTGGCATGGAAAGGCCTCAGGCCTCACCCATTACACCTCACGCCCCACCCAGTTTCTCCTCCGCCAGCTTGTGCTCCAGATAGTGGATATTGGTGCCGCCGGCGATGAAGGCGGCGTCGTGCAGCAGATCCTGGTGCAGCGGGATGTTGCTCTGGATGCCTTCGATCACCATTTCCATCAGCGCGCCGCGCATGCGCGCGATCGCCTGGTCGCGGGTGTCGCCGTAGGCAATCACCTTGCCGATCATCGAGTCGTAGTGCGGCGGCACGTAATAGCCGTGGTAGACGTGCGAGTCGACGCGGATGCCGGGCCCGCCGGGCGCGTGGTAGTTGGTGAGCTTGCCGGGGCTGGGAACGAAGGTCGTCGGGTGCTCGGCGTTGATGCGGCACTCGATGGCGTGGCCCTTGAAGCGGATGTCCTTTTGCGTGAACGGCAGTTTTTCGCCGGCGGCGACGCGGATCTGGGTCTGCACGATGTCGATGCCGGTGATGAGCTCGGTCACCGGGTGCTCGACCTGCACCCGGGTGTTCATCTCGATGAAGTAGAACTCGCCGTTTTCATACAGGAACTCGAAGGTGCCGGCGCCGCGATAACCGATCTTGCGGCAGGCTTCGGCGCAGCGCTCGCCGATCTTGTCGCGGAGTTTGGGGTCGAGCCCGGGCGCGGGCGCTTCTTCCAGCACCTTCTGGTGGCGGCGCTGCATCGAGCAGTCGCGTTCGCCCAGATGCACCGCATTGCCGTGCTCGTCGGCGAGGATCTGGATCTCGATATGGCGCGGCGTCTGCAGGAATTTTTCCATGTACACCATGGGGTTGCCGAAGGCCGTCCCGGCTTCGGTCTTGGTCATGGACACCGCGTTCAATAGCGCGGCTTCGGTGTGCACCACGCGCATGCCGCGGCCGCCGCCGCCGCCGGCCGCCTTGATGATGACCGGATAGCCGATGCGGGCGGCGGTCTTGATGATTTCTTCGGGATCGTCCGACAGGGCGCCGTCCGAGCCCGGCACGCACGGCACCTTGGCATCGAGCATGGCCTGCTTGGCCGCCACCTTGTCGCCCATCAGGCGGATGTTGTCGGGGCGCGGGCCGATGAAGGTGAAGCCGGAGGACTCCACGCGCTCGGCAAAATCGGCGTTTTCCGACAGGAAGCCGTAGCCGGGATGGATCGCTTCGGCGTCGGTGACTTCGGCGGCTGCGATGATGGACGGCACATGCAGATAGCTCTGCGTGGATGGCGCCGGGCCGATGCACACCGATTCGTCGGCCAGCTTCACGTACTTGGCGTCGCGGTCGGCTTCGGAGTACACGGCAACCGTCTTGATGCCCATTTCGCGGCAGGCGCGCTGGATTCTCAAGGCAATTTCGCCGCGGTTGGCGATCAGTATCTTTTCAAACATGGTTTTTGAGAGGCCAGGGTCAGGATTCAGGGATCAGGGAAAGTGCTTCCCCTGATCCCTGGCCCCTGAATCCTGACCCCTTATCCCTCTCAAGCAATCACAAACAGCGGCTCGCCGTATTCCACCGGCTGGCCGTTTTCGACCAGGATGGCCTTGATGACGCCGCCCTGATCCGCTTCGATTTCGTTCAGGAGCTTCATCGCTTCGATGATGCACAGCGTGTCGCCGGCATTGACGCTCTGGCCGACTTCGGCAAAGTTTTTGGAGCCCGGGGCGGGGGCGCGGTAGAACGTGCCGACCATGGGCGAACGCACGACGTGGCCTTCGGGCACCGCATCCTCGGTCGGGACGGCGACAACCGGCGCGGCCGCCGGGGCGGGGGCGTGCATCATCTGGGGCGCATGCGCCATCATCATCGGCGCGCCGGCGATGCTCTTGGCGATGCGGACCTTTTCTTCACCTTCGGTGATTTCAAGCTCGGCGATGCCGGAGGCTTCGACCAGGTCAATGAGCTTTTTCAGTTTTCTGAGATCCATGGGAGGTCCTGTTTTGGAGGTGGCGCAAGGCGAATTCCAGCGCCAGTTCGTAGCCGTGCGCGCCCAGGCCGGACACCACGCCGACGGCGAGGTCGGAAAAATACGAGTGGTGACGGAAGGTTTCGCGCGCGTAGATGTTGGAAAGATGGACTTCGACGAAAGGAATGGCCGTCCCTGCCAGCGCATCGCGCAGGGCGACGCTGGTGTGGGTGTAGCCGGCCGGGTTGATGATGATGAAGTCGACGTGATCGCGTGCAGCCTGGTGGATGCGGTCGATCAGGGCGCCTTCGTGGTTGTTCTGGAAGGTCTCGACCTGCGCGCCGGCGGTTTCCCCGCGGCTGACCAGCGCGCGGTTGATGTCGTCGAGCGTGGCGAGACCGTAATGCTTGGGTTCGCGGCTGCCCAGCAAGTTGAGGTTGGGGCCGTGCAAAACCAGCACGTGGGGGTGCAGACTGGGGACCGATTTGGCCGCTGCGCGGCTGGTTCGTTTAGTCGTCATGGCGGCGAGTTTGCCGTAAATGGGGGTAAATTGTCCAGATATTGACGCTAAATCACAACTATGAGCCAATTTTGCGCAATGCGCTTTCCAGCTTGGCGCGCGGCAGCCGCCCCAAATGGCTCAGGGCGATGCTGCCGTCACGATCGAGCACGATCGTATAGGGGAGCGCGCCGCTCGGGTTGCCGAGTTGCCTCGCCAGGCTATGCGCCGCTCCCTCGCCGATCAGGATCGGATAATTGACCGGCTGCTGCTGCAGAAACTGCGCGACATTGGCCGGGTTGTCGATGGCGATGCCGACAAATTCCACCCCGCTGGGCCGGAATTGCGAGCGTAGGGCGACAAAATCCGGCATTTCCTCGCGGCACGGCGCGCACCAGCTGGCCCAGAAATTCAGCACCACCACCTGGCCGCGCCATTGCGATAGTGGCTGCTGGCGCCCCTCGCCGTCCGGAAAACCGAGTTGCCACAGGGCGGCGAGGGCGGGCGCGGCAGGCGCTTGCGGGGCATGGCGCGTTTGCGCCAGCCAGGCGCCGGCAGCCAGTGCAGCCAGGGCCAGCGCGATGAGATAGAGCCATTTTTTTTGCATGGGGTTGTGGGCCAAAAGCGCATCACCCCGCAAGCGGGGTGATGACGTACGGCTCAAGCGTTATCCGGGCGCTTTACAGCTCCCCGTAGGAATGCAGGCCCGACAGGAACATGTTGACGCCGAGGAAGGCGAAGGTGGTGACGAACAGGCCGACCACCGCCCACCACGCCAGCATGGGGCCGCGCAGGCCCTTGACCAGGCGGATGTGCAGCCAGGCGGCGTAGTTCAGCCATACGATCAGCGCCCAGGTTTCCTTCGGGTCCCACGACCAGTAACCGCCCCAGGCTTCGGCCGCCCACATTGCGCCGAGGATGGTGGCAATGGTGAAGAAGGCAAAGCCGATCGCGATCGCCTTGTACATCATGTCGTCGATCACTTCCAGCTTCGGCAGGCGGCTGGCGAGGATGCCGCGCTGTGCCAGCAGGTAACCCACGCCGAGCATGGCCGAGAGCGAGAACGCACCGTAGCCGATGAAGTTGGCCGGCACGTGCAGTTTCATCCACCAGGATTTGAGCGCGGGCACCAGCGGCTGGATTTCATGCGCGCCGCGGTCGAAGGTGTACCAGAGGATGAAGCCGACCGCGGCGGAGATCACCAGCAGCACGAAGGCGCCCATCTGGCGGGTCTGGTAACGCGCTTCGTAATACAGGTACATCATCGCGGTGATGAGGCAGAACAGCACGAACACTTCGTACAGGTTGGACACCGGGATATGGCCAACGTCGGTGCCGATCAGGTAGGACTCGTACCAGCGCACCATCAGGCCGATGAAGCCGAGCGCCACGGCGCACCACGTCATCGCGGTGCCGGTTTTCATCGTGAAGCCGGAACGTGCCAGCAAGCCCGCCCAATAGGTCAGGGTCGCGAGCCCGAACAGCGCGCACATCCACATGATCGCGGCCTGGCTGGAAATAAGGTATTTGAGGAAGAAGGCCTCCTCCATGCGCGCCAGGCTGCCCTGATACTGGCTGACGGCGAACAGGCTGATTGCGCCGACCACGATGAACAGCGGGCGGAACGGCTTCCAGAACCAGCCGAACACCGCCAGCGCGGGAATCGCCGCCAGCAGGATGGCTTTCTCATAGATGTCCATGTAGTCGCCGAAGCGCGACAGGGCAAACAGGGCGCCCGTCGCGACGATGGCGGCGAACAGCCAGTCGAACCACGACAGGCGCTTGAACAGCGGGGCGGGTTGATTGAGGGCGAGTTCCATGATGAAGTCTCCGAGTGTCTTTATATTTAAGACGGCTTCACAAGCGTATCGAGCGCCTGTGCGTGTTGGTTGAATTCTTTTTCGAAATCGATGGTGTGCTTGGCCGACGACATGGCCAGCAGCGCGTGCCCCGGCCTGATGCGCAACCAGACCCGGCGTTCGCGCACGTAGAGCATGAAGAATACCCCGAGCGTCAGCAAAAGCGAACCCAGATAGACCACGTTCTGGCCAGGGGAACGGGTGAGCTGCAGGCCACTTGCCTTGACCTCGTCGTACTGCATGAGTTGCAGATAGATCGGTGCGCCATAGACGAACAGGTCGCTCATGCTGTTGAGGGTATCGCGCACCAGCCAGCCGGTGGCGTCGTCGGCCTTGGGGGCGGGCAGCCCGGCCTGGCGGTTGGCGAGCTGCAGGGCCTCGAAGGCGGCGAGCTCGAGTATGCGCAGGTAGGTGCCCGCCGCTTTCTCGCCCTCGGACGCGGGCACCTTCTCCTCGATGAAGCGGCCCAGCGACTGGAAACCGCCTTCGGCAAACAGCGCCAATACCTGGGTGGCGCTGAACTTCAGCTTGTCCTCGATTTCCGTACCCCAGGCATTTTCCGGCAGCGCCTGGCGGGCAAAACGGGCGGCAATTTCGGGGCGCAGTTCTGCGTTCAGCAGCGCGCCGCGCAGCCGCATGAAGCTGTCGATATCGCCGTTTGCATCGAGCGGCATGCGCAGGTAGCGGAAGGCCTCGCTCGGCGATTCGCGGACTCCCGACATCAGGTACCAACGGCCGTCGAGTTCCAGCGGCAGCATGTAGTTGGAAAACTCGCGCGCCTGCCCGCGCGCGTCGCGCAGCTTGTACTGGAAGCTCGGGCCGACATTGCGCAGGTGCCGCTTGTCGCTGACCGGGCTGCCGCCGAGCACGCTCATGGCGTCGCCGGACGCCTCGATTTCGCCGCCCATGTTTTCGATGTTGAACGGGCGGAAGTCGATGAATTCGAGCGTGTAGTCGCCCGCTGTGCTCGTCAGCGTGGTGTCCTGGTGCACCGCGCCCTCGATGGGAAAGGACGAGGCCGCCGGGGCGAACAGGTTCCAGCCGCGCAGGGTCAGGCGGGTGCCGCCGTCGGCAAAGCTGGCCTGATAGATGGCGACGCCGTCGTGGATCAGCGGGTGGTTGACCGCAATCGTCGCTTCGCGGATTTTCTTGCCTGAGCGGTCGAACAGTTCGATGTCGCTCTCGAAGCTCTTAGGCTGGCCGGTTGTGTAGTGCTCGATGCGGAACTGCTTCAGCGCCACCGTGAAGGGCAGTTCCTGCACCAGGTAACCGTCGGCCACGTTGAGGAAGGCCACGTCGGCGCTGGAGCCCTCGGGAATCTGCACGCTGCCGCGGAATGACGGGTTCGACGGCGACAGGCGCGAGATTGCCGGCACCTGGCTTTGCGGAATGTCGCGCGTCTCGATTTTCTTGATGCCCAGCACCTGCTGGGCCTTGAACACCAGGTTGCCGTCCATCAGGCCGCCGATGCAGATGATCACGATGGCCGAATGCGCCAGAAAATAACCGAGGCGGTTCCAGCTGCCGGCCTTGGCGGCAAGCAGCACGCCGTCCTCGCGCGGCAGGTGCTTCACCTTGTAGCCCTGGCCTTCCAGGTAGCGTTGCGCGCTGGCGGCGAGCGCCTCGGGCAGCTGTTCGGTGGCCGCTTCGTGCTTGTGCTTGAACGCATTCAGCGACTGTTCGCTGACGTGCTCGCGGAAGCTTTTCATCTCGCGCGCGAAGTTCGGGGCGTTGCGCCAGATGCAGACGCTGGTGGAGACGACGAGGAAGGTCAGGATGACCAGAAACCACCCGGTGTGATAGACGTCGTACAGCCCCAGCTTTTCGAACACCTGGAACCAGAACGGCCCGAACTGGATGATGTAGTTGGCGTACGGTTCGGCCTGCTTCAGCACGGTGCCGATGATGGAGGCAACCGCGAGTATGGATAGCAGGCTGATGGCGAAACGCATCGAGCTCAGCAGTTCAAACAGGGACTTGCCGAAGGAGTGAGAGGCAGTGTTCATTTGGGCAGCAATAAAAAAAGGGTGACTTGCGTCACCCTTTCATCGACTCAAGCAAGCCGGATAAGTTTACCCGCAAGGGGCAGGCCGTGGTTGTAAAGCCGCTGAAGCGTCAACAACCACGCACTACCCGCAAGGGGTAGGCCGTGGTTGTAAAGCCGATAAATCGGCAACAACCACGCTCTACCGCAAGCCCTGAATATAAGAAGCCACGCCCTTCATGTCGGCATCGGTCATCTTGGCGGCGATGGTGCGCATCATCTTGGCGCCATCGTTGGCACGCGTGCCAAGGCGGAAGGCATTCAGCTGCGCGTAGGTGTAGTCGGCATGCTGTCCGGCCAGACGCGGGAACTGGGTGGGAATGCCCTTGCCCTGCGGGCCGTGGCAGGAGGCGCATGCCGGCACGCCGGCGCCCTGCACGCCGCCGCGGTAGATTTTCTGGCCGAGCAGCGCCAGTTCAATGTTCTTGGATGTGCCGGGTTTGGGCTGTTGCGCGCTGTAGTAGGCAGCCAGATTCGCCATGTCCTGCGCGCTCAGGTCCTTCACGATCCCCGCCATCACCGGGTTCTTGCGCGCCCCCGATTTGAAGTCGGTGAGCTGCTTGTTGAGGTATTCAGCAGTGTGGCCAGCCAGTTTGGGATTGGCCGCAGCGACGCTATTGCCGTCCACCGCGTGGCAAGCCGCGCAGACCTTGGTGACGATGCTTTCCGCCGCCTTGGGGTCGCCTTTGACCGCAGTGGGGTTGGCGTAGGCGGAGGTGGCGGCCAAAGCGGCGACCAGAGAGACGACGAGTTTCATCAAAAGCTCCTGAAGCTTGCAAAACTTGGGAAAACGGGTAGTTTAGCGGTAACTAATATGACTGCCAAGCCCGTGCTCAATCGCGCCCAATTCCACACCTCGGTCGCCCAGCTGCGCGATTTGCCCTACAGCCGTGCCGAAATTGCCTTTGCGGGACGGTCAAACGCCGGAAAATCCAGCGCAATCAACCTGTTGACGCGCAAGAACCGTCTGGCATTCACCTCCAAAACGCCGGGCCGTACACAGCTTATCAACTTTTTCGAGCTGGATGCCGACACCTATCTGGTCGACCTGCCGGGCTATGGCTATGCAAAAGTGCCGCCCGCCGTGAAGGCGAAGTGGGAGGGCCTGCTGTCGCGATATCTGCAGGAGCGCGAGGCGCTGGTCGGCATGGTGTTGATCATGGATGCGCGCCATCCGCTGACCCCGCTGGACCGACAGATGCTCGACTGGTTCACCCCCACCGGCAAGCCGGTGCATATCCTGCTTTCGAAAGCCGACAAGCTGTCCAACAGCGAAAAGGCACTGACCCTGCGTCGCGTCAAGCAGGAACTAGCCGCACTGGACAGCGTCAGCGTACAGCTGTTTTCCAGCCTGTCGCGCCTGGGCGCCGAGGATGCGGCGACGCTGATCGAGGGCTGGCTGGCCAAGGCCTGTCAGCAGGATTCGCAGCCCGCCGAATAATCGGGCGAGCCGCAAACAATAAAAAAGCCCCGACCAAGGGAGGGATCGGGGCTAAAAATGCCTTAAGGGGATTAAGGCATCCCGCTCAGGGAGGAGAAGCGGGAGACGATACAAGACCGTCTGCTTCTAGAGAGTAGACCCGCTTGAAGAAAGTTCCAGATCGCTGTCATATTCTTTGGAGATGTTTGTGAACCTGCCGTTTGGCCAATTTCCTGCCCGCCGCATGCGTCGCATGCGCCGCGACGATTTTTCCCGCCGCCTGATGTGTGAGCACACACTTACGCCAAGCGATCTGATTTATCCGGTATTTGTTCTGGATGGCAGGAACCGGCGCGAGGCCGTGGCGTCGATGCCCGGGGTCGAGCGGCTGTCGATCGACTTGCTGCTGCCGGTGGCCGAGGAATGCGTGCAGCTGGGCATCCCGGCGTTGGCCCTGTTTCCGGTGATCGATGCGGGCCTCAAAACCCTGGGCGCGGAAGAAGCGCTCAACCCCGACGGCCTGGTGCCGCGTACCGTGGCCGCGCTGAAGAACCGTTTTCCCGAACTCGGCATCATCACCGACATCGCGCTCGATCCCTATACCAGTCACGGCCAGGACGGCCTCATCGACGAAACCGGCTACGTGCTGAACGACGAGACGGTGGCGGTGCTGGCGCGGCAGGCGGTGGTGCACGCCCAGGCCGGCGCTGATGTCGTCGCCCCGTCCGACATGATGGACGGCCGCGTCGCCGCCCTGCGCGCTGCGCTCGAAGGCGGCGGCCATATCCATACGCGGATTCTGGCCTATGCGGCCAAGTACGCTTCCAGCTTTTACGGCCCCTTCCGCGACGCCGTCGGCTCCGCCGCCAACCTCGGCAAAGGCAACAAATACACCTACCAGATGGACCCCGCCAACAGCGACGAAGCCTTGTGGGAAGTCGGGATGGACCTGCAGGAAGGCGCCGACATGGTGATGGTCAAGCCCGGCATGCCCTATCTCGACGTCATCCGCCGCATCAAGGACGCCTATGGCGCGCCGACTTACGCCTATCAGGTCAGCGGCGAATACGCTATGTTGAAAGCCGCGGCGCAGAATGGCTGGCTTGACGAGCGGGCCTGCGTGCTGGAGTCCCTGCTGGGCTTCAAACGGGCCGGGGCGGATGGCGTGCTGACCTATTTCGCACGTGATGCGGCGCGGTATTTGAAGGCATAACCCCATGACCGAACGTCAAGTTGTTCAGCACTGCTGCCGAAAAAGAAGATGTGAGCAACGCGCAGTAGATGAGCAACGCAAACAGATGGCCCCCTATTCTTTCGACCCAGAGCATGCCTGCCGATATTTCTAAGATATTTCCCGGCCTCAAGAAGCGTCGTCAGCCGGACGAGTGGGACAAAACCATTGTCGCCATCTCGCCCTATCGGCTTAAAGACCTTGCCTTTCCGGAGCAACAGAACGTTGCGAGTTCGCAGGATGAAACGGTCGAACAGCAGGTTTTCAAGATTCGGCTGGCCCATTCCAACGAGCGGGTGAATTCCGCCAGCATGCTGGTGCAGCGCAAATACGCCAGCCGCGGCTACGAAGCCAGCAGCCTCCAGAAAGATCCGGATCGCATCACGCTGATGGCCTTTCAGGACGACAAGGTCATTGGAACGCTGACCCTGGGTATGGATAAGTCTCATCCCTTGCTGGCCGAGGAGTTGTACAAATCCGAAATAGACAATTTGCGTGCGGCGGGCCGCAAGGTCTGCGAACTGACCAAATTGGCAGTTGATCAGACCCAGGGATCGAAGCGTGTTCTGGCCTCGCTGTTTCATATTGCCTATATCTATGGCCGGGTCATGCAGGGCTATACCGATGTGGTGATCGAAGTGAACCCCAGGCATGTTGCCTTTTACAAGCGCATGCTGGGGTTCAAAGAATTCGGATCCGAGCGCATGTGCGTTCGCGTCAATGCCCCGGCCGTTCTGCTCCGGCTGGAGCTCGAATATGTCGATCAGCAGATTGAATTGCTGGGCGGCAAGGTCGATGGCGCCGGTGGGGTGCGCTCGCTCTATCCCTTCTTCTTCAACAAGGACGACGAGATCGGCATCACCCATCGCCTAGTCCACGGGGAATAGACCCGCTGCCAGTATTCATGTTTACCTACGAGACCGCATTCTCACGGAACATCGGTTGGCTAACCCAAAACGAGCAGCAAAGCCTGCGGCAAAAGCGGGTGGCCATTGCCGGTATGGGCGGGGTCGGCGGTTTTCACCTGTTGACGCTTGCCCGCCTGGGCGTCGAAAAATTTAACATTGCCGACCTCGATACTTTCGAGCTCGCCAATTTCAACCGTCAGGCCGGTGCCGGTATGGCTTCCCTGGAACGTCCCAAAGTGGATGTCCTCGCCGAAATGGCCCGCGACATCAATCCGGAAGCCGATATCCGGGTATTTCCAAGTGGCGTATCCGGGAAAAACATCACGGAATTCTTCCGCGACGTCGATCTCTATGTCGACGGTCTCGATTTCTTCGCCTTCGATGCCCGGGAGCCTGTGTTCGACCACTGCGCCCGGCAGGACATTCCCGCCATCACCGTTGCGCCCCTCGGCATGAGCGCCGCCCTGCTTAATTTCCTGCCGGGCGGCATGGGCTTCGAGGACTATTTCCAGCTGGCTGGCCGGCCGGAGCTGGAAAAGGCCGTGCGTTTCCTGGTCGGCCTGGCGCCCGCCCTGCTGCACCGGTACTACCTGGCGGACATAAGCCGGGTTGACCTCAAGGCCAGGAAAGGCCCCTCAACCATCATGGCCTGCCAACTCTGCGCCGGCGTGGCAGCGAGCGAAGCCCTCAAAATATTGCTTGGCCGCGGCAAGGTTTGGGCGGCGCCACACGGCATCCAGTTCGACGGCTACCGTAACAAACTTGCCCATACCTGGCGACCCGGGGGCAATCGCAACCCCATCAACCGCCTTGCCATTGCCATCGCCAAACGGCAATTGGGAATCTGATATGGCCCAAGTGGTTCCCGAACATCTTCGACGTATTCTTGAGCTTGCCCGTTGGGCGCCCAGTGGCGACAACACCCAGCCTTGGCGCTTCGAAATCATCGACGAGCATCACCTGCTCATTCATGCTTTTGATACCCGCGATCATTGCGTCTACGACCTTGACGGCCACCCCAGCCAAATTGCCTTGGGGGCGCTCTTGGAGACCCTTGCCATCGCCGCCAGTGAGCACGGACTGCGGGCGGAATTCAAACGTTGCCCCGACTCGCCTGATACCCGCCCGGACTATTTTGTGGACTTGATCCCGGACAGCGCCTTGATGCCCGATCCCCTGCTGCCCCATGTCCGGCAGCGTTCCGTGCAGCGGCGGCCCATGCGAACCACCCCCCTTACCGGGCCGCAAAAACAGGCGCTAGAGGATGCTGTCGGAAAACTTTACACCGTGCGCTGGTTCGAGGGGGCAGGGCAACGCTGGCGCCTTGCCAAACTGATGTTCGACAACGCCAGGCTCAGGCTCACCCTGCCCGAAGCCTATCCCGTCCACCGCGACATCATCGAATGGAAAGCCCGTTACAGCGAAGACCGGGTGCCGGATCAGGCCTTGGGGCTGGACGCTATGACCCTCAAACTGATGCGCTGGGTCATGACCAGTTGGCAGCGCGTTGATTTTTTCAACACGTATTTGGCCGGGCACCTGATTCCGCGAATAGAAATGGACCTCTTGCCCGGCCTGTTCTGCGCCGCCCACTTCGTCATTCTGGCACCCAAGGCACCTGCAGCTATGGACGATTATGTGGCCGCAGGCCGGGCGGTTCAACGTTTCTGGCTCACCGCCACCCGCTTGGACTTGCAACTGCAGCCGGAAATGACCCCGCTGATCTTCAGTCGCTATGCCCGAACCGGCGTCGAGTTCTCCGTGGCGCAGGGCGCCACGGATGCCGCGGCCAGCATGCACGCGCAATTCCAGGCCGTGCTGGGGCCGCACTCCGAGAACGCCGTATTCATGGGCCGCATCGGCAGCGGACCGGCAGCGAGAGCCCGGTCGCTGCGCCTCCCCCTATCCCGCCTGCTTCGCCCGAGGCCCGCCAATTGACCGGGTATTCCCCTTCCCGGACGGCTTGACGTCTCTCCCGCACCCCCCTGCCCGTTTGTCGGGAAACTTTACACCGGCCCGCTACAAGCCCGGCCAGCCAGCGCGCCTCAACGTGTAATTTGCTTTAGATTCATTGTGTTACGGATTGGTGGTGAGGTTGGCATGGCCGTTGCTACATGGAAGGCAGGCTCGATCATTTTGTTGCCTTCATTTAAATAGTCCTTACTTAAGGAGCGTGGCATGAAACTCAAGAAAACTCTGCTGGCCGCCGTGGCCACCCTTCCGATGGTCTGCGCGCCTGCCTATGCGGCCATGCAGGTCGACAACTGGACACTGGACACCAGTGGTCTGGCGGCCGAAATCGGCGGCACGGGAGGCGTTGTGGTGAACGGCATCGACGAAATCCTGTTCACTGCCATCACCCGGGCCGTCAGCCCCGCCGGCATCGCCCCCGGCAACCCGTTCAACACCACCGGCATTGGCATCGCGACGCAGTTCAATAACTTGGACAGCGGCATCATCGCTCCTGCCGGGTTCAACTCGACATGGGAGTTGAGCTTCGACTGGACGGCGGGTGGCGTGTACACCTCTGTCATCGGGCCCAACGTCAACTTCACCCACACGAATGCGGGGCAGATTCGGTTCTACATCGACGATATTACCGGCGGTGGCAAGGCCACCCCGGGCACCGGAGCCGGCTACACGGATGGCACGCTGTTCGCCACCTTTGATTTGCTGGCTGGCGAGGGGGGGGTGCTGAGCCTGCTCACCTCAGACGGTTCGGATGATGCGAGTTGGCTGATGAACCTGGCTGGCACCTTGGCCGGCGTCCTTTTCGACAGCGAAAACCCGGTCAATGATCTGAAGACCCTGGTTGATGCAAATGGTGACCCAATTGTGGGTCTGCATACCGACTCGAACTTCGACGCCAATCCGATCCAGGGCACAGCACCGTTCTCCTTCGCGTCTGGCGGCTTCGCCTGCGGCGGGACTCCGGATGACTTCTGCGCCAAGGAGGATGGATCGTCCGTGCTGACGGTTCCCGAGCCGGCCTCGCTGGCATTGCTCGGCTTAGGTCTGGCCGGCATGGGGCTGTTCGGTCGCCGCAACAAGAAGGCCTGAGCGCACTACCTTGTAAAGGGGCGCACGGCGGCCTCTTTGCAACCAACAGCCCACCGTTCGCGGTGGGCTGTTTTGTTTCGCTGACGAGTATCCGGGGCTAAACTGGCAGAAAATTACTTGCGCCCCAATTGACCATGCCCAGCCTGCCCGTACTACGCGTCCTCGCCCGTGAGCTTCTCACCACTGAGCGAGCCCCCCGCATCCTCGAACCGGATCTGGTCATGGACGACCCGCACAAGGTCGCCGCCTACGTTCAGGCCGGCCGGCCCGGGGGCGTGATGGCACCGGTTTACCTGTTCCACTGCGCCCAGATCTGCGAGGTGATCCAGCCGGGCGAAACCGTGATCGATCTGGCTTGCGGCCCCGCGAATCAACTCGCGCTGGTGGCGCAACTGAACCCGGATACGCACTTCATCGGCGTCGACCTGTCCGCCGAGATGTTGGGCCGCGCGCGCGCCTATATTGCCGAGTTGGGGTTGAAAAACGTCGAATTGCGCCAAGGCGATATCGCGCGCCTGGACGGATTCGATGCGTCGAGCGTGGACGCGGTCATCTCAACCGTGGCCCTGCACCATTTGCCCACGGTGGAACACCTGAATCGCACCTTCGCCGAGGTGGCGCGCGTACTCAAACCCGGGGGCGGCCTTTACCTCGTGGATTTCGGGCATCTCAAGGCGGAAAAATCGATCGAGTATTTCGCAAATCAGTACCGGGACCGGCAACCCGAGTTGTTTACCCTCGACTACCTGTACTCGCTCCGGGCGGCATTCCGGTTGGCCGATTTCGATGCGGCGCACGAAGCTCACCTCAAGCACGCCGGGCGTCTGTTCTCGACCTTCCTGGCGCCCTTCTTCGTCGCCATCAAGACCCCCGCACGAAGACAGCTATCCCCCGAACTGAGGATGCATCTTGCTGCGGCGCGTGCCAACCTTCCGATTTACCACAAGAAGGATCTGCAAGACCTGATCACCTTCTTCCGCCTCGGCGGGCTCGACTCACGGGCCCTGCGTGCCTGAGAGCCGCCCTGTCAGTATCGCGCAAAGCACATCGCTACAAGGTCTTCAACAGTGCCTGCGCCGCATCCGTCTCCGGGAACGGCTTGCCTGCCTTGAGCAACCCATTGAGTTCCCTGCGACCACCGGTGCGGTCGCCCGTTTTCAACAACGCCACCGCATAGTGGTAGCGGATGCTGCGCGCTTCGGGCGCCTTGGCCGCGGCCTGTTTGAGTAGGACCAGCGCGCGCTTTGGCTCACCCTGGTCAAGCAGGATCCAGCCCAATGTGTCCATCACGTTCGGGTCGCTGGGTTCGAGCTTGAATGCACGTTCGGCGGTCGGCAGCGCACGGGCATCACCCTGTCCTTGATAGAGCGCCGCTAGATTGTTGAGCGCGCGTACATTGCCGGGGGCGCTCTTGAGCAGCGATTCGTATTGCTCGATCGCAGCCGGGATTCGCTGACGGCGGATGAAACTTTCCGCCTGGTAGCTGCGAACCGCCACATCGTTGGGCTGTTCCTTGAGCCACCTCAGCAAGCGGGCATCGGCATCGGCAGCGCGACCCGCCCCAACCAAGGCCTGATGCACGCGAATCGCCCGCTCCCTGCTCTTTGATATCGCGAATGCCTTCTCATAGACGGGCACCGCTTCGGCATATTTCTTCTGCTGCATGAGGACATCGCCTTCGAGCATGTATCCGGTACCCCCCGCGGGCTCCTGCTGCGTCACTTGCCGCGCATACTTGAGCGCCTCGTCAGTTTTGCCATCGGCGAGTTCGACCCCAGCCAGGGCGATCAGGACGCCCGGGTCACCGGGCGTACGCACAAGCGCCTTGATGAGCGTCGTGCGCGCGTCCGCGTGGCGTTTGAGGGCAACCTGTGCTCTCGCCAACTTGATTGAACCAGTCGATCCGGCGCCTCTTTCGAGTGCCCGCTCATAGGCCATGACAGCCTGGGGCAGGCGTTTCTGGGAAAACTGGATGTCGGCTTCGCGGTCGTAACCCAATGGGGATCCGGGCTGCTGCCCCTGGATTCGACGGGCAATCTGCAGCGCGGCTTCGGGCCTGTTTTCGGCCAGTTCCAGACGGAGCAGGGCATCCTGGCTTGGCAGATGGTTAGGCTGGAGCTGCAGTGCTTTCTGCAGGGTGCCGCGGGCGCCCACCAGGTTCTTGTTGGTGATCTGACTTTGGGCAAGACGCAGGTAGGCATTCGGGGATTGCGCCTTGTTCGCCAGTTTGGTGAAAGTGGCGCTGGCGGTCTTGTCGCCGGTAGCCATTTGGGTGCTGCCGAGCAGGTCGAGTGCTTCTGGGTCGTCAGGATTCGCATCGACGGCTTCACGGGCAGAGGCCAGCGCCTTGCTCGTTTCCCCTTTGCCGAGCAGATAGCGCGTCATTGCCGCGCGTGGCTGCAAGGCCTGCGGATGCGCCTGCATCGCTTTTTCCAGCCAGCTCACATAGCCTTTTTCATCCTTGTCGCGCTGGCTGAGATCGGCCAGCGCGAGCATGGCTTGCAGGTGTTTGGGACTGACTTTGAGGATGCCTTCAAAACGTTGGCGCGCATTTGCAGCCTGCCCCTCTGCGAGGTCAAGCTGGGCGAGGTTGGCCGCAGCCGCGAAGGATTTGGGGTCAAGTTTCAATGCTTGGTTGAAGCTGCTGCGTGCCTTGGCTGTATCCTTTTTTCCAAGATAAGCCGCCCCTCTGAAATTCCATGGTAGCGGGCTCTGTGGCTGTTCCTTCTCCAGCGCGGCAATACTGACGAGGGCAGCGTCAAATTGCCCCTGTTTGAGCTGCTTCAGGATGATGACATTGTCTGCCCGATGGTCTGAGCCGCCCATGCCGACAGCAGCTTGCAAGTCGGCCATGGCGCGGTCGTCACCTTGTCTCAAGCGGGCCAAGCCCAGATCAGTGCGGATGGCCGCGTTGTCCGGGCTGAGCCGGGCTGCTTTCTCGAAATGCGAAGCGGCCTTGGAAAACTCTTTTTTTGCCAATGCTATTTGGCCAGCAGTGACCAGAATGCCCGCGTCCTTTACTTTTTCCAGGTCAATGGGAGCAAGGGTTTTTTCCGCGTCATCCGGCCGTCCCAGACGCAATTGAGTGTCGGCCAGCAACCGTAGCGCAAAACTGTTGTGGGGTGATGCACGGACTACCTTGTTGAGATGCAATTCAGCGGTCTGTGGGTTGTTTAGCGCATTTTCAATTGAGCCGCCGAGCAATAAGGCAGGAAGATTGTTGGGTGCGATCTTGAGTGCCGCTTGTAATGAGTCGCGTGCCTCAGGATATTTTTTTTCTTTGAAAGCCAACAAGGCTTGCAGATAACTCACGGCTAGTGATTTCGGAGAGAGCTTGTGGATTTTTTCAATATCAACCCTGGCAGGCTCCAGTTGACCGAGTTTCAGGCTGAGCGCCGCGCGCCTCTGCAGCGCTTCCAGATTGTCGGGCTCGGACTGAAGCGCACTTGTATAGGCAGATATGGCACCTCGTGAATTATTGTTGAGTAGCTCCCAATCCCCTATATATACCCAGGTCCTGGACCGCTTGTCTTTGATCTTGAGTGCGGAATCGAGCCATTCTTTGGCTTTTGATATGTCGCGTTCTGCGACAGCGCATTGTGCCAAGCCCCAGTAGGTCGGTGGATTGTCCGTCGCGATATCGAGTGATTGCTGAAATAGGCTACAAGCCTCCTGCAACTTGCCCAGCTTGAGCAAGGCATCGGCCCGCAACTGCAAAATACGCGCGAGATGGACCTTCGAGGTTTGCTCGCCAGGGTGAATTTCATCAAGTACCCGTTGGTACTCACTCATGAGCAACAAGGCTTCGCCAAGCTGGAGCTTGATGGATTCACGGCTAACCCCCAGTTTTTCAGCTTGGCTGAGCTCCTTTTCAGCTTCGGCCCCCATGCCTGTTTTTAAGTAGATTTGCCCGAGTAGCAATCTGGCTTGCGGGCTGTCCGGGTTTTTCTGGATTGCGTTCTTTAACTCGACAATGCTGCCCTTGAGGTTGCCCTTATCCTCCGAATCCTTGGCGCGCTGGATGTGCTGCTCCTCTGTGAGACGCGAGGTGCTATCGCAACCGGAAAGTGCGGCAGACGCGGCGAATGTCAGGATCAGGACGTGGGCTATTGGGTTTCTGGGCATGCTGCGTTCTCCACTTGGGCGATATTCGAACAGTGTCTTTATCAAGTCCACCGGTTAGCGTGGTTTGGCCTGAAGCTGCTTGAGCAGGAGGCCCGCCTCGTTCTCCTGGGGGAAGGCCGCGCCGCTGGCCAGGAGGCGTTCCAGTTCCCCGCGGGCGCGGGCGTGATCGCCGGTTTTGGACAGAACGACCGCCAGGTGATAGTGGATTTCCGCGTTGTCCGGCGCCTTGGATAGCGCCTTGCGCAGGTGGGGCAGGCCCTTGTCGGCTTGACCCTGGTTGGCCAGGATCCAGCCATAGGTATCCATCACGACCGGATTCTCGGGCTGCAGTTTCAGCGCCTGCTCGGCAAACGATACCGCCCGCTTGTCGCCCGATTCATACAGGGCCCATGCCAGATTGTTGAGCACGACCAGATTGCCGGGATTGCTTTTGTTCAGCAGTTGGTAGTGCCCGGCCGCGGCCGCGTGCTGCTTGCGCTTGATCAGGCTTTCGGCGAGTACGGCCCGCGTGCCGGCATCCTGCGGATGGGCAGCAAGCCAGGCGGCGAGGCGCTTTTCGCCCTCTTCGGCACGCTGGCTTGCGGTCAGAACCTGGAGTTGGCGGATGAGCAGTGCGCCGGAGGGGGCCAGTTTGTGCGCACGCTCGAATGCGGCGAGGGCGGCAGGGTAGTCCTTGCGGGCATAGGCAGTATCGCCCTCCAGAATGAAGCCGGACGGGTTGTTGGGGTGCTGCTGCTGCACCTGATTGGCGAGTTTTTTGGCCTCGTCAAAACGGGCGCCCTGAATCTCGACGCTGCCCAGCATCAGCTGTGCGTCGAGCGCGTCGGGCTGGATGCGCAGGGCGTCCTGCAGGGTTTTGCGGGCACCGGCGTAGTCCCGGGCGGCGATCTGCGCCGTGGCGACCCGGACCAGCGGCGCGGCCTGGCCGGGCTGGCGCTCGACCAGCTTGCGGTAGCTGCCCAGCGCGTTTGTAGTGTCGCCCAGCGCCAGTTGCGTGGTGCCGAGAAGCTCAAGCACAACCGGGTTGTCGGGTTGGGCGTTAAGTGCTTCGCGTGCTGTCGCCAAAGCCTTGTTCTTGTCGCCCCTGGCGAGCTGGTAGCGCGCCAGCACCACGCGCGGCTGCAGGGCCTGGGGGTGCGCGCTGGCGGCTTTTTCCAGCCAGCTGACGAAGGTTTTTTCATCCTTGTTGCGCAGGCCCAGGTCGGCCAGCGCGAGCATGGCGTTGAGATGCTTGGGGTCGGCCTTGAGGATGCCTTCGAAGCGCTGGCGCGCGGCATTGGGTTGCTGGTCCTTCAGGTCGAGCTGCGCCAGATTGGCGGCCGCGGGGAAAAAAGCGGGATTGAGCTTGAGCGCCTGGCCGAAGCTGTCGCGCGCGCGGACGAAATCCTGCTTGCCGAGGTAGGCCGCACCCCGGTAGTTCCAGGTGAGCGGATTGGGCGACTGCTTTTTTTCCAGCGCGGCGATGCTGGCCAGGGCGGCGTCGAACTGCTTTTGTTTGACTTGGTTGAGGATGATGAAGGTGTCTGCCCGGCTGCTGTCGCTACCCATGTCGGCGGCTGCCTGCAGGTCTGCCATGGCGCGCTGGTCGCCCTGGGCCAGGCGTGAAATGCCGAGCTCAGTGCGGATGGCGGCATTGTCGGGGCTGCGCTGGGCGGCCTGTTCGAAATAGGCGGACGCCTGGGAAAAGTCTTTTTGGGCGAGCGCGATTTCGCCGGCGACGACCAGCACGCCGGCATCCTGGCCGGCTAATTTGAGCGCAGGGGCGAGCGTTTTTGCGGCATCGTCGGGGCGGCCCAGGCGCAGTTGCGTGGCGGCCAGCATGCGCAGCGCGTACAGGTTGTTCGAGGTGGCCTGGACCACCTTGTTGAGGTGTGCCTCGGCTGTTTGCAGGTTGCCCAGCGCGTATTCGATCGAACCGCCCAGCAGCAGCGCAGGAACGAATCCGGGGGCGGCTTTCAGCACGGACGCGAGCGTGTCGCGTGCACGTTCGGTTTTCTTTTCCTGGAACTCGATCAGCGCCAGGGCGTATCGCGCCTGCAGGTTGTTGGGACTTTCCTTCAAGGCCAGGTCGACTTCCTTGCGAGCGTCGGCCAACTTGTTCCCGGCGATCGCGATACGCGACAGCGCCAGCCGTGCATTGACGTTGCGCGGATCGATCCGGACCACTTCCCGATAAACCGCGGCGGCTTCGGCTGTCTTTCCGGTGGTGCTCAACAGGGCGCCCTTAAATTGCAGGCTGTCGAGGTGCCCGGGGTCGGAACGCAAGGCCTGCTCGATTTCCTGCATGGCCTTGTCGGCATCGCGATCGGCCAGGGCCAGCTGTGCCAGCGCCAGATGCACCTCGGGATTGCCGGGTGCGGCCTGCAGTGCACGCTGCGTCGTTTTGCGCGCGTCCTCCTTGCGTGCCAGCCCGAGTTCGGCAGTGGCGCGCAAGGCAAGCAGGGTGGCGGAATCGGGGCTGCTGTCGGCCGCGACCGGCAACTCGTCCAGCACACGCTGGAATTCGCGTTGGCCCAGCAGGGTGCGGGCGATCATCGGGTTGACGGCGTCCGGCGAATAGCCCGCCTCGCGGGCGCGCCGGAACTCCTTCTCGGCGCTGGCCAGGTCGAACTGATCGAGATACAGCTTGCCCAGCTCAAAGCGGGCCTCGGCGTTGTTTTCATCCTCGGCCAGGGCGTTTTTCAGCTGGATGGTCGCCGCCTTGTAATCCCCCGCCGCGACCATCGCCCTGGCTTCGCTCAACAAGGCGCTGCTGTCGTTGGCGCCACAGGCAGTCAACACGCTGGCGCCGAGAATGAGGGTAAGCAGCAATCGGGGTGCGGGAACGGCGATGGTCATCGGAGCCTCCAGTACATTGTCTTAAATTGTAGTAATTATTGTGTGGGGCCTATTTCATGCCGATTTTCGCCATCAGGTCATACAGCGTCGGCCGGGTGACACCGAGCAGTTCGGCGGCTTGGGCGATGTTGCCGTCGCTGTGAGCGAGCGCACGGCCCACCGCCAGGCGCTCGGCATGTTCGCGCGCCTGACGCAGGTTGAAGGGCTGCGGCTCGGCCGCCCCGCTATCGAGCCCGAGGTCGGCTGCGGTGATCTGGTTGCCGTCGGCCATGATGGTGGCGCGCTTGATCAGGTTTTCCATTTCACGCACATTGCCGGGCCAGGCGTGGGCTTCCAGCGCGGCCAGGGCATCGGCGGTGAAGCCGCGCAGGGGGCGTCCCATCTCGCGCGCGTAGCGTTCCAGGAAGGCCTGCGCCAGCAGCACGGCATCGCCGGGGCGTTCGCGCAGCGGCGGGATTTTCACCGTGATTTCGGACAGCCGGTAATACAGGTCTTCGCGGAAGCTGCCTTCGCGGATCATGCCGGCGAGATCGCGATGGGTGGCGCAGACGACGCGCACGTCGACCGGGATTTCGCCGCGCCCGCCCAGGCGCTCGATCACGCGTTCCTGCAGGAAGCGCAGCAGCTTGGCCTGCAGCGGCATCGGCAGGTCGCCGATCTCGTCGAGGAACAGCGTGCCTTCGTTGGCATACTCGATCTTGCCGATGGTCTGCTTGGCGGCGCCAGTGAAGGCGCCCTTTTCGTAACCGAACAACTCGGATTCCAGCAGGGTGTCGGGGATCGCCGCGCAGTTGATGGCGACAAAGCGCTTGCCGGCGCGCGGCGACAGTTCATGCACGCCGCGCGCCAGCACTTCCTTGCCGGTGCCGGATTCGCCCAGCAGCAGCACGGTGGCATTGGCCGGGGCGACTTTCTCCACGGTGCGGCACACCTTGAGCATCGGCTCGCTGCCGGTGATCAGCCCCTGCAGGGCGGAGCCACCCTGTCTGGCGACCAGCAGGCGGTTCTCGGCTTCCAGCGCGTGGACGTGCAGCGCGCGGGCGATCATCAGCACCAGCACGTCGGGGTCGAAGGGTTTCTGGAAAAAGTCGTAGGCGCCGAGGTGGATGGCCTTCACCGCATTGCTGCGGTCGAGGTTGCCGGTGACCACGATGACCTTGGTGGCGGGCGCGAGCGACAGGATCTGCTGCAGCGCGGCAAGCCCTTCGGTGGCGCCGTCGGCGTCGGGCGGCAGGCCCAGGTCGAGCAGCACCACTGCGGGCTCGTGGCGGCGCAACTGGGCGATGGCGCTGTCGCGCTCGGCCGCCGTCACCAGTTCGTAATCGGCCAGGCTCCACTTGAGCTGCTTTTGCAGTCCGGGATCGTCTTCCACCAGCAGGACTTTCTGTTTGGCGTCGCTCATGCGGCGTCTCCTCCAACAGCTAAATTGTTATCAAGCGGCAGGCTGATGCGGAACCGGGTGCCACGCCCCGGTGTGCTGTCCACTTCCAGTTGTCCGCCCAGTGCAAGGATGGTTTCGCGGCACTCGTAGGCGCCGATGCCCATGCCGGCGCCCTTGGTGGAATCGAACGGCTGAAACAGCCGGGTGCGGATGAACGTGTCGTCCATGCCGATCCCGGAATCGGTGATTTCGACGATCGCCTGCGCGGATTCCTCGAATCCGCGCAGCGTGACCTGGCCGCTCGGTGGCGTCGCCTCCAGCGCATTTTGCAGCAGATGGCCGATGGCGCGGGTGAGCCGTTCGCGCTCGGCGCGTACGCGCAGCGAGGCGGGGGGCAGGTCCACGGCGGGGCGCAATTTGAATGCGTGCTTGCTGGCGGCGGCGTCGGTGAGGATGTCAGCCAGCGCCACCGACTGCGCCTGCGCCTGATCGCTACCGCGGCGCAACTGCGCCAGCACCTTGTTCATGCGGGCGACCGCGTTTTCCACGGTGTCCAGCATGTCGGCCTGGAACTCAGGGTTGTCTTTGTGTTTTTCGGCATTGGCAAGCAGGAGGGAGAGCTGGGCAATGAGATTTTTCAGGTCGTGGATGACGAAGGTGGTGGTGCGGTTGAACGACTCGAACTGGCGGGCCACGATGAGCTGGTTGGACGCGCGCATCTGCGCCAGGTGAGCCGCCGCCTGGCGCGCCGCCACCTTGAGCAGGTCGCTGACTTCCCAGTTGAAGCTGACGTTGCCCAATGAATGCTTCAACACCACGAAGCCGAGCAGCTCGTCGTGCAGCATCAGCGGCACCACCAGCCAGGCGTCGTTGGCTTGCTGGATCCACGCGGGGGTATCGAGATCGCCGTAGAGATCGTGGCGGGTCTTCATTTCGTCCAGGTCCACGACCCACTGCTTGCTGGCGAGCCACTGGATGAAGGATGAATCGGCCGGCTCGGTGCCGTTGAGGTCGGCCCAGTTCCAGTGGCTGGCGCGCTGGTAACCGGCGTTGCCTTCATGCATCCACAGCGCGCCGCCGGGACTTTCCAGCAGGCGGGCCAGGGCTTCGACCGCGCGTTCGCACAGCTGCTCGCCGGGCCGGCCCTCGGTAAGGGTGCGGGTGAAGTTGAGCCACTCTTCGCGGTAGTCGTAGCGGTAGCTGAAAAAATGCTTGGACAGGAACACCCTCAGCCGCGCCCGCAGGGTGCCGGAAAACATCAGCAGCACCAGCAGCATGGCGGCGGCGAAGATGAACACGGTCTGCACCACGTCGCCCCATGCGCCGCCGAACAGGCGCAGGTAGTAGCCGGCGCCCGCCATCAGCAGCAGGTAGATGCCCGCGCCCAGCAGGCTGGCGGTATGGAAGGCCATGCTGCGCGACAGCCCGACCGGCGCCGCCCATTCCGGGTTGCGTGCGGCGGACACTGCGATCAGCGGCGTGACCAGGGCCGCGACGTAGCCGCGCGCCGCCCACACCTGGGCGTCCAGGGCGTTGAACAGCGCGGCATTGGCGTAGAGATAAAAGTCGTAGACGAACAGGCCGCCCAGGCCGAGGCAGAGGAACTTGATCGCCCAGCGGTCTTCCGGCCGAGTGCTGCGGTAGACCTGCTCGACCAGCACCAGGCCGATCACGGTCAGCAGAACCAGGCCCAGATTGCCCACCCATTTGGCCAGCACTGGCTGGGTGGGGGCGATCAGGGGCATGACGCTGGCGAGCAGCAGGCTGATGACGAGCGCGACGCTGAGGGCACGGATGAAACGCAGCGGCGCGGGCAGGGCGGCTCCCGACGGCAGGCGCAGCTGCAGGATATAGAGCAGCAGCGCCAGCCAGGCGCCGTCGCGCGCGACTTCGGCGGCGAGTTCCAGTCGCGGCGGCAACAGCCCCCACGCGGTGAGTGCCGACATACTCCCCCAGGCGGCGCTGAGTCCGGTGGCGAGTACCAGCAGACGACCCTGCGGGCGTTGCCGCCAGCTGGCGACGATGAGGCCGGACAACCCCAGGTAAGCCAGCGCCGCCAGGCCATAGCCGACGGTGGCGAGGAGGAACAGGGTTTCGGGCATGGATGTTCGCAGGCGTGGACGCGGTCAGCGCACGCCCTTGCCCCACAACACCACTTGCGCGGTCTGGAACAGGATCATGAGGTCGAGAAACAGGCTGTGGTTCTTGACGTAATAGAGGTCGTATTGCAGCTTGTGCATGGCGTCCTCGTCGGTTGCGCCATAAGGATAGCGCACCTGCGCCCAACCGGTGATGCCGGGTTTGACCGTGTGGCGGACGCCGTAATAGGGGATTTTCTGGGTCAGGTCCTGCACGAAATAGGGGCGCTCGGGGCGCGGGCCGACGAAGCTCATGTCGCCGAAAAACACGTTGAAGATCTGCGGCAGCTCGTCGATTCGGGTGCGCCGGATGATGCGCCCAGTGAGCGTCACGCGGTTGTCGTTCTGCCCGGCCCAGCGTGGCTTGCCGTCCTTTTCGGCGTCGACGCACATGCTGCGGAACTTGAGGATGGTGAAATTGCGCCCGCCCTGTCCGACACGTTCCTGGCGATACAGCACCGGGCCGGGGCTTTCCAGCTTGATGAACAGCGCGGTCAGCGCCATGATCGGCAGGCTCACCGCCAGCATGGCTGCGCTGACCAGCAGGTCGAACAGGCGTTTGACGGTATCGCGCACGATGCCCTGGTGAAAGCCTTCGGCCAGGATCATCCAGCTGGCGTTCATCGAGTCGAGCTGCAAATGGCCGTTTTCGCGTTCGAAGAAACTGGACAGCTCAAGGATGCGGATGCCGCGCAGCTTGCATTTGAGCAGATCCTGCACCGGCAGGCCGCCGCTGCGGCGGTCGCGCACGGCGAGGATCAGTTCGCCGATTTGCAGGCGTTCGGCCAGTTCGGGCAGGGTCTCCCCGGTGTCGAGAATGCGGTCGCGATCGACGAAATGATGACTGCCGCCCATCGGCAGATAGCCAAGGACCTGGACATTGCTGGCGGGGCTGCGCTTGGCCAGCAGGGCTTCGATGTGGGCGGCGCGACTGCCGGTGCCGATCACCAGCGTCCGGGTTTTGAGGGCGCCCGCCCGTGCCCAGCGGATGAACAGCGCGCGGCTGAGCAGGATGCCCAGCAGTGCCAGACCGAATGAAAGCAGGAAGGCGCCGCGCCCCACCAGCAGGGTGGGGAAGAAGTAGAACAGCACGCTCATCGTCACCAGGCCCAGCCCGAAGCTCAGACCCAGACGCTGCAACAGCGCGCGAATTCCCCCCCGCCATTCCAGATCGTAGAGCCCGCTGGCCGTCATCAAGCCCAGCATGACGAGGGCGAAGGTCAGGGCTTTGGGTAACAGCGGATGGAGGTCTTTCGGGATCGCATGGCCGTCCAGAAACCGCGCGCTGACGCCCGCATAAACGGCGCCGCCGAGAATGAGCGCCTCGAACAGTACCAGCAGCAGCAAATTCAGGGGCACGTAGTGCCGGAAAAATCGGATCAAGGTCGTTTACTCATTGAAATGCCTTAATTCAACTTGGTCAGCATCTTTCATGCCAGACGGGTTGTAAGCAGAATGACTCAAGTCAGGGCCCGTGCCTGAGGCAGACGCACCCGCCGCGGGTTGCCGTCGGCCTGCAAGCGCTTCATGCTGCGAAGTTCGGCAGACGGGTAGACCACGATCTCGACGCTAGCACGCGGATCGTCGATGACGAAACGGGGATAGATCCGCCCGGGCGCTTCCGCGGCACGATGCTCGGCGGCCTGATAAAGCGTGCCCAGACCCATCAGCAGGAATTCGACCTCTTTCTGCTGGTCGGTAAAAAGCTGCAGGTTGATGCCGGCGTGGCGTCCGGCGGTGCCGTTGAGCACGGGACCGGTCAGGTGGGGGTCGAAGTCGGCCAGGCGTTCCATGTATTCGACGGCGACCTGCCGCAGCAATGCCAGCTGCTCGCGGGTTTCATCGGCACGGTAGAGCGCCTGATAGCTGCGCAAGGCCTCCTCGATCTGCTGGTTGTCGGGCAGGTTGCCGCTGTCGGGTGCGCCGAGCTGGCGTGCCGCCTTGCGCTTGGCGCTGCCATAATCGAGGCTGCCGTCTTCCGCCAGAATGCGTGCCGCCGCATGCGCAATCCGGCGGCGCATGTCCAGATGTTTCATGGAACAACGGCACCGGGTGCGGTGGGCTGGATGGGGGCGCCTGGGACGGCGTCGTCCCAGCCCGCTTCGGGGACATCGGGCGGCGGGAATTCCTGATAAAAATGCTCCACCATGCCGGCTGCTTGATTACCCAGCAAATCGTTTAGCAACCCCTCCAGCCCCGTATCGGCCAGGCGGGTACCGGTAGCCGGGTCGATTTTTACGCTGATGATGCCGGCGGGCATCGGCCAGCCCCGTTGCGGCGAACCCTTGAGCGCGGTGTCCATGAAGTTGATCCAGATCGGCAGCGCGGATTGCGCACCCGTCTCGCTTCGCCCAAGCGAGCGAGGCTGGTCGTAGCCCATCCAGGCGATCGCCACCAGGTCGGGGTTATACCCGGCAAACCAGGTGTCGCGCGCGTCGTTGGTGGTGCCGGTCTTGCCGGCAAGATCGCTGCGCCCCAGTTGGCTGGCGCGTGCAGCGGTCCCGTAGCGCATCACGTCCTGCATCATGGTGGTCATCAGCCAGGCATTGCGCGGATCGATGACGCGCGGTGCGTTGCCGCCGACTTTTTGCGGACTGGCCTGCATCAGCAGACGTCCGTCCTTGTCGTACACCTTGTCGATCAGGTAGGGCTTGACGCCATAACCGCCATTGGCGAACACGCCGTAAGCTGCGGCCAGCTGTAGCGGAGTGACGCCGCCGGCGCCCAGCGCCATGGTGAGATAAGGCGGATGACGCGCCGGGTCGAAGCCGAAGCGGCGAATGTAATCGCGCGCGTAATATGGGCCGATGCCCTGCAGGATGCGCACCGAAACCAGGTTGAGCGATTTGGTCAGCGCCGTGCGCATGCGCACCGGGCCGCTGGTGCTGCCGTCGTAGTTCTGCGGTTCCCAGGCGGTGCCGCCGGCCTCCTCGGCGCTCAGCGTCAGCGGCGCGTCCTCGATGATGGTGGCCGGGGTGTAGCCCTTCTCCAGCGCGGCCGAATAGATGAACGGCTTGAAACTCGACCCCGGTTGCCGCCACGCTTGCGTCGCGCGGTTGAACTTGTTGCGGTTGAAGTCGAAGCCGCCGACCAGCGCGGTGATGGCGCCGTCATTCGGGTTCAGCGCAACGAGCGCCGCCTCCACCTCGGGCAGCTGGGCCAGCCGCCACTTGCTGCCGACCGCCTGCACGCGCACCACCGCGCCGGGCGCGAGTTGCCTTCCCTTCTTGCCGGCGGCCCAGTTGGCCACCCACTTGAGCGAGTTGCCGGAAATGTCGACCACCGTGCCCTTATCGAGTTGGGCACGAATCAGTTTGGGATTTGCGCTCAACACGACTGCCGGAAACATGTCGCTGACTGGAGCGAGGTCTTCCAGCGCCTGGGCGATCGCGCTATCGCGCTGCGCCTTGTCGGCGGGCAGACTGACCTGCTTTTCCGGCCCGCGGTAGCCGTGGCGCAGGTCGTAATCGGCAATGCCCTGCCACACCGACCGGTTGGCGGCGGCCTGCTGGGCGCGGCGCAGGGTGGTCACAGCCTTGTAGCCCGAGCTGTAGATCGATTCGCCATATTTCTCGAACAGGGCCTGGCGCACCATTTCGGCAGCGTAGTCGGCGACCACGTCGGTGTGCTGCCGCGCCTGGCGGATCACCAGTTTCTGTTTGACGGCGGCCTGCCAGGTCGGCTGGTCGATGAACTTGAGCGTGCGCATCCGTCCCAGCACGTATTCCTGGCGTGCCTTGGCGCGCGGGAAGTTGACCACCGGATTGTAGCGCGCCGGTGCTTTCGGCAGCCCAGCCAGCATGGCGAACTCGGCCAGCGACAGTTCGCGCATCGGTTTGCCGAAGTAAGTGCGCGCTGCAGCCTCGAAGCCGTAGGCGCGCTGGCCAAGATAAATCTGGTTGAGGTACAGCTCGAGGATCTTGTCCTTCGACAGGTTGTGCTCGATTTTCATCGCCAGCATGGCTTCGGACAGCTTGCGGGTCAGCGTCTTCTCGTTCGACAGGAAGAAGTTGCGTGCCACCTGCATGGTGATGGTGGATGCACCCTCCTTGGCGCCGCCGGACAGCAGGTTCGAGCCCGCTGCGCGCAGCACGCCCAGCGTGTCGACGCCGCCGTGGGAATAAAAGCGCTCATCCTCGGCGGCGATGATCGCCTGCTTCATGTAGTCCGGCACCTTGTCGATGGCGATGAAGGCGCGGCGTTCCTCGCCGAATTCGCCGATCAGCGCGCCGTCGGCCGTGAAGATGCGAAGCGGCAGCTTGGGCTTGTAATCGGTCAGCGCCTCAAGCGGCGGCAGGTTGGGGTAGATCAGCGCGGCCGCCAGGCCTGCCAGTGCCGTACCGACCACGCCGAGGCTGACGATCAGCGCCAGTGCGTAATGCCACCATTTGGAAAACATCCGATTCCTTTTTCGAGACGACACGAACTGCCGAAGCATCCGTTGCAATTTCCAATCCTGATCTGGGTCGGCCAGCGGGGCCGTCTCAATAACCCGCTGTTTTTAATTGCATATTGATTCGACCTGTGTGCCTGGTCTTCCGTAGAGCACGCCAGGCTGTCGCGCTGTCTCAGCGCCATCAAGCCGAATCAATCACGAGACGCCTAAAGTTTCCGGAGATTATAGGCGTTAGTGGTGTTGGAAATTGGACACAGTTGTTCAACTCTTGCAGAGCGGCAAGAAAAAGACTGTTAAAAACCGTGTGTTGTTGCTAGCATCTAAAAACAATAACAAGAAAAAGCGCCAACCCACAGAAGCGTAAAGGAAATCTCTTGCACCTGAATATCAATCTGGACTGGCTGTCTGCCAAAGGCCTGCCCATCCTGGGGCTCGACATCAGCACGACCGCGGTCAAGCTGGTGGAATTGTCCGATGCCGGCAAGGGCATGTTGCGGGTGGAACGGTATGTCATCGAGCCTTTGCCCAAGGATGCCGTGACGGACGGCAACATCGCCAACCTCGACCAGGTGGCCGATACCCTGCGTACCGCGTGGAAGAGTCTCGGCAGCCGCATCAAGAACGTCGCGCTTGCGCTGCCGTCGTCGGCGGTCATTACCAAGAAGATACTGGCGCCGGCCAGCCTGACTGGCATCGACCTGGAAAACCAGGTGGAAACCGAGGCCAATCAGGTCATTCCCTTCTCGCTGGACGAGGTGAATCTGGACTTTCAGGTGCTCGGCCCGTCGCCCGGCAGCCCGGACGACGTGCAAATCCTGCTCGCCGCCGCGCGCAAGGAAAAAGTTGAAGACCGCGTGGCCGTCGTCGAGGCGGCCGGTCTCAAGGCGCTGATTCTGGACGTCGAGTCCTTCGCCACGCAGACCGCCTACGAACAGATCGCCCATCTGCTGCCCAACAGCGGCGCCGGGCAGACCGTGGCGATCATCGATGTCGGTGCGCAGAACATGCACATCAATATTCTCCACGACAACGAGTCGGTCTATCTGCGCGAACATGGTTTCGGCGGCAACCAGCTCAACAACGAAATCTCGCGCCGCTACGGCATGACCAGCGAGGAAGCCGAAAATGCCAAGCGCAAGGGCACCTTGCCCGAAAGCTACGACACGGAAGTGCTGCAGCCCTACAGTGAGACCCTGGCAATGGAAATCGGCCGCGCCTTGCAACTGTTCACCACCTCGACCCAGTACCGCAAGGTCGACCAGATTCTGCTGGCGGGCGGCGGCGCCATGATCCCGGGAATCGATGAAGTGGTCGCCCAGCGTACCGGTACCCCGACGATGGTCGTCAACCCGTTTGCCAATATGGCCGTGGGCCCCAAGATCCGGCCCCAGACGCTGACCACCGATGCCCCTTCCCTCTTTGTCGCCTGCGGCCTCGCCATGCGGAGGTTTGACCCACAATGATCCGCATCAACCTACTCCCTCACCGTGAACTTGCGCGAGCCACACGGCGTCGCCAGTTCAACGTATTGCTTGGCATTGCCGTCGCGGCGGGTGTGTTCGCCGTCCTGCTGGGGCACAGCGTGATTGCCGCGCGCCAGTCGGCGCAGGACGCACGCAATGCCTACCTCGATCAGGAAATCGCCAAGCTCGACAGCGAGATCGGCGAGATCAAGAAAATCCGCGAACAGACGCAGGCGTTGCTGGAACGCAAGCAGGTTGTGGAAACCCTGCAATCCAACCGCACCGAAGTGGTTCACCTGTTTGACCAGATGATCCGGCTGTTGCCAGACGGCCTGTATCTCAAGTCCTTCAAGCAGGAAGGCGATGTCGTCACCATCAGCGGCTACACGCAGTCGAGCGCACGCGTCTCCACCCTGATGCGCAATCTGGACAGCTCGCCCTGGTTTGAGTCGGCCAATCTGGTCGAAATCAAGGCGGCTACCGTAAACAACCTGCGTGCCAATGAGTTTGTGCTGTCGGTCAAGCAGACACGCCAGCAGGCGGATGACGCAAACGATAAAGGGGGCAAAGCATGACCCTGGATGAACTCAACAAACTCGATCTGAAAACCCTGGCGGACTGGCCGCTGCCGACCAAGCTGGCGGCGCTTGCGCTGCTGTGCGTGGCGATCGTGGCGGCGGGCTGGTGGTTCGACTGGCGCGGCGGGATGGAGACGCTGGACGCGGCCAAGCAGAAGGAAACCGAACTGCGCAGCGTGTTCACCACCAAGAAAAATCAGGCCATCAATCTGGAAGCCTACAAAAAACAGCTGGTTGATATCGAGCAGGCCTTCGGTGCGTTGCTGAAGCAATTGCCCAACAAACAGGAGATGGATGCGTTGATCACCGACGTCAACCAGGCAGGCCTCGGACGCGGTCTGCAATTCGAGCTTTTCAAGCCCGAGACCGAAACCATTTCCGAGTTTTATGCTGAAACGCCGATCCGCGTCAAAGTCACCGGCGGCTATCACGATATAGCGGCCTTCGTCAGCGACGTCTCCAAGCTGTCGCGCATCGTCACGCTGCAGAATATTTCCATGGAACCAGCCAAGGATGGCGTGCTGAATATGGACGCCGTTGTCAAAACCTACCGCTATCTTGATGAGGAAGAGTTGATTGCCCGCAAGCAGGCCGAGACTAGCAAGGGGAAAAAGGAATGAAGCGCCTGGCTACCTTATTCTTTGTGTTGGGTTTGACCGGCTGCGGCGGCAGCGGCATGGAAGACCTGCAAAGCTTTGTCGCCGAAACGGGCAGGGACATGCAGGGGAAAATCGAGCCGCTGCCCGAGGTCAAGGTGTATGAACCGTTTACCTATAACGCTTTTGATCTGCCCGATCCCTTCAGGCCGAGAAAGCTTTCGACCGCAGGCGGCGGCGGAATGCAGCCCGACCTCAATCGTCCGAAAGAACCGCTGGAAGCCTTCTCGCTTGAAACGCTGAAAATGGTCGGCATGGTGTCCAGGCAAGGCGTGATCCATGCGGTGATCAAAACGCCGGACAAGGCGATTTATCACGTCAGGAAAGGCAATTACATCGGCCAGAATTTCGGCCTTGTCACGCAGATCAGCGATAGCGAGGTGACCTTGCGTGAGATTGTTCAGGATAGCGCCGGGGACTGGTCCGAGCGCACCAGCACCCTGATTTTGCAAGAATGATTCGTAGCACTGATTCCAAAGAGGCTGACATGAACGCATTGCCGAAAATTGCACAGAAAATGACCCGCCAACTGTTCGGGATCGTCCTGCTCACTGGCTTGGCGCTGCCGCTCGCGGTGCGCGCCGCCGATGTTCCCCCCACCGGCAACGCGGTGCAAAGCGTCGAAACCACGACGCTGCCCGGTGGCAAGGTGGTGGTGCGCGTCAGCCTCAAGAATGCGCTGACCGCCACCCCAGCCGGCTTCACCGTGGGCAATCCGCCTCGCATTGCGCTGGACCTGCCCGACACCGGCAATGCTATGGGACGCAATACCGTCGAGGCCAACCTCGGTCCGCTGTCGAGCGTGAACGTGGTGCAGGCGGGTACGCGCACGCGCCTCGTGCTGAACTTGAACAAATCGGTTGAGTACGACGCCACGATCGATGGCAAGTCGCTGCTCATTGCGCTGGGCGATGTCGGCGCCGGCTCGGCGCCGGTGAATGTCAGCCCGCGCTTTGCCGAGGCGGCGCCGGGGGCAGCACGCCACGCCATTCGCGATGTCGATTTCCGTCGTGGCGCAGCCGGCGAGGCACGCATCGTCACCACGCTGTCCGATGCGCAGGCAGGCATCAACATCCGCCAGCAGGCCAATGGGGTGGTCGTCGATTTCATCGGCACCGAACTGCCCAAGGCCCTGCAGCGCCGCCTGGACGTGACCGATTTCGGCACGCCGGTACAGATCGTCGAAATCTATGCCCTAGGCGACAACACCCGCATGGTGATCCAGCCCAAGGGAGGCTGGGAGTATTCCGCCTACCAGACCGACAACAGCTTCATCGTCGAAGTCAAACAGAGCGACGACGCGCAGAAGAAAACCGCCGACGGCAAGGTGAAGTACGTCGGCGAGAAGCTCTCGCTCAACTTCCAGAACGTCGAAGTGCGCTCGGTGCTGCAGGTCATTGCCGACTTCACCGGCCTCAACATCATCACCAGCGATACCGTGGCCGGCAATCTCACCCTGCGACTGAAAGACGTGCCGTGGGACCAGGCGCTCGACCTCATCATGCAGACCAAGGGGCTGGACAAGCGCCAGAACGGCAATGTGATCTGGATCGCGCCCAAGGACGAGCTGCTGACCAAGGAGAAACTGGAGTTCGAAGCCAAGTCGGCCGTGGCTGACCTGGAACCGCTGACCACCGAGTACATCCAGCTCAATTACATGCGGGCGGATGAAGCGCAAACCATGCTGTACGGCTTTGCGTCCGGTGCCTTCCTCGCCTCCGCGGTCAACAGCTCAGTGAACTGCTCGGCGCAGGCGCAGGGTCTGGGGGGCGCCGCCGCGGCGCAGGCCTCGCAGCAGGGCAAGGGGGAAACCGACCAGAAAGTCCTCACCAAGCGGGGCCGTGCAACCTACGAACTGAAAACCAATACGCTGATCATCACCGACACGGCGCGCAAGATCCAGGAGGTGCGCGAACTGCTCGCACGGCTGGACGTGCCCGCACGCCAGGTCATGATCGAGGCGCGGGTGGTGGTGGCGACCGACGGCTGGAGCCGTGACCTGGGCGCAAAACTTGGATTTCAGATGGCCAATAGAAATGTTCTGGGCCATAACGTTGCGGGTTCGCAATCTATTCCCGGAACGCCTAGTGCTTCGAACCCCTTTGCTACCGGTCAAGCGCTGCCATCCACGACGGCTGTGCCAGGTGCGGCCAATCTGGCTCTTTCCCTGCTGAATCTTGCCAATGGCAACCTTTTGAGCCTGGAGCTGCGTGCGCTGGAAGCGGAAAATCGGGGCAAGGTGATTTCAAATCCTCGAGTGCTGACCACCAACCAGAAGCCGGCAGTGATTCTCAACGGCACTCAGATTCCCTATGTCACAACGACGAGCCAAGGCGGTTTTATAACCCAAACGGTCACATTCAAGGACGCTTTCCTGTGCCTGCTGGTCGATCCGCAGATTCTCAACAACGATTCGATCATCCTGACGGTCGAAGTGCAGAAAGACGCGGTGCGCAATATCCCGGAAATTACAGGGATCCCCGCAATTGACACCAAGCGGGTCAAGACCCAGGTGCGTGTCAACAATGGCGAGACCCTGGTGCTGGGCGGGATTTTTGATGGGGATGAAAACTCGACCGTGAACAAGGTGCCGCTGCTGGGCGATATTCCTGTGTTCGGCAATCTGTTCAAGACCACCACCAAAGAGAATACCAAGACCGAACTGATCATCTTCCTCACGCCGCGCATCATCGACGATCGCCTGTCGCTGCGCTGATTGCGCTGAGCCGACCAAAGCGCGGGCCTGTCCCCAATGCCAGTCAGTTAAGGCATTGACACCTGAAGCGGGTTGATAGAAACAGGCTCATGTTTTCCACATGAGCCTGTTTTTTTGTGTCCCTGCAAAGTTCCCTGCAACAAACCATCCCTCTCAC
>Ga0299912_10000210_pt1 | contig 60202 bp, 53 predicted proteins | sample RVTome_2_FD_207667 | JGI IMG/M metagenome (GOLD analysis project Ga0299912, IMG submission 207667) | Soil microbial communities from uranium-contaminated site in the Upper Colorado River Basin, Wyoming, United States - RVT95D214 (version 2) ... | reverse complement strand
CTCTCATTTCTTTGGAAAATAGAGATTCGCAACGAAGCTTCGCTCCGTTCAGAATGACAACTATTGGTTAAGTTAGCGCTTATGCCCCTCTCCCCTCCTAACCCGCGTTTTCTGTAGGGGCGAACCATGGGTTCGCCCCGGACGGTGGCCCAAAACAAGGGCGAACCCAAGGTTCGCCCCGACAAGGGGTTGTGGACGGCAGTCTGAGGGAGGTAATTGGTGCTGGTAGCACAGGCTTTCCAGCCTGTGGGGGCCCCGCCCCTACCCTTCTCTATGCAGTTTTGCTTGGGTTTTTATGCAGTTTTATCCGCAAGATGCGGACGCAGCCCCGGATTTGGGGTGAGATTGGGTCTTGACAAAACGCGGGGGCCGGGATAAAAATTTCGACTGGGGGCGAGGTAGCTCAGCCGGTAGAGCAGCGGACTGAAAATCCGCGTGTCCCCAGTTCGATTCTGGGCCTCGCCACCAATGATATCAAGGGGTTAGCCAATATTTGGCAACCTCTTTTTTTATGCAACATGCAAATACATGCGAAATAAAAAGATTAGAAAAAAAGCTTGACTCTAAAAATATTATTTGGTATTAAGCAACCAAATGCCTGATGCTTTCTCACAGAAAGAAGTTAATGAGCTTTTTCGGGGAACCCCAAGTCGGACAATTCGCTTTTGGGTTGAACGGGGTTTAGTGCAAGTTGCTGGTAGTGTTAAAGATGGACGCGGGGAGCATCGGTTATATTCCCGAGAGTCCCTTGTGCAACTTGCCGTTGTGGAAATTCTCATGGGGTTGAATTTCTCATTGAGCAGAACAGCTCAAATAATGGAACAAAATTTTCATGGACGTCAGGCCAAGGGTAAAATCAAATTTGGATGGAGCAAAGGTGCATTAGAAATGGTCAACGCAATAACCATGGCATTAAAAGGTTCAGACCCTCTTGCTTCCCAAGAGGTAGCTTTGACGATCAACGTTGATGTAATTGCAAAAAGGATAAATCGTTTGGCCGATAAGCTTTAAGCATTATTTTTTTGAACTTCAAATGGCAATAGGTTGCCAGTTGCCAGGAGATACTATGAAAAATCTTAAATTAAAGTCCGTGATTATCCTGAAGTTTGGAACCCAATTTGATTTTTCACGGGTTGTGGGGCTGCGGGAAGACCGGATAAGTAAGTTAATCCATGGCCGGGTAATTCCCACGCAAGATGAAAAAGAAATTATAGGGCGTGCCCTGGGAGTCAACTTGGATGAAATCTTCCCGGTTAGTTGAACCGGCTTTCTTTGATTTGGCCGGGGCATCCGCCTACTTGGGCGGTGCGCTTCAGGTGCGCACTTTGCGACGTCTCGTTGCGCAGCCGGGGGGATTGCCGCATTATCGAATCGGTAAGGGAAAAGTAATGATCCGCCGTGCAGATCTCGAAGCCTACCTTGAGCAACACCGGCAGACTCCGGTTAACCTTGATAGCCTGGCCGCCAGAGCAATTCAAGAATTCCGCCAAAAATGATTTCCCTCGAATCTCATAAGCAGGAAGTTCTATCCCGCCTCCCGATGGAGGCTTTTTATCAACAGGAGCTAAGGGAACTTAGGCCCGGCTCTGGAGATAACATCTTAGCGATCTGCCCCTTTCACGAAGACAATAACCCCAGCCTTTCCGTTGACCTCAAGACCGGCCTCTTTAACTGCTTTGGATGTGGTGAGGCCGGGGATGTTTTTGCCTTTTATCAAAAAAAGCATAATTGCACGTTTCCAGAAGCCCTCAAAGAATTGGCCCGGCGTGCCGGGGTGGAAGAAAAACAGGACCCCGAATACAGTTTTTTGAGTATTTTGATACCTGATTTTTGTATTCAAAAGCATTTTAATACAGAATTTTTGTATTCCTGGGGTATTAAAATACGCCCCGCAGACCATTTTTATAATGGGGCCACGGCGATCGCTTTTCCATATTTTGACGAAGCCGGGCGGGTCAGGGCAGTCCGCTTTCGTTTTGCCAATAGGGGAGATAAGAAATTCCGCTGGCGGAAGGGTGATAAAACCCTGCTTTATGGGCTTCAGAAGTTGCCGGAGATTCGGGCCGCGGGCTGGGTTCTGTTGGTCGAGGGGGAAAGCGACGTCCTGAGCGGCTGGCTTCACGGCTTGCCCTTCCTGGGGGTGCCCGGGGCCAACACCTGGAAACCGTCTTTCGCCAAATATCTCGCAGACCTGAAGGTCTTTATTTGGCAGGAGCCGGACGCGGCGGGGGCCAAGTTCGTGGAGAAAGTGAGCCGGGATTTACCTGGCCTCCTGGTGATCCAGGCCCCCCCAGGCATTAAGGACGTCTCCGTCGCCCATTGCCGGGGCCTGGACGTGCCGGCCCTGATTGAGGAATTGAAAGCTAAAGCCCGGCCCCCCGCGCCGCCCCCGCCATTGATTAGCGGGGGCTTTTCATTATCGGACTTAGGCAATGCTCGCCGCCTGGTGGCCCTGCATGGCCAGGACCTGCGCTATAACCATCTGGCAAAGAAGTGGTATCACTGGACCGGGAAAGTTTGGCGGATTGACAATTCGGGGGAAGTGGTACGCCGGGCGAAGTTGACGGTTGGAAGTATTTACGGCGAAGCCGAGAAAGCCCCTCCAGAAAGCAGGAAGGCTCTGGGGGCCTTTGCTCTCCGAAGTGAAAGCCAACACATGATTCAGGGCATGATCGACTTGGCTAAATCGGAGCCGGGCATTCCAGTGATCCCCCGTGAGCTGGACGCCAACCCATATTTGCTCAATTGCGAAAATGGCACCATCGATCTGATTACCGGGACGCTGCGGCCGCATCGCCGAGAGGACCTTATCGCCCGCCTGGCTCCGGTAGAATATGACCCTGATGCTCCTTGCGACGCTTGGGAGCGCTTCCTGTGGCGCATCCAGGCTGAAAACGATGATGTTATCTGTTTCCTCCAGCGGTGCCTGGGTTATGCCCTAACCGGCTCCACCCGGGAACAATGCCTGTTCATCCTCTGGGGGTATGGGGCCAACGGCAAATCTACACTGGTGAAGTGCTTTGCCGAGCTCTTAGGAGACTACTTCAGAAACACTCCGGTAGAAACGCTGCTGGCCAGAACAAAGAGCGGTGAGATTCCTACCGACATTGCCCGGCTGGACGGCCCCAGGTTTGTAACCGCCTCAGAAGTTGGCCGGGGCCGACTCCTGGCCGAGAGCCTGGTTAAATCATTAACAGGCTCAGATGTGGTTTCGGCCCGCTTTCTCTATGCTGACTTTTTTGATTTTGTTCCGCAGTTCAAGCTCTTCCTTTCCACCAATCATAAGCCTACTATCCGGGGCGTTGACCGGGCGATCTGGCGGCGCATCAAGTTTATTAAGTTCCCCGTGGAATTGCCGGAGGAAGAATGGGACGGGGACCTGCCGGAAAAGCTGAAGGCGGAGGCGCCGGGAATCTTGGCCTGGGCCGTGCGCGGTTGCAAATGGTGGTACCGTGATGGTTTGGGCGTTCCTCAGGAAGTCCTTGACGCCACGCTCGAATACCAGGCGGAGCAGGACATTCTCAAGGATTTTCTGGATGAGAAGTGCATCGTCGCCCCGGGCACGTCCGCCCTGGCGGGGGGCCTTTATCAAGCTTACATCTCTTGGGCTGATGAAACCGGGCTAACTGTAAAGGAGCGGTTGGCGCACCGCTCATTCGGGCTGGCCCTGTCGGAGCGTGGCTTTACCCGGGTGCGAAGCGGGGGCAAGCACACCTGGCGTGGTCTTGGACTTCAAGATTGAGGGTTTATGGGGCACAATTGAAAGTTTTTTTAATGGGGCACAAGGGGCACAGATGGGGATGCAGTTGGGGCACGGATAAAACAAAGCTACCATGCGCCTTTCCTGTTTTTGTGTCCCATTGGACCCTAATTATAGATAACTTTACTAGATATATCCTCGTATAAGACTTATAGGAAAAAAGGGTATGGATGGGGCACAAGGGGCACAGACCTCTTGAAATTCACGCCGGGCGGTATCTTGGGACCCACGAACCAAGGTTTATAATTTGTCATCACTTTTGTCATCAGGGGGATAATGAGGGTTAAGTATTTGAAATATAAAGCAATAGTACTTGTGCCCCAACTGCATCCCCAACGTTCCCTTTGAAGGGATGTATTTGGTGATGACACTTCGGTAGGGGCTTTGGGTCCTTGGAAAAAGGTTTTTTTAATGAGGGTCCAGAGTCGCCCCATTTTGTTACATATAAAGTTTTTTTCGGGTTTCCTTTTTTTCGATTTTCGGGGGTTTCGGGAAATTTATTAAGTAATTCAGGAAATTGAATGAAATTTTAGAAGGGGGTTTATGGGAGAGACCATCGTCAAAGGCAAAAAGCCTGTAGCGGAGCATTTCGGGATCACCCCTCGTCAGGTGCTTAATTGGGAGAAACAGGGGATGCCTCGACTCGGGGGCAGGCGCTATGACTTGGTGCAAATCCAGCTTTGGAGAGATCAAAAGCAAGGAATCATCCCCAGCAGGAGCCCCGGGGGAGCTGGGGATCCGCGCCAGGGATTTTTAACACCGCAACAAGGCAAGGATTTCCAAGAGGAACGACTGAAGAAGGCAAAAGCAGAGCTTATAGAAATGGACGTGCGCCTGCGCCGTGGCGAGCTGGTGGAGCTTAAGAAGGTGGAGACCCTTTTCGTGGCCCGGGTTATTGAGGTAAAAACCGGGTTGCTATCGCTCCCCCGCTCCTTGCCGCCAGAATTAACGGCTTGCAAAAATGAGCGGGAGATGGAAGTCGTCATTTTCCGGAGGGTCCGGGCACTCCTGGAGGCTTACTCTCGCCAGCTCCCGATCAGGGCCGCCGGGCCGGTAGACAGGGAGAGAATTTTGAGTTTTGTTGAAGAGTTGCTCAATGGTTGGGAGGCTTCCGGGCCTCTGCGGGTGAATGTGACCGAAAGGTGACCCATTCCCAAACCATCGGTAGGAAAAAAAGCGGCTATTCCAGGGAGGAAGAAAATGAACCAAAATCAAAAAGACCGGCTCTTGCGAATAGACCATGTGGCGGAAAGGTTGCTCAAGAGCCCGAAATCAGTTCGGCGGTTGATTGCCGGTGGCCATTTCTTATGCTGCAAATCCGGGGGATCGCTCCGGATTTGGGAATCATCCGTCGAGGCTTATTTGCGCCGGATCACCGAATTATGGAGCCTGGAAAACGGCAAACCCGACGATATTTAGGGTCAACAATAGCCAAATGTGGTCACGCTGCTTTGCTTATAAAATATCAATGCGGTAAATCTAGAAAAAATCCTGGGAGGATATTATGAATGTTGTTAATTTCTTAGATAAAAATACCTTGGCCCTGGCGGACAAATATGTCGCATTGGAAAAGAAAAAATCCGATTTGGAGGAACTGCGCCCCAAAATCTATGAGGAATTCCTTGCCCAGCAGGAGGCCGCCCTTCTGGGGGAGGGTGATCCGGAAAGGCTTAAGGCGACGCAAGCTGAATTTGTTGATATAGACCAAAAAATCTTAGTTGCCGAACAGGCCATGATCAGAACCCGGGAAGAGATTCGTTTGGCAATCGAAGCCGATCTTAACAGTCAGCTTGGCAAATTTCCCTCCTTAAAGGCGTACCTGCACAGGCGAGAAGTCGAAGCCGCGAAGCGAATAAATCTCGCTGACCAAGTGGCGGGCTTCTTGAGGGGCTCCGATACTAACGGGCTTCAATCAATTTTGAAGGTTCTGGAGGAGCTTCGGGCGAAGATCAAGGCAATAGAATCCGACCCGGAAAGCCTTGATTTTGGCGAACTGAAGGCTTTTGTGGGTTTTCTCGCCGATTCCTGGCAGATTCCAAAAGAAGAAAAACCATCCAATCACAAACAGGGGACTATTGAGGCGCTAGAGGACTTCCAAAAGAGAATGTCCATGAATATCGCACAGCGGGTGGCATATAAGGCAAATTACCTGAAACGACTTCCGGGACAGGTCATCGCCCATGCCCGCAAGACGGCGGGATTGGAAGAACCAGTGCGGAAAGTTTCCGGGTTTCCCTGGGTTATCAATAAAATCAACAATTTTTTAAATAAATAAACAAAAGGCAGGCAAACAATGAGTCAACCAGAAAAATTATATGTTCTTCATATGAACGGGGACCCGATTTTCATAACCCCGTATGAAACCATAGCGAGACAACAGGCTGAGAGGAAAGGTCTGGCTTTCGAAGAAATTCCTCAGGGAACCAGGGCCTACGATCTCTGTTTAGCCGATTACCAAGAGAACCTGGCACGGGCTGGATGGAAAGACCCTAAGCCCCTCCAGGAAAGCTCCCAGGCGTCGGCGTCGATAATTGATCTGGAGGCCCAGGCCCGGCAAGAATGGGACCGGGGCCCGGCCCTGCGGCAGGAGTTCGGGGACTTTTTTGTATACCTGGCCTATGTCCGGGCCGATCGCCAGGGCTTGATTAAGACCTCCCCCGGGAGAAACACCGTAGCCGCAAATAAACAGGATTATCCCCAGCGTCAACAAGGAAGCTCCCGAGTATCTGGCGAGGCGGTTTCCGAGAGGCCGGAGTCGGTGGTGGGCCTGGAGGCCCAGGCCCGGCAGGAATGGGACCGGGACCCGGCCTTGCGGCAGGAGTTCAGTGAATTTCCTGCATATTTGGCCTATGTCCGGGCCGATCACCGCGGCTTAATCAGGGTTTCTGCCAAGAGCGGCGGCATGGCTGCCAATAAAAACCCGTAGGGCGGCGGTGCTGGCCAGGTCCGCCCCGGGGGGCACGATCCTCTCCTTTTCGTGATCCCTGCCTTTAGCCTGGCCAGCGGCCCCGGACGTGGCCCCGGTCCATTTCGGAGCTTTGGCACTCCGAGAGAATACGGGGCATTTTTTTTAAAGGGTGGGTCTGTTTTTATGGGCAAATCGACTTTTAGCTATCATTCTCAAATCGTGCCGAGGATCACCTGTCGCCAGGCCGGGCCGCATTTGGTCTTTAGCGTCCGTTGCCCCTACTGCGGTCGGCGGCATTACCATGGGGCGGGAGGGGGCTTTGGTCCCCGGGTAGCCCATTGCCCGGACCTGGCCCCGGGTAGGCCGGTCCCGGGAAGGGAAAACGGCTATATTTTGGTAAGCCATTAATCTTGAACTCGGGTGGGCAAGCCCCTGGGGCCTGGCCCCGTGGTCCTTAAAGTAGCAGTCAGGCCGCCGGCCCGAGTATAAAGGCGCCGGCTGCGAAAACGGGGCATTCTCATTTTTGGAGGGCCGGCTCATGGGCAAGCGGAAATGGAAGCGAATGAGACTGGTGGACCTGGCGGATGGAGAGACACAAAATCATGTCTTGAATCTGATTTCCCAGGCGAATCAAAAGCCCGAGCCGCAATCCCCCGAAAAACAGCCCTCTGAGACGCCCCAGGTTGAACGCTAAGGTCCTACCCCTTGTCTTACCCTTCACTCCCAGGGAAAAGTGAGAAATTGCCCCGCCAGGGCCATAATTTTAAGGGGATTTAGGCCAGGGCAAGGGGGACTCCCCGGCCCCAAAGAAATAACTTGACACCGCGGCCTTAAATATGGGAGAGTGAAGGCGTTAAAATTCATCACCGGGAGAGCTCCCGTGAGAAGCTCCTTTTTTTTCCCTAACAAGATTAATAGCCCGAGTGTCGGGGTGTCCGTGAGGCCCCCGGGGTCTGTGATGGACCTTAACAGCACTCGGGCTATTTATTTTGGGAGGTATGAAGATGTGCAGGTACACTCCGAATCAATTATGTGAATTGGAATCGAATCTCAGGAAAATCAGGGCAATCGGGGATTTAATGGCGCTCCATGACCGGGAGTCGGGCCTTTGCTTTCCTGATGATTCAATGGTGGAAATCGGTTATTTGCTTAAAGACTGGACTCAACAATCCTTAGAAATATTCGAGGGTGACCCCCCTTCGGCCGAAGCGCAAGGGGGTGAATGATGGAAGAGGAAAAGGCAATAAACTTCATAAACCTTGTTTCGCAAGGACTTTGTGATCTGGAAACTCTTTTGGTTTCCATGGAGGCAATAATTGGCGATTCTGGTAATGAGATAGAGAATCACCTTTTAAATTTGATCGATATGGCTAAAAAATCGAGTAAAATGATATGGCGTCAACTTGATAAATATGTTGACGGCAAGAAAACGGCCAGAGAGGTCTATGATGAATTGGAAATGCAATTAAAATAATCCATAAACCGGGGGAGGGGTCGGGAGGTTATAGGCTCCCCGGCCCTCCCCCGGAGCCGTGGAGGGGGTGGGTGAGTTTTCACCCACTTGGGGAGCGAATCATGGGTGGCCACCCTTCCATTGCCATGGTAGTTAAAGAAGCCAGCGCCGGGGTCTATGAGCTTAAGGACGCGGCAGGAAATCATTTTTGCGTGGGGGCGGCGCACATTAGGTCCAAAATTGAGGGATAAACCCCGGGGAGGGGGCAACTCTTCCCCTGCCATTGGGAGAATAGGCCATGAAGGTTTGGCATTATACAACCTGGGATGCATTTGAAGAAATCGGTATTAGTGGGGAAATTAGAACAACTTCAATCGGTATTGAAAACGATGAAAAGCCGGCGGTTTGGTTCTCCACTAATCCTAATTGGGAAGAAACAGTTCGCAAGGCATTACAAGACCCCAAGGCCGGCAAAGTAACCCCCGCATTATCAAGAGATGGATTATTGAAAGCTGGAATTTTTCCGGTAAGGATAGAGGTTAGCCCTAAGTTGCCTTTCCTTACTTGGCAAGAATTTAAAAAGAATAGTGGTATTTCAAGAAATTTCGCGCAGAAGTTAGAACAGAATGCTAAGGAATGGGGCGCTAATCCCGATGAATGGCGGGCTTTATTTTTTCCAGTGGGTCACGACCATTGGTTTTTTATTGAAGTTTGGGATGGACAAATCTGGAAAGTGAAGTATCGACCGAAACCTAAAATTTTACCATATAAAGAGGGGTAAGGACATGGGCGTTACTGTGCGGCAACCTGTGAAGGGTAAGGGCAAGCCTTGGTATGTCTATATTTGTGAGGGCTACAAGCGGAAATCTATCAAAGTGGGGGCAGAGGCTGAAGCCCAGGCCCTGGCCACCAAAATCCGGGAGGGCCTGGAGCTTGGGGAATTGGGCTTGAAGCCGGAAAAGACCCTTCCCTCTTTTGGCGAGTATGCCCAGGGCTGGCTTGACGGTTATGGGGAAACTCACCTCAAATTTTCCACCTGGAAGGGCTACGGGGCTATTCTGCGGGATCACCTGGGGCCTCTAAAGGACCGCCCCTTAGACCAGATCACCCGGATGGAATTGAAAACCCTGATTTTCGCCAAGCTCAAAACCGGCCTGGCCCCGGCGACCGTGAGCCGGATCAAGGCCCTGATTTCGGGGATTCTCAGTCATGCCCTGGAAGATGAACTGATTAACGCAAACCCGGCCTTACGCCTGGGAAGGTTGATTAAAGGGAAGGACCGGAAAACGGACGTGAACCCCTTGACCCGGGAAGAGGCCCGGGACTTCCTGGAGGCCCTGCAAGGGCATCACCCCCGCTATCACCCCTTCTTCCTGTGCGCCCTGAGAACCGGCTTGCGCCTGGGGGAACTCCGGGGCCTGGAGTGGGGAGACATTGACTTCCGGGGCGGCTTTATCGAAGTGCGCCGGGCTCACGTCAAGGGCCAGATTACGACTCCCAAAAGCGGCAAGAGTCGCCGGGTGGACCTGAGTCGCCAGCTTGCGGAAATCCTTAGGGTCCTGGTGGTGGACCGCAAGAGGGAAGCCCTGGCGAAAGGCTGGGGGGAATTGCCGGAGCGTGTCTTTCTGAATGAGGCCGGCGGCGTGATAGACGAGGGGAATTTACGGGGCCGGGTTTTCTATAAGGCCCTGGCCCGGGCCGGGCTGCGCCGAATCAGGATTCACGACTTGCGTCATACCTTCGCCAGCCTGCTTATCCAAAATGGCGAAAGCCTGGCCTATGTGAAGGAGCAAATGGGGCATTCCTCTATCCAGATCACTGTTGACACCTATGGCCACCTGGTACCCGGAGCAAACCGGCAAGCCGTTGACCGTCTGGACGATGATTTCCGGGACTGCCAGGAAGCCAAAAAATCACATGCAAATACATGCGAAAGGGGGTCTTAAATAGGCAAAATTGGCAAAGTTTGGCAAGGGTAAGTACCTGTAATCATTGATAACAGCCCCTTTTGACCCCTCTGAAAATCCGCGTGTCCCCAGTTCGATTCTGGGCCTCGCCACCAATGATTTCAAAGGGTTAGCCATTGGGCTAACCTTTTTTTATTCATTCATACAAATAAATTACCACCTAATTAACCCCCCACCTCAAACATAACGCCGTTAGGAGTTCATAGACCCACGATTCCCCAAGAATTTGCACAAATACGGGGAAAGGGAAAAATCTGATAAACGGCTAAGTTTGTGCTATCATGGCTTCAATCCGGCATGATTTGAAGGGTTATGGGGTAAAGGGAGAGCATGGCCCATTTGCTTGAACAAGCTGAGACTGTCCGCAAAGAGGTGGGACAGCAGATAAGCCAAAAAAGAAAATCCGAGCTGGGGCAGTTTATGACCCCTGCCACGGTTGCCCGCTTCATGGCCTCCCTATTATCGCCTTCAACCCTGAAAACAGCCCGGCTTTTAGATGCTGGCGCGGGCATAGGCTCGCTATCCGGGGCTGCTCTGGATCGCTTCGCAGCAGTGGGTTTCCCTTTTCAACATGTTCAAGCCGTGGCCTATGAGATTGACCCCAAATTACGGGAGCTTTTATCCCAAACACTGGCAAAATATCAGGGGCGTTTTGATATTGATATTTCTGTGCGGCGGAGTGACTTTATCGAAGAAGCGGTAAAGCTGATTTTTAAAGGAGAAGAGCGCTTTACCCATGCAATTCTGAACCCGCCTTATAAAAAAATCCATAGCGCATCCCGTCATCGGTTTTTGCTTCGCCGGGTCGGGATTGAGACTGTCAATCTATATTCCGCCTTTGTTGCTCTCACAATTGAACTAATGCAGCCGGGCGGCCAAATTGTTGCAATTATGCCCCGCAGCTTTTGCAATGGCCCTTACTACCGGCCATTTCGTGAGCTTATCCTTGCCAAGACCGCGATTAAGTACATTCATCTATTCGCCGCCCGTAACCGTGCCTTCAGAGATGATGACGTTTTACAGGAAAACATCATCATTTTGCTTGAACGCGACGCCATACAGGGAAGCGTTACCGTCTCCACGTCAACAGATGATAGTTTTATCGACACGGAAACCAATGTTTACCCTTTTGACCGGATCGTTATTCCAAATGATCCAGAGTGCTTTATACACGTTCCTACTTCACCTGAACGCAATCACCTTGAGTTTTCCCCGGCTATCCGCTTTTCGCTTGCCGACATTGGCCTTGAAGTTTCAACCGGGCCGGTTGTGGATTTCAGGTTAAGGCCCCATCTCCGGCACATGCCGGAGCAGGGCAGCGTGCCCCTTCTTTATCCCGGCCATTTTTCAGGGCAGGCGATTGACTGGCCGAAACCGGGCGCAAAAAAACCGAATGCCATCATGCTTAACGCCGAAACCGAAAAGTGGCTTTATCCAAACGGCTATTATGTTGTGGTCAGACGGTTTTCATCCAAGGAAGAAAAGCGCCGTATTATGGCGAGTGTCGTTTATCCAGACGCCTTTAATAGTAGCCCTATGATTGGTTTTGAAAATCACCTCAATGTCTTCCATTCCGGCAAACAGGGGATTCCTGAAAATCTTGCCCGCGGCTTGGCGGTGTTCCTCAATTCCACGGCGGTTGATGAGCAATTCCGCCTTTTTAGCGGCCATACACAGGTGAACGCGACCGACTTGCGGTTGCTTAAATATCCAAGCCATGAGAGCTTGACACGCCTTGGGGGTTGGGCAAAGGCTCAAGGCGAACTGACGCAACGGAAAATAGACCAGAAAATTGAAAGTCCCGCATGGAAGAAAACGAAAATATAAAAAACGCTCTGCAAATCCTTGAAGCTCTCGGGCTTCCCCGGGCGCAAAAAAACGAGCGTTCCGCTCTTTGCCTATTGGCGCTTTTAAATCTGACTCCTGAAAAAACGTGGGCGCAAGCCGAAAATCCCCTTATCGGCATAACCCCGATGATGGAGTTTAGCCGGAAGCGCTATGGCAAGGACTACGCCCCGAATACGCGTGAAACCTTTCGGCGTCAGACTATTCACCAGTTTCTTCAAGCGGGGATAGCCCTTTACAATCCCGACAGACCAGACAGGCCCACAAATAGCCCCAAAGCCGTTTATCAAATATCCCCCGAAACACTGGCGTTGTTGAAAACTTTTGGCACAAAGGAATGGGAGCCCTCGTTAAAACATTATCTTTCGACAAATAAGACCCTCTCGCAAATCTACGCTAAAGAGCGTGTGCAAAAGCTGATTCCTGTGCGGATTCCCGGCAAAGAAATCAAGATCAGCCCCGGTGAACATAGCGAGCTTATTAAGGCGGTTGTTGAGGACTTTGCCCCGCGCTTTGCACCCGGCGCGGTCTTGGTTTATGTTGGCGATACCGGGGAGAAATGGGGCTATTTCAATAAAAAATTGTTGGTTAAGCTGGGGGTGACGGTAGACTCACATGGGAAAATGCCGGACGTTGTTCTTTATTACCCCGAAAAAGAATGGCTTTTACTGGTGGAATCCGTAACCAGTCACGGCCCTGTTGATGCAAAGCGCCATACAGAGCTTGCTCAGTTGTTTGCTGGTGCGACGGCGGGGCTTGTGTATGTTACGGCCTTCCCTTCCCGCTCGGTTATGACACGTTATCTCAACGAAATAGCCTGGGAAACGGAAGTCTGGGTTGCGAATGCACCGTCACACCTGATCCATTTCAACGGGCCGCGGTTTCTGGGGCCTTATAGCGAGAGGTCTTCAGAGCAGTAAATAAATTAGGTTAGAGTAGTTCACCTTTCGATAGATTTTTTTAAGAGCATAGGTTCCCCGCCGCTTGGCATTGATTTTTTCTTTATTTTTGGCGTGTCTCTCCCGGCGCTGTTTTCTTTTAGCCTCAAGGCACGCCTTGGCCGCTTCCGCCTCATCCGGGTCCTTCTCGAAAAGGGAAATCTCCCCACACCTTAATTGATCGCTTACCCGGATAATCATGCCCCGGACGCCGGACGGGTTCTTGACGTCTTCAACCTTGGCAATTTCGGCGGGCCGCATTTGGAAGAGCTTGTTTAGCAGGAACCATTTCACCCCGGTAGGTAAGCTCCCGGAGCGTTTTCCACGATTTGTTTCCAGGTCCAAAGGGGAAATTTAAGGCCTTCAGTCCGCTTGCTGATAGCCCCGCCACTGCCGCCCCAGTTGATCCAGTTGCCATTGGGGCACGAGGAGCTTCAGGCCCACGAGAAAGCGGGGCGGCGGCGTCAACATGGGCCTGACCCACATGACTTTGCCCCCCACCAGCACCTCCTCTGTTTCCCCCGGAAGGCAAAATTTAAGGGAAACCAGGTCATGGGGCGGGAAGGTGATGGGGGTCTCTATTCTCATGCCCAGGGCGCTTAAATCCAGGATATAGGTTCCCGTTCCCGGCGCCTCATTGACCTCCAAGGCCTCCAGTCTGGTCTGGTGGCGCACCACTTTGCGCTCTACTCTCACGCTTTTCTTTCCCCCGGGCGAATCTGTTATGGCAAGCTAACTCCATATATCGGCAATTTTGATGAAATATTAAATGATTATCGCCAAAGCCCAGAGGCCTGGATCAGGTCTGGTCTAAGGGAGACGGCATCAGCCTGAAAGAATAATGCGACCTCTGAAAAATGTCCGGTATCCCCAGGAAATGACCTAAAATCCCCTCCCCCACCGGCAAGGGTCTTAAGAATCTCCAGAGGTTTTATTTTTCTGGCGCGCTCCCCTCTTTTTGGGGCAGTATAATATGCAGGTCTAGCTATACCCCTGGGGTTGGGCAGGGCGTCTGCCGCGCTTTTAGGAAAGGAAGGAACATGGATCTGACGGTATTGGAAAAGATGGAAGCCCCGGCCCTCCGGGAATATATCCGGTTTCTGCTCTGGCATTACCGGGTGATGGACTCTTTCTGGTACATCTATCTCATCGAACTCTTTGACGAGGGCTGCGCGGACCGGGTCAACGAAAAAGTCTGGGGCAAAATCCCGGCTATGGCCGCCCGGGACCTCTTGGAACGCTTCCATATTCAGGAGCGGGGGCTCAAGGGCTTTGTCCGGGCCTTGCGCTACTGGCCCTGGCATCTTCTGGTGGGATACCGGATTGAGGAAAAGGAAGACGAGGTCGTCATCACCGTGCCCTCCTGCCCCACCCAGGAGGCCCGGCTGAAACGGGGATTAAAGGAATACCACTGCAAAGAAATGCACCGCCTGGAGTTTGACAGCTTTGCCCGGGAGATCGATGCCCGCATTCAGACGGAATGCGTCTTTGCCCCCCCGGACCCCCACCCCCCGGAGATGGTCTGTAAGTGGCGGTTTTACCTAACCGGTGATTAGGCCGGTTCAAGTTCGCTTGACCTGTCATCGTCGGGGAAGCGCCGCTGTTGGTGGGAATCAAATACCTAGGTACTTTAATTTTATTAATAATGATTTTAATTTTCTTAAGTATCGCTAACAATTATTAATTTATTGCTCAATGCTATTTTAGCCTTATTTAAATGTAACAATTGCACATGATTTTTGAAAAAAGTTTAACAATCTAGTGGTGGGTGGTCGTTATTCTATAAATAAAATTATATTAGTATGTTAGCCGATATTTAAAATGTTTATAAAAAGCTTGACAGTAGAATTGTTTTCATAGTAAAAGTGACCCGTAGATAAGGCCAAACCCACCGCGAGGTGGGGACGGAAAGCCACGGGTCTCAGATAAGCCGAGATAGCCGGGTTGCCCAACCGGGGCAATCCGGTTTTTTGTTTTAGGCCAGCGCCAAGACTTAGCTTCTAAAAGAGGCGGCCACGTCGATAAATCTTGCTAAATTTGCAGGGGGGCACCATTCCCAAGTCCTTCCTCAGTAAAAAGTTTGACTCAGGTGCATAAGGAGAATTTACCATGAAGATATTCAGCTCAAGGAAACTGTCTCCCCAAGCGACCCTGTCTGGTCTCCTGGTCGCCATCTTCTTGCTTATTATGGGATCCACCCCCGGGTTGGCTACCACTTATACTTGGAATACAACCGCGGGAGACTGGTACACCGGTTCTAACTGGAGTCCAGTCGGGCCCCCTGGTAATGGCTCCGACGTCATTATTGATAACAATCCCTCCAATACCTCGGTAGTAAATGTGAACGGCGGTCCCACGATTAACACGCTGACGGTGGATGCCGGCGATACCGTGAATATAAATGCCGCTTCAAATGCTGTTCGGAGTATCGACATTGGCTCCGGTGCCACCATAACCAATAATGGTGCCATCAATCTCACTACGAGTGGCAGCAATACGGCGCGGATTTATGGTTCATTTACTAATGGTCTTCTTCTGACGGGCTCCGGGACAATTACCCTGGGAACTCCAAATAGCATAATAGGTTTTTCTTCCGGTCTCGTAACTCTCACCAACGATACGAACCACACCATACAAGGGGGAGGGAATATTGGTGGTGTTGGTATGTATTCTTTTGTCAATAACGGCACTGTTTTTGCCAATAATAATAAGAACATGCTTATAAAAATGTCTACGTATTCCTCATCATATCCGGGCTTTAACAATCAAGGAACGCTCCGGGTGGACCCCGGAAGCACGCTGGAGATTCAGGGTCAGGGAAAATTTTCCAATTATTCCAGTACCGCCCTGACAGGCGGCAGCTATGAGGTGCGCGGCTTTTCATACTCGGCTGGTAAGATGACGTTCCCCCGGGACGCAGGACATTACCCACAATGCCTCTAAGGTCGTGCAGGATGGCAATGCCTGGATTACACGGGCGGGGGCGGGGATGATCCCCCCCGCCGATGTATTTAAGAGTCTTGCATTTAACGACCAGGCCGGTTCTTTTACCATTAAGAACGCCAAACAATTTACCAGTTCTGGCGCGTTCCAAAACGATGGAACCCTGAGCGTCGGCCTGCACAGTCAATTTACCTCCACGGGAGATTTCACCCAGACGTCTACAGGCCATGTCAATTTTGACATCTTGAATGCTTCTACGAGTTCCGTGTGGGTGAATACTGACCCCATGAATAGTACTCAGCAGACCCTGCCTAATTGTGGCGTTTTAAACGTGCCGGGTATAGCTAACCTCGCTGGTGAGCTTGACGTTTCCCTGTTATCGGGGTCCACAGTTAATTTAGGCGATTCCTTCTATCTGATCCACTACCTGTCCCGGAGCGGCGCCTTCTCCACCATCAACCTGCCCGACCCCGATGGCGCCGGGCCTCTGTTCTTTACCTACGCATATAGGGACTCAGGAACCGATACCGGCTTTTACATCACGGCAAGCGCGGTTCCCCTTCCCGGCTCCCTCCTCCTCCTGGGCACCGGCCTCCTGGGCCTTCTGGGATTGGGGAGAAGAATGAGGAAGAGCTAACCAAGCCATGGGCAGTGAACTTTCGGAGGCAGAGCCGGCCAGGTTCTGCCTTTTTATTTTGCGCCCGGCAGAGCCCACCAACCCTGGAGGATAGCTCTCCCTGATTTGGGTTTAAGATTTCAAGGCTTAAGCGCTTACGGTTCACGGAGTCCGAAAAAAAACCGGGGCCTTTGGGCCCCGCTTTTTATTTACCATAGGGGATTGGGGGAGGGAGCTAAGGTCCACAGGCGAGACGCCTGTGCCACCGCCCCTTAGCCCCCTCCCGGGGTCGGTGTGGCTTTTGCTGACCGGGTTGGCCGGACTGGGGTTGGCCCCGGCCCTGGCGCTTCCGGAAAGGCTAGGACCAGTTTCGCGCCGCCAGGTTACGAGCCCAGATTGAAGCTGACGAGGCCTTATACCGAGTCGCATTCAATCGGCTATATTGGGTAGCCGCAGGCTTCAGCCTGTGCTACCTTTTGATTGAAACTTGGTATTAACAAAGCGCTTCTCGAGATTTTTATCAATATTCCCTGGCTGCGGTACGGCAGATCCAGGATACCCCGAAAAAAAAAGGCGGCCTCAGGCCGCCTTTTTGATTATCTGCAAGTTCCGGGGCTGGAGGAGGCAGGCTGCCTTCTCCCGGCCCCGAGGCCGGTGATTAGCGGTAACCCCGGCCCCGTCCGCCACCGCCGCCGAAGCCGCCTTTTTGCTGGGGCCTGGCTTCGTTCACCGTCAGGGTGCGGCCGTCAATATTCTTGCCGTTGAGCATGGAAATGGCCTTCTGGCCTTCCAGTTTGGTCTCCATCTCCACAAAGCCGAAGCCCCGGGGCTGGCCCGTCTGCCGGTCGGTGATGATCTTGGCGGAGGCCACGTGGCCGGCCTCGGAAAATAGGGCCTGCAACTGTTCTTCCGTCATCTGGTGGGGCAGGTTGCCCACGTACAACTTGATACTCATGTCCTCTCCTTGTCGGTTTTGCCTAAATATTCTTCAGGGTCTCAGTTAAGTTCCTTCTTCCACCGCCTGGGGCGTTTCCTCCGGGGGCGCGGCCGGGGCTTTGCCCTGGCGGCGTTTCATTTTCTCTTCGTTCTTCTGTTTCCGGGCCATCTCTTTGGCCCGTTTTTCCCAGCCATAGCGGTTTCGTGCCAAATTGTCACCTCCATGGACTCAAAATGCCAGAACTCCGGGGGTCCTAAGACCGCCGGAGTTCTGCGCCTCAAGCCTTAGGCCTTAGATTTTTACCACGTTCTGGGCCTGGGCGCCTTTGGGACCCTGGACCACCTCGAACTCCACTTCCTGGTCTTCGGCCAGGGAGCGGAAGCCTTCGCCCTGGATGGCGCTGTGATGCACGAACACGTCCGGACCGTTTTCCCGGGAGATGAAGCCAAAGCCCTTGGAGTCGTTAAACCATTTTACTTTGCCGGTTTCCTTCATGGTAAAAACCTCCTGCAGATACTGCAAGGAAATAATCCTGCCAAAAAAGCAGGGCGCACAGCAGTCAGCAAAAAAAAATCGGCGAGGACCTTTAGCATCCCCTTCCGATTTGTGTCCAGGACTTGTGGCCCTGCTTTCAGTCTGACATGCTAAACTTAAGTTTATATACAGGGAAGTTTCGCCGCTGTCAAGCTATTTGGCAAAAATGTCCCGGATCACCTGGATTTTCCGTTTCTCCTTAGAATGGCCGGGCACGCTTACCCTCCCTGATTATTCTTGAATCGCGGTCTGGGCAGATATCAGCTTAGCCAGAATCATAACAATGCGCCAGGGGGCCTTCTCGGGAAATATCTAATAAAAGATATTAAATTATAGTAACAACTGATGGAGATAACAGTAATTATCGTCTCTTATCCCGTCCAGGTATTATCGGCAAGCTGATTGGCGCAACCGTGATGTTCGTGCTGATATGCAAGTGGACCGATGCCGAGTTTTGGCCGGATGCAGTAGTGATGGTCATTATCGCCCACCTCGCCGGCTCCTTTGGCAGTTATTTTCTCCGCCTCCTTATTCCCATCAGTATCTAATAGTCTTCCCTATAATTATTAGGGTAGCGTACCCCGGAGAAATATCTTCTCTGCTCCCGCAAAGGTGTGTACTATCAAAGGCAAGAACCATAGGTTATGAAAAGGAAAACCGGGATCAGCATGGGCTCAGGCAAGGGGAAAGACCGCGGCGAAATAAAAAACGCTTCCAACTCCTTGGGGCCGGCCATGGGGAAAAGGCTGGTCGCGGTCTGGGTCGCCCTGGTGGTGGCGGTTCTGGCCGCGGTTTATCTGTTTTCCTATCAGGAGAAGCTGCGCCTGGATCTGGACCGGGTGGCGTATATCCGGGAAACCATCTCCCTGGTGTACGATCTGGAAAACCAACTGGCCGACGCCGAATCCGGGGCCAGGGGGTATATGCTCACCGGGGATGCCCAACAGTTGGAGCGCTACCGGCAAGCCGGCAAAGAAATTGACCGGGCCTTCAAGGAACTCTATGAACTCACCGCTGATGAACCGGGCCCCCGGCGGCTTCTGGATGAACTGAAACCCCTCATCGAAAAACGGCGGGCCCTGTTCCAGAAATCTATTGACCTGGCCGGAAAGACGGGGATTGAGGAGCAGGAAAGACAGGCCGTGGCCCGGGAGGGCGCCAAGTTGCAGAACCAGATCCGGAAGAGCTTGGAAAAGCTGGAGGATAAGGAAAAAAAGCTGCTTAACCCCGAGTGGGCCCGGGAGAAGCGAAAGACCCGGATTATCGTATGGGTCCTCACCGGCGGCACCTTCGCCAGCTTCACCTTCCTCTTTATGGTCATCTATCTCCTCAACCAGGAGATCAGGGTGCGCAAAAGAGCGGAAAGCCAGGTGGCCGTGTACCAGGAGAATTTGCGGTCCCTGGCCTCCCAACTGACCCTGGCCGAAGAACAGGAGCGGCGGCGCCTGTCCGTGTCTTTCCACGACCAAATCGGCCACGCCTTGGCCCTGGCCAATATCAAGTTGGGGGAACTAAAAAAATCACTCCCCGGCGAGTTTCCGGGATTTCCCACCGGCGAACTGGAAAAAATCGGCGGCTTCCTGGAGCAGGCCATCCGGGACGCCCGGTCATTGACATCCAAGATCAGCTCCCCCATACTTTACGAGTTGGGACTGGAAGCCGCGCTGGAGTCCCTTACGGAGCAGGTCCAGCAAGACCACGCCATCTCCGTGCGGTTTATCTCCGACGGCCGGCCCAAACCCCTGGATGACGACGTGGGGGTTCTCCTCTTCCAGGCGGTCAATGAACTGCTGGTCAACGTGGTGAAGCACGCCCAGGCCCGGAACGTGGAGGTATCCATGCGCCGGGAGGGCGGCAGCCTGAAGGTGGAGGTGGGGGACGACGGCGTGGGTTTCCAGGCGCCGGAGTTGGAGCCCCGGGGCCGGGAGCGGGGCGGGTTCGGCCTCTTCAGCATCCGGGAGCGCCTGCGGCCCTGCGGCGGGCACCTGGAAGTGCAATCCGCGCCCGATGCCGGCACCCACGTCATCCTCACCGTGCCCCTGGCAGACGCTGCCGTGGCGGGGAATTCCCATGAGCACTAAAATTCTGCTGGCCGACGATCACCAGATCATGCGGGAGGGCCTGGTGGCCCTCCTGGAGCAGGAACCCGGCCTGGAGGTGGTGGGCCAGGCCGCGGACGGCCGGGCCGCGGTGCGCCTGGCCCGGGAGCTTAGCCCCCAGGTGGTGGTCATGGACGTCACCATGCCGGACTTAAACGGCATTGACGCCACCCGCCAGATTCTGGAGGAAAACCGGCAGATCAAGGTGGTGGCCTTGTCCATGCACGCGGACCGCCGTTTCGTCAAGGGCATGCTCCAGGCCGGGGCCTCGGCCTACCTGCTGAAGCACTCCGCCTCCCAGGAGCTCATCCAGGCCATCCAACTGGTGATGAACAACCGGGTTTACCTGAGCCCGGAGGTGGCGGGGGTGGTGGTGGAAGACTATAAAGCCCCGGCCTCCGACTCCTCGGCCTTTGCGGTGCTGACCCCCCGGGAGCGGGAGGTGCTGCAACTCGTCGCAGAAGGAAAAACCCCCCGGCAGATCGCCGGGGCCCTGCATCTGGGATTGAAAACCGTGGAAGCCTACCGCCGTCAGATCATGGAGAAGCTGGGTCTTAACAGCATCGCCGAACTCGTCAAATACGCGGTCCGGGAAGGCCTGGCTTCCCTGGATTCCTGAATTTCCCCAACCCCTCCTTTGGAGCCTCCCCTACCCTCCTTCGGCGCCTCAAGAAACAGGCATCGGCAGGCCAAGAATTAGTCGTCCGCCAATAGCCGCAGCTCGAGATCTGTTTAATAATTCTCCCCAAGCAGTTAAATTCACTTCCGAAGGTTTAGGCTTCCTCCTATGCAGGCATCAGCCACTGCGGTAAAATCCGCGGCCCGGTACGGCGTCCCTTTGCCGGCCTCGCCGGGATTCAATACCATGGACGTACTGATAAAAATTATTGTGCCCATCGGTCTGCTGGTCTCCCTCTGGGTGGCCCTGGAGGTGGGCTCCCTGGACAGCTATCTGCGCCTCTTCTCTTTACGGACCTACCATAAGCCTCTGGTGGCCCTAGGAGCCGGATATAGCCTGGTTTTTCTCCTTTTTCAGGCGGTGCGCACCTTCCTCTGGTGGCGCTATAAGCCTTTTTCTTTGCCTACAGGCCCCCTCCCTCGGGTCACGGTCATCATTCCCGCTTACAATGAAGGGGCCATGGTGGAAAAGGCCATTTATTCCGTGGCCGCGTCCGATTACCCCGCGGACCGGCTGGAGATTTTTTGTATTGACGACGGTTCCAAAGACGATACCTGGGAGTACATCCGCCGGGCGCAGTTGAAGCACCCGGGAATGATCCAGACAATTCGCTTTCCCCAAAACCGGGGTAAGAGGGAGGCCCTCTATGAGGGCTTTACCAGGGGGAAGGGGGAAATTTTCGTCACCGTGGACTCGGACAGCGTCATCGAGCCCGGCACCCTGAAGCAAATCGTGGCCCCCATGCTCCAGGACCCCAAGATCGGGGCGGTGGCCGGCAACGTCAAGGTCTACAACCGGGCCGCCAACCTGATCACCCGGATGCTCTGGGTGCGCTTCGTCCTCTCCTTTGACTTTCTTAGGGCCTCCCAATCCACTTACGGCTTCGTGTTCTGCACCCCCGGGGCCCTGTCCGCCTACCGCCGGGAAGCCATCTTCCCGATTTTGGCGAAGTGGCGGGGCCAGACCTTCCTGGGAAACAGCTGCACCATCGGCGAAGACCGGGCCTTTACCAACCTGATCCTTAAACAGGGTTACCACACCGCGTACCAGCGCAGCGCGGTGGTGTACACCACCGTCCCCGAGACCTACAAGGGCATGTGCCGCATGTTCCTGCGCTGGGACCGGAGCAACTTCCGGGAGTCCTGGATTCAGTTGACCTTCATGTTCAGCCGCTACCGCCGGAAGCATCGAGTTCTCCCCATTGTGGACTTTTTCGTCCGGGAGATGGAGTTCCCCCTAGCCTGTATATTTGTGCCCCTCCTCTTGGTCTCCATCTGCCTCTATCCCTTGGTGCTGGTGAAATTTGTCACCGCCCTGGCCCTGATCTCTTTCATTCTCACCATCTATTACCTCAGCGTGGAGAGGGACATGGACTTCGTCTACGGCGTGTTCTACGCGTTTTACGCCTTTTTGCTCCTGAAGTGGATCCGGCCATACGCGTTTCTCACTTTGCGGGATGGCCGCTGGCTCACGCGCTGAAGACCCCCAAGTTCAGGGGCTGGGGGCAATCACTTCCAGGGAAGACCGCCTATCCTCCGCCTCCCTTAATACCGACAAGGTCGCCAAGTCTTACCGCGCAAATTCGAGACCTGGGGCCCCCTGGCCCCAAACAGGAAAGGGGCCCCCTTGCTGGGGGGCCCTTTTTTCTTTAAAATAAGCCCTAACCGGGAAAACCCCGGCGCCTCCCCGGCAGTCAGGGTGCTTCCCGGCACCCGCGGTGGCCCCTCCGCGCTCAGGGTTTGCCTCAGAAGCGGCTGGTGGACTTCCGGAGCCGCCGGAATCCGGGACCAATAATCACGGAACCGGAGCAGGTTTGGTCCTGCCCGGAGGTCTTCGGCGCCGGGCCACTTTTGTTCTCGAAGGGGAGACTTTTGGCCTATTCAAAAAATCCTAAACTGCCGAAATAGAATTGGGGGACCAGATAGATTCGCCCGGGGCCGAATTTTGAGACAGTGACGGACAAGACCCCCAGGCGGGTCTGGCTAACCGAGGGGATGCACCGCGGTCTTTTGGTCAACTGTCAACCACCAATTACGGATGGGCTCATGCGTTTAGAAAGGATTTCCCTGAAAATCTTGGGGCTTGTTTTAGTGATGCTCATTCTACAGTTGCCGGTGACCGGGGGTGACGCCTGGGCTGTGGATTATCAGGGAACCATTAAAATTGGGGGTACTGGGGGGGCATACGGGGTCATGACCCAGGTGGCGGCCGCGTTTCAAAAGAAATACCCCCAGGTGCGTTTTTATTTCTCTCCCAGTCTCGGCAGCGCCGGCGGCATCAAAGCGGTTCTGGCCGGGGCCTTAGACCTGGGGATAAGCGCCCGGGCCCTTACCGCCGAGGAAGTCCGTCAAGGCGCGGTGGCAACGGCATATGGCCGTTCTCCTTTTATGTTGGTGACTTCTCACAACGGGGCAGAAATTAACTTCACCCTTAGAAAGATTGCCTCCCTTTATTTGGGGGACTTAAATTATTATCCCGACGGCACCCCCATCCGTTTGATCTTACGACCGATGGTGGATTCAGATACGGCATTTTTATTGAGTCTGTCTCCCGAGATAGCCGCTGCCGTCCGGAAGGCCCACGCCCGGGAAGGAATGATCGTGGCGACTACTGACCTGGATAATGCAGATATACTGGAGAAGATAAGGGGGGCAATCGGCTGGATGACCTTGGCCCAGCTCATCTCGGAGAAACGGTCTGTTACCCCTTTACCTCTAGAAGACATCAGGCCCAGCCTGGAAACCCTGGCTTCCGGCGCTTATCCATATTACAGAATATTTTCTGTGGTTACCGGCGCCAACCCCACCCCTCTGGTCAAATCCTTCATCGCCTTTCTAATCTCCGGCGAGGGCCGGGAAATCCTTTTAAAAAACGGCCTCCTGGTGGACGGTAAGAGACCATGAAACTGAGACTATCTATAAGAGCCACCCATTTAGCCTTGGCCATCGCGGTCATGGTAGCCGTCTCCTTGCCCTTGGGCTACGCCATCCTGGGCTATCAAAAACTGGCCATCATCTTACAGACCGAAGCCGAGGCCAATGCCCTGTTTGCATCGCAAATAATCAACGCCGACCCCGATTATTGGCAATTTGAACAGGCTAGACTGCAAGAGTTTCTCTCCCGTCGCTTGATCAAAACCGCCAGTGAGATTCGCCGTATTCTTGACCTGAAGGGCGAAACTATTGCAGAGAACCGGGATGAGGTGGGATATCCTTTCCTTGTCCGCTCCCATGATCTTTATGACTCTGGAAATGTGGTGGGAAGGTTGGAGATTGTCCGGTCTTTGCGCCCCTTGTTAGGGGAGACTCTACTTGTAGGAGTCTTGGGATGCCTCCTGGTGGCAGGCATCTATTTGCCTTTTAAGAAATATGTCTTGGACGCCCGGGAGGAAGCCAAAAAGGCCCTCCGGGGGAGTGAAAAAAGGTTTAAGGATATCGCCGAGAATTCCCTGGAGTGGATTTGGGAAGTGGACGCCCAGGGGAAATATATTTACGCCAGTCCGGTGGTGGAAAAATTGCTGGGCTACCAGCCCGAGGAAATGCTTAACAAACACTTCTATGATCTGTTTCACCCCGATGACCGGGATGAACTTAAGGAAAAGGCCTTGGCCTTATTCGCTGCCAAACAGCCCTTCCGGGAATTCCTCAACCGCAACCTCCATAAGGATGGCCGGGTGGTTTGGCTGTTGACCAGCGGCCTGCCGGTCCTGAATGAGCGAGGGGAATTTATCGGCTACCGGGGCGCGAAAACCGACATCACCGTGCGGCGCCGGGCGGAGGAGGCCCTGGCGGAAGAAACCATCCGGCGACGAGTCCTGGTGGAGCAGTCGAGAGACGGGATCGTCGTCCTCGACCAAACCGGCAAGGTCTATGAGGCAAACCAACGATATGCCGAGATGTTGGGATATTCCGCCGAGGAAGTCCGCCAGCTATACGTCTGGGATTGGGACGCGCAATGGACCCGGGAAGAACTTTTGGAACAAATCCGACGCGTCGATGTTGCCGGGGATCACTTCGAGACCCGCCACCGTCGCCAGGACGGCACGATTTTTGACGTGGAAATCAGTACCAATGGGGCCGTGTTGGCGGGGCAGAAGCTGGTATTTTGCGTATGCCGGGATATTTCACTACGCAAGGCCGCGGAACGAGCCCTCCGGGAGAGCGAGGAGAACTACCGGCTGCTGGTCAAGCAGATTCCCGCGGTGGTCTTCAGGGGATATGCCGACTGGAGCATAGATTGCTTTGATAATAAAATTGAGATCCTGAGCGGCTACCCCAAGGAGGACTTTGACAGCCGCCGCCGCAAATGGTGCGACTTGATTCTGGAGGAGGACTTCCCCGCAGTTAAGGATAGATTCCTGGAGGGCCTGAAGGGCGCCGGCACCTATACCAGGGAATATCGCATCCGCAAAAAATCCGGGGAGATTATCTGGGTGCAGGTTCAGGGCCAGATCTTCCGGGATGCCGCCGGCAAGATCGAGCACGTCAGCGGCGTCATCTTCGACATCACCGAACGGAAGCTGGCGGAGGACGAACTCCGGAAGGAGAGGGACCTCTCCATGTCCATCATGGAGAGCCTGCCGGGAGTCTTTTATCTTTTTGATGAGCAAGGCAGATTAACGCGCTGGAATAAAAACCTGGAAGAAATGTCCCAGTACTCGGCCCTGGAGATTTCAGAAATGCATCCCCGAAATTTCTTTGCCGGCCAGGATCAAGTGCGCATCCAGGAAGCCATGCAAACTGCCTTTGCCACGGGGGAGACCAGCGTTGAGGCGGATTTGGTCTCCAAAGATGGGAGCAAGAATCCTTACTTTTTCACGGGCAGGCGCGTCATCATTGAAGGCAAACCGTTCCTGGTGGGGATGGGCGTGGATATCTCCGAGCGCCGCCAGATGGAGGAGGCCCTGCGGAAGCGCCTGGTGGCCCTCAGCAGACCGCTGGATGACTCGGGAGATATCAGCTTCCATGACCTCTTCAACCTGGAAGATATTCAGCGGATACAGGATCTCTTCGCCAAGAGCACCGGGGTGGCCTCAATCATCACCACCCCGGACGGCACCCCCATTACCAGGCCCAGCAATTTCTGCCGTTTGTGCCGCAGCATCCGGAAGACGGAGCTGGGTCGCAAGCAATGCCAAACTTCCGATGCCAATATCGGCCAGCATAACCCTGACGGTCCCAATATCCAGAATTGCCTGAGTGCGGGATTGTGCAACGCCGGGGCCAGTATCAGAGTGGGCGGCAAACATATCGCCAATTGGTTGATCGGCCAGGTCCGGGACGAAACGCAGACTGAAGAGAGCATGCGGACCCATGCCCGGGAACTGGGAATCGACGAAGAGGAATTTATCGCCGCGTTCCGGGAAGTCCCGGCCATGTCGGCAGAGCAGTTCCAGCAGGTGGCCCAGGCCCTCTTCGTTTTTGCCAATCAGCTATCCGCCATGGCGTACCAGAATGTCCAGCAGGCGCGCTTCATCACCGCCCGCAAAAAAGCCGAGGGGGCCCTGAAGGAGAGTGAGAACAGATTTAGAGATATTGCCGATAATGCCATGGAGTGGATCTGGGAAGTGGACGCGCAGGGAAGATTCACTTACGCCAGTTCCGTGGTGGAAAAATTGTTGGGATATAAACCGGAAGAGGTTATTAACCGGCCTTTTTATGATTTCTTCCATCCTGAAGATAGGGAAGAGCTGAAGGAAAAGGCGGTGGAGCTATTGGGCTCCAAGTCGACTTTCCGGGAATTCATCGGCCGGCACCTCCATAAAGATGGCCGCGCTGTGTGGATGATGACTGGCGGCATCCGCATCCTGGATGACCAGGGCAACCTTCTGGGCTACCGGGGCGCATGTATAGACATTACCGAACGCCTCCAAGCTGAGGAGGCGCTTAAAGAAAGCGAGAGCTTCCTGGTCAGCGTCTTCGCCAGCATCCAGGACACTATCTCCATCTTAGACAGAGACCTCGAGATCGTCCGGGTCAACCCCGCCAAAGAGCGGGCCTTTGTTCAGGCCCAGCCTTTGTTGGGGAAGAAATGCTATGAAGTGCATCATGGGACCAGCCAGCCCTGCGATACCTGCCCAGCCCAGCAGACCCTGGAGACGGGGCAACCGGCCCAGTCGGTTATGACTTGCCATCTCGCGGATCGAGAAGGCCTCAGGTATCTTAATCTGTCCACCTTTCCCCTCATCGACGAAGTCTCGGGGCAGGTAACCGGGGTGGTGGAAGTGGCCCGGGACATCACCGAGCAGAAGCAGGCGGAGGAAGCCCTGATTGCTTCCGAGGCGAACTACCGCACCATCTTCAATGCCGCCAACGACGCAATTTTTGTGCAAGATGCCCGGACCGGGGAAATTCTGGATGCCAACCAGAAAGTGATAGAATTTTCCGGTTATAGTTACGATGAGATCCGGAATCTCAGTGTGGAGGCCATCAGCATGGGGGAACCGCCATATACCCAGAAAGAGGCCCTGGAATGGTTACAGAAGGCGGCCACCGGCGAGCCCCAGCTTTTCGACTGGAGAGGGAAAGATAAGTCAGGACGGGTATCTTGGTACGAGGTAAGTCTCAAACGCGCCACCCTGGGCAAGAAAGAATGCGTGCTGGCGGTAGCCCGGGATATCACCGGCCGCAAGCAGGCGGAGAAGGCCATCCAGGAAAGCCAGAAAAAATATCAAGATATTTTTGAGAATGCCTCGGTGGGAATATTTCGCTCCACCCTGGAAGGCAAGTTTCTGGATGTGAACCCTGAGACGGCGCGCATGTTTGGTTATGATTCTCCCCAAGAGCTGATGGCCATCGTCAACCAGAGTTCCATTGGTGAGGCTTTTTATGGTGACCAAAACGCCAGGATGAAGGTGATCGAAAAAATAAAGGAATGTAAAGGAGAGTGGCTGGATACGGAGGTCAACAATCGCCGCCAAGACGGGGAAACCATGGTTGTGCGTCTGCGGGTTCGCCAGATTCCCGGAGAGGACGGGATATTGGAAGGCTTTTTGGAGAATATCACCGCGCGCAAGCGGGCGGAGGAGGAAAAGCGCCTGCTCGAATCGCAACTGCTCCAGGTCCAGAAGATGGAGGCCATCGGCACCCTGGCCGGGGGCATCGCCCATGACTTCAACAATATCCTCTCGGCCTCGTTGGGCTATACGGAACTGGCCCTGGACGACATTCCCGAAGGAACGGAAACCAGGGACAATTTAGAACAGGTGCTGCGCGCCAGCAATCGGGCCAAGGACCTGGTAAAGCAAATCCTGACCTTCAGCCGCCAGGATAAATCAGAGAGGCTGCCGGTCCAGATGGGCCTGTATATCAAGGAAACGGTGAAATTTCTCCGGGCCTCTTTGCCCACCACCATCGATATTCGCCAAAAACTTGCCGCGGGTTCCGGCAAGATCCTGGCCGACCCCAGCCAGATTCATCAGGTCTTGATTAACCTGTGCACCAACGCCGCCCAGTCCATGGAAGAGAGCGGCGGTATCCTGGAAATCAACCTGGAAAAGGTGGATTTGCAGCCCGGTGATCAGGATTTGCTCCCGGATTTGCCCCCCGGCCCCTACCTCAGGCTGACCGTCAGCGACACCGGCAAGGGCATGGCCCCCGAGGTCCTGGACCGCATCTTCGAGCCCTTTTTCACCACTAAAGAGTCCGGCAAAGGCACCGGTTTGGGCCTAGCGGTGGTGCACGGCATCGTTAAAAGCCATGAGGGGAGCATCAAGGCCTTTAGCGAGCCGGGAAAGGGGACCACCTTCCAGGTCTTATTCCCCAGGATTGAGAGCCAGGAAATTGCCGAAGCCGCGGCCTTGACCGAGGCTCCCAAGGGTCATGGCCTGATTCTTTTGGTGGACGATGAGCAAGACCTGGTGCAGTTATGGGAGCAGATGCTCAAGCGCCTGGGCTACCGGGTGGTGGCGAAAACCAGCAGCCTCGATGCCCTGGAAACCTTCCAGGCCCAACCGGACCGATTCGATCTGGTCATCACTGACCAGACCATGCCCCAGATGACGGGTATCAACCTAACTAGGGAACTGCTGCTGATCCGGCCGGATATCCCCATCGTCCTGTGCACCGGCTTTACCGACAAAATCAAACCGGAGCATGTCCAAGCCCTGGGAATTCGGGAATTGATCACCAAACCCTTGTCAAAGAACGACCTGGCCATGATAATAAAGAAGGTATTGGGAGGGGAGCCTGAACCGGTTCCCGGGACTGGCCGGGGCAAACGCCCCTGACCGGGAACGACCCTGGCGGCAGGGGCAAATTGGGGGAGGTCAAGAAAAATGCCAGATGGCTTTCTCCACCTACGGACAATCGCCTAGCGCTAAATATGGTTGCCACCCACGACTTCAAGATCCTATTCTTATAATCCGGGGAGATCCTCATGGCCCGAGTGCTGATTATTGATGATGATGCGGCTTTCTGTCAGTTGATGGCTAAGATTATCAGGGGGTGCGGGCACGTTGCGACCCTGGCCTTTACCTTAGAGGACGGGCTCCGGGAATCCTTTGCCGGTGATTATGACGCGGTTTTTCTGGACGTGGGGCTGCCGGACGGCGACGGCCTGGAGGCTTTGCCCAAGATTCGGGAGATGCCGGACGCCCCGGAAGTCATCATCATCACCGGTTCGGGTGGCCCTGACGGCGCGGAAGCGGCCCTGAAAAACGGCGCCTGGGATTATCTGGCCAAGCCGGTTTCCAAAAACAACATCATCCTCACCTTAGTCAGGGTCCTCCAGTACGGTCAGGAGAAAAAGGTCAAGCCCAAAGCCTTGGTTCTGGACCGGAAGGGTATCGTCGGGGACAGCGCCCTTATGCGGGCCTGCCTGGAACTCCTGGCCCAGGCCGCGGCCAGTGACGCCCCCGTCTTAATCAGCGGGGAAACAGGGACCGGGAAAGAACTGTTCGCTGAGGCTATCCATAATAATAGTCGTCGGGCCGGAAATAGATTTGTGGTGGTGGATTGCGCCGCTTTACCGGTGACCCTGGCGGAAAGCATTCTGTTCGGGTATGAGAAAGGGGCCTTTACCAGCGCGGACAAGGCCCACGAGGGTCTGGTGAAGCAGGCGGATGGCGGCACCCTCTTTCTGGATGAGGTGGGCGAACTCCCTTTGTCAGTGCAGAAGGCCTTTCTCCGGGTTATCCAGGTGCGCCGTTTCTACCCCCTGGGGAGTAAAAAAGAGGTAACCAGCGATTTCCGGCTGGTGGCCGCCACCAACCGCACCCTCCAGAAAATGGTCCAGGAGCGACAATTTCGGGAAGACCTGCTATTCCGTCTCCAGGCCCTGACCATTGAATTGCCCCCCTTAAGATTACGGATCGATGACATCAAATCCCTCATCATTCACTACTTGGACCAATTATGCGCCCATTACGGGATGTTCTTGAAGGGTTTCACCCCGGAATTTTTGGAAGCCATGCAGACCTACAGTTGGCCGGGAAACGTCCGGGAATTGATCAATACCATGGAAAGAACCCTGGCGGCCGCCCTGGATGAACCCACCCTCTTCCCCAAACACTTGCCCCTGAATATTCGCTTGCTGATGTCCCAGGCCTTTTCCAGCAAGGAAACTGAACTCTCAGGCCTAACCCCGGAATCTCCCTCTTTACAGAGGTCCATCCCTAACTTGCGGGTTTATCGGCAACTCATGGACCAGGAATATTTAAGGGCCTTGCTGCACCGCACCGGCGGCAATATCACCCTGGCTTGCAAGATTTCAGACATCTCCCGCTCCAGCCTTTATGATTTGTTAAAAAAGCACAATCTTTGAGCCTTGACCTTCCCGTCCTGAATTCCGGACAATCGTCCAAAATATCCTGTTATCCGGACAGCGCTCCAGCGGCGCAGTCCCCTTCCTGACCTTTCTTATTCACAGCTATCTATATTAATTGATTGGCAATATAGCAATAACACTCCCTCCTCTGGCATTTGGCAAGCTTCTTGCCTAAAGCCTCATCAAGTCCCAAACCTTCTCTGTCACTGGCCTGAGTCTTGGGGGAAGCACCAATATCCATTCTAAGGAGAACCTAACCGTGTTTCTGACTAAGCTAAAACTGGGAACGAAATTAGCTCTGGGGTTTGGTCTGGTCCTGATCTTGCTGGTCGCCATCGTGGGCCTGGCCGTGAATCGGGTGAATTTATTGAATGGGCATGTGGATGATATGGTCAACAATAAAAGCCCCAAAGTCTATTTGGCCTTTGACATGAAGGAGGCCATCAGCATCATCGCCCGGTCGGTGCGCAATATAGTAATCAGCAATGACCAGGGTTTCATGCAGCAGGAGAAAGCCCGGATCGACAAGGAACGGAAGGATTTCGGGGAGAGCCTGGCTAAATTGGAGAAGACCGTGACCTCCGCCAAAGGCAAAGAAATCATGGCCAGGATCAAAGAAGGTAATGCCGTGGTTCGGCCCCTGGTGGACAAGGCCATGGCCCTGGGCCTGGAAAACAAGAATGAAGAGGCCGGGAAAGTTCTGTTTACCGAGGTGAGGCAGCCCCAGGGCAAGTTGCTGGATGATCTGCAAGCCCTGGTGGACTACCAGGTGGATCTAGCCAAGAAAGAAGGGGAAGCGGGCGCGCAGGCTGCGGTCCAGGCCCGGTTTTTCCTTTATATCTTGGGCGGCGGCGCCATCCTCCTGGGCAGCTTGCTCGCTTTCTTCCTGACCCGGAGCATCACCAAACCCATTAACCACACCATTGCCGGTCTTAACGAAGGAGCCGAACAGGTGTCCGCGGCGGCCAACCAGGTGTCCTCCGCGGGCCAGTCTCTGGCCCAGGGGTCTTCGGAACAGGCAGCGGCCTTGGAAGAAACCGTGGCCTCCTTGGAAGAAATGGCCAGCATGACCCGGCAGAACGCCGATAACGCCAAACAGGCCGATGTCCTGATGCAGGAAGCGACCCAGGTGGTGGAAGAGGCCAACAAATCCATGGATGAACTGACCAAGTCCATGAAAGAGGTTTCCATGGCCAGTGAGGAGACCGCCAAAATTATCAAGACCATTGATGAAATAGCTTTCCAGACCAATCTTTTGGCCTTGAACGCGGCGGTGGAGGCGGCCCGGGCCGGAGAGGCGGGGGCCGGTTTTGCGGTGGTGGCCGATGAGGTGCGGAGCCTGGCCATGCGCGCCGCGGATGCCGCCAAGAATACCGCCAACCTGATTGAAGGGACGGTAGTCAAGGTCAAGCAAGGCGCGAACCTGGTGGAAAAAACCGGGGGGGCCTTTTCCCAGGTGAACAACAGCACCGGCAAAGTAAAGGGCCTGGTAGCGGAGATTGCCGCGGCCTCCACCGAGCAGGCCCAAGGGGTGGACCAGATCAACAAGGCGGTGAACGAAATGAACGCGGTCACCCAGCAGGTTGCCGCCAATGCCGAAGAATCCGCGTCGGCCTCGGAAGAACTCAACGCCCAGGCGGAGCAGATGAAGGAATATGTCTTCCAGTTGGCGGAAATTGTGGGCGGCCAGGGAAATGGCAGCAAAGGCCAGGCGCTTGCCGGGGGGGGGCGGTTACGCAAAGTTATAACCCTGCCGATTAGGGGCAGACAAGCTCAAGACTCCCATGAATCCGCCAAATTAATCGAGAGTAATAAGACCGGGGCCAAAGGTCCAAGGCCCAACTGGGATGTTACTCCGGAGCAAATCATTCCCCTGGGGAATGGGGATTTCAAGAACTTCTAAACTACCCAAAACCTCCAAACCAACCGCGGGAGACCGGGAGAAGAGTCGTAACTTCCTGGTCTCCCTGACGATAAGGCAGCTAAATAAACCTCGGAGGAAGATTTAACAGCCATGTCAGCCAAAAAATATAGCGACAGTCAAAAAAACCAAGGCCTTGAGAGCCATGCCGGCAAGTATCTCACCTTTGAGCTGGCTCAGGAAGAATACGGCATCGGCATCCTCAAAATCAAGGAAATCATCGGCATGATGCCGATTACCCCCGTCCCCCATACCCCGCCGCATGTCAAGGGGATCATCAATCTCCGGGGCATGATCATCCCGGTGACCGACCTCAGGCTCAAGTTTGGTCTGGAGGTCAGGGACTACACGGACCGCACCTGCATTATCGTGGTGGAGGTCAATAACCACTCGGGAAAAGTGACCATGGGCCTGGTGGTGGACGGGGTGTCCGAGGTGTCTAACATCAAAGGCGAGGATATCGCCGATACCCCCGACTTCGGGGCCCGGGTAAACTCGGATTATATCCAGGCAATGGCCAAAATGGAGGGTCGGGTCAAGCTCCTGCTGGATATCGACCGGGTCTTACACGAGGAGGAACTGGCCTGCTTAAACGAACCCCAGGCCCGCCGGAGGGGACTCCGTACTGCTAATTTCCCTCTGGAGGAGGATGCGTCCGAGCTGGGGGCAAATACCCTTTAACCACGGGCAGAATTACTTCCGGGTGACACCGGCAACTTGACTCCACTTTAATGTTCTCCCGTGGTTGACGCCGGCAAAATTCGTGTTGCAGCAGATGGCCCAGATCCTTATAAATCCTTGTTCTTAAGGGCCAGTGGAGGTTTTTCTCACTTGAAGGTGGAATATATCAACCCCTTTTTGAGCGCCACCTTGGAGGTGTTGCAGACCATGGCCTTTATGGAGGCCCGGCCGGGAACCCCGGTGGTGAAAAAAAATGACAACTCCTATGGCGACGTCTCGGGGATCATCGGCATCACCGGGCCGGTGAAAGGCTCCATGTCCATAACCTTCAGCCGGGATTGCATCATCAAAATCGTGGCCAACATGCTGGGGGAGGAATTCCGGGAAATCAACGGCGACATCAGGGACGCGACCGGGGAATTGACCAATATGATCTCCGGGGTGGCCCGCCAGAAACTGGAGGACCTGGGGTACAAGTTTCAAAGCTCGCTGCCCACCACCGTGTCCGGACCGAAACACCAGGTTAAACACCGGTGCGAGGCCCTCACCATCGCCATTCCTTTCGAGACCCAGGCCGGTTCTTTTGTGGTGGAGGTGAGTTTCGAAGAACCATGAGCAGGGTCAACCAGGGGATTGGCCCGGGAGGAGATCGATAAGATCACTCCGACAGGCAATGCCTGATTAAACATAAAGAGGAAGGATGCAAATGAAAAACATGAAGTTGAGTGTGAAGCTGGTTGGCGGTTTCATCGTAGTGGCGATCATCACCTTGGCTGTAGGGGTGGTGGGATGGCTGGGAGTTTCCAATTCTCAAAAAGTCGCCCAGGAAGTTAAAGGCGTAAGTGATATTAACACGGAGATGTTACAGAGAGAGATCGATCACCTCGCCTGGGCCAGAAAGGTGGGCCAATTCCAAAGAAATGAAAACCTGACCGTATTGGAGGTGGAAAAGGACCCCCATAAGTGCGCGTTTGGGAAATGGTTCTACGGTGATCAACGCAAAGACGCGGAAACGAAAGTCCCGGGAATGGCTCCTTTGCTGAAGCAAGTGGAAGACCCCCATAACAAGCTCCATGCTTCCGCGGCGGAGTTGGAAAAGCTCCTGCAGAAGGGAAAGGAACACCGGGGCGAGGCCCTCGCCTATTACCAAAATGTGACGGGGACCCAATTAATTAAAGTGCAGAAAGTTTTGGAGGAAGTCAGGGGAAATGTCAGAAACTTCCTGGGGATAGAGGAGAAATCCGCCGCCTCCCAGGCAGACCGCATCAAAATGATCTCCCTGATCGGCATGGTCTTGGGGGCGGTGGTGGCCCTGGTCTTAGGGATTATTCTCAGCATTTCCATTACCCGGCCGATTAACCGCATCATCGCCGGACTGAACGATGGCTCTGACCAGATAAGCTCAGCCTCCGGTCAGGTGTCGGGGGCCAGTCAGCAACTGGCCCAGGGGGCCTCGGAGCAGGCCGCAGCCTTGGAGGAGACTTCCTCCTCCCTGGAAGAGATGGCCACCATGACCCGGCAGAACGCCACCAACGCCAATGAAGCGAATCTGCTGATCAACGACACCGGCCGGGTGGTGGAGCAGGCTAATCGATCCATGACCGAGTTAACCGGGTCCATGAAAGAGATCTCCACGGCCAGCGATGAGACCGCCAAGATCATCAAGACCATCGATGAAATCGCCTTCCAGACCAATCTGCTGGCCTTGAATGCCGCGGTGGAAGCGGCCCGGGCCGGGGAAGCGGGAGCCGGTTTTGCGGTGGTGGCCGATGAGGTGAGAAATCTGGCCATGCGCGCGGCCGAAGCGGCCAAGAATACCGCCAACCTGATCGAAACCACGGTTACCAAAGTAAAAGACGGCTCGGAGTTGGTCCATAAAACCGCGGAAGCCTTTGGGCAGGTGGCCGTCAGCACCGTCAAGGCCCAGGAATTGGTGGGCGAGATTGCCGCGGCCTCCAGCGAACAGGCCCAAGGGGTGGACCAGATCAACAAGGCCGTGGGGGAGATGGATAAGGTGGTGCAGCAGAATGCCGCCAACGCCGAAGAGAGCGCCAGCGCGTCCGAGGAACTTTCCGCCCAGGCCGAACTGATGACCGGCATTGTCGGGGAATTGGTGGCCATGGTGGGTGAAAATGGAATTAATGGCCACAGTTCAGGGACTTCCCTGGTCCGGAGAGGACGTCCTATGCCCGCGGGCCACCAACAAACCGCCAAGATGCTTCCACCTGCGGGCAACCACCTTCGGAGCCCTGGAAAATCCCGGGGTTCTTCTCCGGAGCAGGTCATTCCCTTGGACGAAAGGGAATTTAAAGAGTTTTAAGACCGTTAGCCTGGACCTTTCGGGTGAGGGGGATTGGCACCCAACCAAGTTGCACCGCCAATCCCTCTAACCCCCATTACCAGGCAAGTTCAGCCGCATTGAGAAACCAAGGAGAACGGGGCAGATGTTTATGGATAATGGCAAAGAAAAGTGGTTGACCCTGTCCGAGGTGATTCACCAAGGCAACTTTAAGGAATCTGAGACCCGGCGCATCGTTAACCGTTTCGGCAAATACCTGGGCTCCCGAAATTTTGGCGACATCATTAAATATCCTCCGGCCGTGGCTGATGCCATCACCTCCATTGCGAACCTCTACGGGAAAGGCTGGGGCACGGAGGCGATCATGGAAATCTTGGCCCAAACAGACTGCCAACCCCAGGAGTCCATTCACGAGCAACTGAAGCTGGAAATGGACAACTTGTTAGCTCAGCAGGATCATGCCTTGCGCTTAATGCAGTCAACCTTTGAACTGGTGGATAGCCTGGTGTCCGATATCGCTTTGCTAACCGGGAAATTGGCGGCCGCGGAGGAGGCAAGGCATAACCTCCGGGAAGAAAACCGAGTCTTACAGAATAAATTGGCTCAAGATAAAGGTCCGGGAAAATAGGCCTGACCTAGGGGGAGAATCATGTTTGCCCTTTCGCCACTCCTGCAACGCCTGCTGCCGCAACCAGGTATCGAGTGCGCACGATCACGGTCGCCCGGATAAACCGTGATGTTCGCCGCGGCGGTTCCCAGGAAAACCGGCAGGTTGAGACTTAATGATAGCCAGGCCATGACTACTGGCATCAATTATGAAACCAAGGTGTTGGTGTTGGATTATTTTGCCAGCATCCGCTTTATTGTCTGTAATTTACTGAAAGAGATCGGGTTTAAGCATATTGTTGAGGCTGACGATGTGGCTCTGGCCTTGTCTGTGATCCGTAAAGAGAATATCGGTTTGTTTATTGCCGATTGGGATTTGCCCAAGATCTCAGGATTAGAACTGCTTCGACACCTCCGCCAGGATACTCACGCCGGTAATATACTGGTTCTATTGGCAACCGCTGAAGGATTTAAGGCAGACATCTTTGAGGCCATGGAGGCAGGCGCGGATGATTGCCTCTTCAAGCCTTTTACTGCGGATAACTTAAAGAGAAAAATAGAACGGATTTTCCGGAAACGCAGCATTCAACCCGTGTTTCAAGTGGGCTAGGCGCAGGTGGTTTGGCCAAGGAGTATGCGGGAATTGCTTGCTTGAGATTGCCGACAATTCCCCCCGTAATGCTGGGGGCAATCATTTCCCTTTAATTTGGGAAACTCCGGAGAAAAAAAGGCGGCCCTCGGGCCGCCTTTTTTTTGCCGCCAGCCTTAAAGATTAGAAGTGGTAGGCCGCGCCCACCTGGAAGCTGAAGAGATGAAAATCGGCGTCCAGGTTGAGGCGTTTAATCTGAGGATCCCCGGAACCGGCGGTGATGGGGTCCAGGAAAGAGTAAGAGAACGAGGGTTGGGCATAGCGGTATTTGAAGGAGACCTCAATGGAGACATTCTTGAGGGCCATCCAGCGCAGCCCCGCCTCCACCGCCAGGCAGATGACGGCGTCGGACTGGGATTCCATCTTAACCCTTTGGAAGAGAAGGGCGAGAGTGTCAAACTGGTTCACGGTATCCAAGCCAAAGCTGGGCCGCTGGCTGGCGAACATGATGGCCGGACCCACCGCCACATAGGGCTGCAGGCGTCCGAAAGGCACCTCGGCATCCGGGAAGAACCCGTACCTGGCGGCAAACATGAAGGCCAGGGTGGGCGCAAACCCCTCACTCCAGAAGGTCATATTGCCGCTGAGAGTGGTGGGGTTGCCGTTAATTTCGTAATTATAAGCATAATTTCCCATTTGGCGCCGGTAGTCCAGGCGGTGCATACAGAAATCCAGGTAGAAGCCGAAGTATTTCATCCACGCCGGGTAATCCATCCCCAGGAAGCCTTCCTTGACAAACCAGGTGCCGATCTTCAACCCCCCCAGCACCGCGGGCTCCAGCCGGCCCGGGATGGAGAAGTTGCCCACATAACTGGTGGAGACCTCGCCGCCTATGACGCCGGACCAGTTGGGATTCAGGGGCGCGTTGGCCCCTTGCACCCCGCCGATATAGCCTTCCACGTACATCTCCCCCAAGGCTGCCCCCGGCAACGCCAAGGAAATTGCCAGAAAAACAATTACCAGGGTCTTCCTGATCCTGTGCATGGCTTCCCCCCAAAGGATTATTGCCACATCCCTACCTCTTAGGTGGGGGTTATTTTCAGCCCTTCCTGTCTTGTTGTCAATAAAAAACTCCTGCCCCCTACCCTCCCCCTTCACCCGTTTTTTTAACCGCTTGGCAAAGGTGCCGATGAATAACTAAGGAGATCCGCGGTTTGGCAGGACCGCGTCCATTTTTCCGGATAATTTAACCGAGGCTTCCTTGATCAGCGCCATTAACAGCGCCCTTTCCGGCCTGGCCGTGCACAGCGGCCTGGTCACCGCCGCGGCCGGAAACCTGGCCAACCTCAACACCACCGGCTTCAAGAGCAGCCGCCTGGAGTTGGGCACCCTCAGGAGCATGAACCAGGGCCGGAACGAAGTGGGCCAGGGGGCCCAAATCCTGGCCACGTCTCGGGATTTCTCCTCCGGGGTCCTCCTGGGCACCGGCAGCGAGACGAACCTTGCCATCCAGGGGGACGGTTTCTTTAAGGTGCAGCGGGGGGGCGAAGACGTCTATACCCGGGACGGCTCCTTCCATCTGGATCAGGACCGTTTCCTGGTGGACGCCCAGGGAAACCACTTGCAGCCGGAGGTGCACCTTCCCCCCGAGGCCACCTCCGTCCAGGTGGACCGTATGGGCCATCTCACGGCCCGGGACGCGGGGGGGAACCTCGTGGCCACCGTGGATCTGACCCTTACCCGGTTCGCCAATCCCAACGGCCTGGAGAGCATCGGGCAAAACGATTTCCGGCCCACCGAGGCCTCCGGCCCACCCCGGGATTTTACCCCCGGAACCGGGGGCGCGGGCGCCCTGAGCCAGGGGGTCTTGGAAGCGTCGGGCGTGGACCCCGCCCTGGAGATGGTTAACCTGATGCTGGGGCAGCGGGGTTTTCAAGCCAGCATCAAGGTGCTTCAGACCGCGGACGAGATGCTGGGGAGCGTCCTCGATATCAGGGCTTGAAAACGCCGGGATAATTTTTTCCGGTAAAAATTAGAAAAGCGGCCTGGGGGCCGCTTCTTTTTTGCGGGAGGGGCTAGGGGCCTCAGAAATCTGGCCCCTCCCCCCAATCTTTTTTGGGCTTCTCAGGAGCGGTGGAGTCATCGACTTGAGGGGACGGTTTTTTCACTCCCGGGGAGATCACTGCGGAGGCCATCGCCGGCCTATCCAGAACCTTGCGCACCCGGTGGATTAAGACATGGGGGCTGAAGGGCTTGGCCAGAAAGTCGATCCCCGGGTCTAAGACGCCATGATGGGAAATGGCGTTTTCCGGGTAGCCGGACATATAGAGGACTCTCATCTCCGGGAATCTGGCGGTGAGGTGCTCCGCCAGTTGCCTGCCGCTCATCCCGGGCATCACCACGTCGGTGAGGAGGAGGTGGATGGGTTTGTCAAATTTTTCGCAGATGGCCAGCGCCTCCTCAGGGTTCCCGGCCATGAGCACCTGGTAGCCATTCTGTTGGAGCGCGGCAAAGACCAGGTGCCGCACCACCTCTTCGTCCTCCACCAACAGCACGGTTTCCCAGCCTTGGGGGGGCCTATCCACCTCGGCGCCGGATTTTTCCGCTTCCAGGGCGGGGGTGGCCAGGGGCAGGTAAATTTTGAAGGTGGTGCCCCATTTGGGCTCACTGTAAACCCAGATATACCCGCCGCTTTGCTTGACGATGCCATAAACCGTGGACAGACCCAGACCGGTTCCCTGGTTGCTGCCCTTGGTGGTGAAGAAGGGCTCGAAGATGTGGGTCTGGGTCTCCTCGTCCATGCCCAGCCCATTATCGCTTACGGCCAACATCACGTAAGGGCCGGGTTGGAAGTTTACGTCCCGGTATCCATAGGCCTCGTCCATCTCCACGTTGGAGGTCTCAATGCTCAGCTTGCCTCCCAGGGGCATGGCGTCCCGGGCGTTCACCGCCAGATTGATGATCACCTGCTCAATCTGGCTGGGGTCGGCCTCCACCAGACCCAACCCGGCTTCCAGATCGGTGACCAGGTAGATATCCTCCCCGATGAGCCGCTGCAAGAGCATCTCCATGTCCCGGACCACGGTGTTGAGATTCAACTTTTTGGGCTGCAGGATCTGCTTGCGGCTGAAGGCCAGCAACTGGCGGGTCAGGGACGCGGCCCGGTCCCCCGCCTTCTTGATCTCCTCTACGCCCGGACGCAGGGGATCTTGGGGGGAAAGACCGGTTAACAAAAGATCGGCGTAGCCGATGATCCCGGTGAGGAGATTGTTGAAATCGTGGGCTACTCCTCCTGCCAGCCGGCCCACGGCTTCCATCTTCTGGGCCTGGAGGAGCTGCTCTTCACTCTGGCGCAGGGCCTCTTCCGTCTCCTTGCTGCGGCTGATGTCATAGAAGACGCCGCTGATATAGGCAAGATCCCCGGCAGCATCGCTGATGATCTGGCTTCTTTCCTGAATCCACAAGATTCTGCCGTCCCTCGCCTTGATCCGGTACTCCCGGTCATAGGATTTGTTGCCTTTTAAGGCCTCGGTAACCATTTTTTGGGCCATGGGAAAGTCTTGGGGGAGGATCAGGTCCGACCATTTTAAGACCCGGGAATCAAAATCTTCTTTGGGATAACCGGCCAAGTCTTCGATTTTGCGGTCCAGGAAATCCACCGTCCAATCCCCGTAGCCCTTAAAAACCAGGGCCGGGATATTGCCCACCAGGAGCCGGTAGTTCTCTTCACTTTCCCGGAGGGCCTCCGCGGCCCGCTGGCGGGAGGTGACGTTCCGCAGGGAGAGGACCAGGAACTCCACCTCCCCCTTCCGGTCCACAATGGGGACCAGGGTCCAGTCCCAATAAGTCACCCCCCACTCCGGGTGATCGGGAAAGGTAAACGGCCGGGCAAAGGCCTGGTAGGGCGTTTTGGTGGCCACCGTGTGGGCAAAGATAGCCTGGGCCTCGCTGGGATATAGGGCGAAATGATTTTTCCCCGGAAATTCGGCGATATCCCGCTGGCAGGCCCGGGCATAGGCCTGATTCACCCGGATGTAATTGAAATTCCTATCAAGAATGACCAGGGGGGTGATGGTGTGCTGATAAAAGGCCTCCAAGAGCCAGGACTGTTCCACTATCTCTTCCTGGGCCCTCTGGTAAGCGGTAGTGTCATTGCCGATGCAGAGAATTTCGGTGATGCGCCCCTGCTCGTCGGTAATGGCCTTGTTGGTCCAACTGATCCAGGCCCGTTCCCCATGGCGGCGCAAGGTTTCGTTCTCACTGGTGGCGTACTTCTCCGGGTGCTGCACCAGATCGGCCACCATCGCCGTCTGCTCCCGGCCTTGATGATCGGTGGAGGGCACAATGGTGCCTACCAGGGGCCGCCCCAGAATTTCTTTCTCGGAATAGCCGAAGAAAGTCTGGGCAAACTCGTTGAAAAAAGTGATGTGCGCCTGGGGGTCCAGGCGCAGGATAATGCTGTTGGCGTTTTGCACCAGCTCCCGGTACTTGGCCTCGCTCCGGGCCAGGGAGGCGTTGGCGCTTCTGATGGAGCGGAACAGGGGGGCAATGCAAGCGATGCCGGCCAGCAACAACGAGGAAGTGGCCAGGGCCACCCATTCCGCGGCCAGGTCGGCGGGATGCAATAATCCTGCTGAGTAATCCGGGTGCATTAAGCTGACGCCCCGGCGGATGGCCATGAGCAGCAACGCCGCGGAAACCAACACCCAGGCGATGCGTCTGCCGGTAACCGGAATCAGCCTCAGGGCCAAAAGCGCGGCTAAGCATTGTAACAGGATGGAAATTTTTAAGATGGTGAAGACATCCATATTTACCCCTTAAGGCCGCAACCGCCCCTCCCCCAGCCTGAAAGGAGGAAATTGGCAGGTTGCGGGAGACCGCAGGCGAGACTCCCCTCACCAGGGGAGGACGAACCCAGGATTGCCATGGCCACGAAAGATCTGACCCTTTTCCTAGAGGCAACGTCGAGAGAGGTTAGCTGGAGGGTACGAGAGAGTCGATAATCATGGGGTAAATTAAGATGATAATGGGGAGTGTGGAGATTCATAGACCTCTAGTTGGACTTCTGCATAGATTTATATCAAATAACGTTGGGGTTTTTTAACAAGATATGAATAATATTTCCAATAGTGGGTCTTACAAGGCTAAAGATTATAAGTATTATGCCCTATTGCCATAAAATAGTCAAGCTGCAGGTCATGAAGCTGGGAGATAAAGAGATGGATTCAGGTTTTCCCATCTCTGTTTTCATAATTTACTTTCAGATATCCAAGGGCGCCGAAAGTTGCCGGGTCCACAGGACGTTGTAGATGTTGGTGAGAACTGCTTTGGCGGACGCGCTGACAAAGTACCGGGTATGATTTCTCAAAAAATAGTTGGCTCGGATCAGCCCGGGGTCGAAATTGGCCTTAGCCGCCTCACTCTTCAGGCAGCGGTAAAGCTCCTCCCGGCTCAGGTAGCGGGTGTGGATATTACAGGTAAAACCGTCATAGGTCCGCCAGTCCTCCAGATTGTCGATGAGGCCGGCTTCCAGCAACTCCTGGCGGATCACCGTCTTGGGGTATGGCGTCAGGTACTGGGCATAGATCATGTCCGGCAGGAGCCGCTTCACCAGGCGAAACTGCTGGATCACCGATTCTTTAGTGTCTTCCGGATAGCCCACGATACAGCCGGCGATGATGGCCAGGCGGTATTGGCGCAAAAGTGCGGCGGCCCGGCGGTTGATCTCCGGGCTGGTGGGTTTTTTCATCCCCTTCAGGGCGTTGGGGTCCATAGACTCGAAGCCCACGAAGACCATGCGGAAATTGGCCCGGTCCATGTCCGCCACCAGTTCCGGGTTTTGGGCAATGCCCACCGCGCTTACCTGGGTGAGGTAACACATATCGTTCAGGCCTTGGCTGACAATGGCCTGGCAGACCCCGCGGAAGTGGTCGATATCGTAAGTGATATTGTCGTCGGCAAAAAAGACCGCCCGGAAACCCAGACTGCGGATTTTTTTCAGGTCCGCGACGATCCGGTCCACCGGGAAGCGCCGGAAGGTGTGGCCGTACATGCGGGTGATGGAGCAGAATTTACAATTATAAGGGCAACCCCGGGAGGTTTCCGCCACGTCCATGGGCATTTCCAGAAAATAAAAACCCTGGGCCGCCCGGGCCTCCCGCTGGGGCAGGGGGATCTGCTCCAAGTCCTGCAGGGCCCGGTCCGGATTATGGGCCCAGCCCTCCCCCTGTCGGTAACTCAAACCCGCCACCCGGCTCCAGTGGGGGGAAGCCTTCTCCAATTCCTCCGCCAGTTCCCGGAAGGTGACCTCACCCTCCCCCCGGATCAAAAAATCCAGGGGCAGATCCGGGGTGCCCGCCGTAATCTCCCGGGCCATCAGGCTGGCGTGATAGCCGCCCGCGGCCAGCTTGACGGTGGGGTCCGACTCCCGGATGAAGCGGGCCACCCGCAGCAGGGTGTCAAACTGGAAGGTCATGGCGCTCAGGCCCACTAACTGGGGCCGGAACTCTTCCAGAATCTTCTTTAGGGGCTGGCGGATCCGGGGCTTGAAGAGCACCAGGTCCAGACACCTGACCTCATGCCCGGGGAGGTTGCCGGCCAGGGAGATAATGGCCAGATTCGGCAGCCGGGCCACGTAGTCGATGACGTCGGCGGTGTCGGGCATGGCCAGCAGGAGGATTCTCATCAGCTTTTTCCCCGGGAACAATGGGTTTGAGAAAAACCGCGGGTTAGGATTTCAGGGTTTTGCGAGCTCGCCAAGGCCTCGGTATTAAGGATAAAAAACCTTGCCCCTGGAATCCAAGGAAAATTTGGGGACCAATTACGAACCTCATCCCTGACCTCAGGAGGAGTATTTGTTAACCCTAATTTGCGGCCCAGCACTAAGACGCCGCCCCGGGCCGAGGTTCCGCAGCATGAACCTCTATGCCCCGCTCCTTCATGATAGCAGCGGCCTTTTCCCGCACGGTCTTCCGCATCGGGAAAAGGTCCTCTCCCATGGTGCAGGCCACAAGATAGCTTCTCATTCTGCTCGGGTTTTGCTGCCACATACCGATGAGCTGGGTCCAGAACTGACGCCGGTATGACGGACGGATCCCCTGCCACCAGAGGATCTTTAAAAAACTCAGGACCTCATAGAATCTCTTGCGCCAAGGCATCCTGCTGCCGGGATGGTCGCGGTGCGGCGGGGGATCTCCTTTAGCGACAGCCATGGCTCGGCGAGTCGGCCGCATAGCCAGGTAGTAGCGGTAGGCCCTCTCGAGATAACGGGAAGGTTCGTAAATATGGTCCCAGGCATCGATGTATTCTTGTACTATCTCAGCTTCCGGTCGATCAGGATCAAAGTTCATCGGGGCAAAGGTCCCCCCCGCGTCGGGTGGGACATCTAATCGCAGCCTTCCTTCTTTCTCCAATCGGTTCCACAGTTTGGTATGCGGAGGGGCCTGCAGGAGACCGAGCATGGCGATGGGAATGGAGGTCTGTTCCATGAAAGTACAGATTCGCTGGCCGACCCCTTTGGTTTCCCCATCCAGGCCGATGATGAAGCTGCCCATAACGGTCATGCCATTATGCTTGATATTGTTGACCGATTCTACCAGGGGGTTCCGAATGTTGGGATATTTGCGACTTGTTTTGAGCACTTTCTCGTCCGGAGACTCGATACCGATAAAGACATTTCCCAGGTTAGCCTCGGTCATGAGGTCGATCATTTCCAGATCCTGCCCCAGATTCAAGGAGGCCTGCGTCTTGAAGCTGAAGGGGTCCCCCCGGCTCTTTGACCAAAGGGATAGCTCATGTAAGAGAGCCCGGGCATGCTTTCTGCTACCGATGAAGTTGTCATCGCAAATGAACACCTCTCCGGTGGCCCCAAGCCTGAAGAGGGTTTCCAGTTCGGATAGAACCTGCTGTGGAGTTTTGTGACGGGGTTTTCGTCCGAAGAGGTTCACCACGTCGCAGAATTCGCAGTCAAAGGGGCATCCCCTGGTAGTCTGAATTGTCACGTTGGCATAATCCTCTATCCGGAGCAAATCAAACCTGGGTATCGGCGAGGTAGTCATATCCGGCTTTTCCGGGTTTTCGATCACTCCGGTCTTGCCGTCTCGCATCGCCTCCAGAAGCAAAGGAACCGTATTCTCTCCTTCGCCCCTCACCACGAAATCACATCCCGCAGTCAGTGCCTCCTCAGGTAGTGAAGTGGGGTACGGTCCTCCGGCCACCACGGTTTTCCCCCGTTGCTTGGCTTCCCTGGCCAGGGACAAGAAGCCCTCCCTCTGAATATACATAGACGAAATCAAAATCAGATCGGCCCACTGCCAGTCCTTTTCCGTCAGTTTGCCGGTGTTCAGATCCGCCAGACGCATTTCCAATTCTGAAGGCAGCAGTGCGGCCACCGTGAGAAGACCCAATGGCGGCAGACAGGTCTTGGCACCCATAAGCCCGCTAGATTGACGGAAACTCCAAAAGGAAAGGGGAAATTCCGGACATACCAACAAAGCCCGCATGGTAATAAAACTCCTGTTTATGAGCCGAGATTATGCCGTAGCTTATCCTTAAAAAGGGATTGATGAGCAAGGCTCTCAATTTCTCAAGTAACCTTTCAACCCTGGAGGATTTTCATTTTACCGCAGCCAGGAGCGCATATCTAGAAGCCGCTGGTGGTCGTCAACCAGCGTAGCCGGAAAGAGGTCCTGTTGCAAGAGGACAAACCGCCGCCGCTCCTGGACCAGGCTGCGGATCTGGGCATCAAAAGGCGCGAAAAAGGGACATTCTACCCATTCCGCCATTCTCCTCTTTTCCCTTTGTAGGGGCTGGTCAAAGGGGACCAAAAAGCGCCCTCCGGCCAGAAACGCGGGCGTGAAATGCCGGTCGTCCACCACCAGGAAGGAGACCTGGTACTTCCGGCAGAAATCCCGGACCACCTGGGGATCGTCCGCGTAATAGGCGGTAAAAAGATCTTCCAGGCGGGGCTTGATCTGCCGCCAGTAGCCTTTGCTCCAGGGATGGGCCAGCTCAAAGGTGGCCAGAACCCGGCGCTGGGCGAAGGTGGGGACGTTGTCCATCAGGTTGGGGTGCCCGGCGATGAGCGCGGCTTTGGGGGTCTGGTCCAGGGCCCCGTAAAGGGGCCGGTACATGGAATAGTCGCACAGGCCCACCCCCTGGAGGCGCAGGCCGCTGAGCACCACCACCAGCAGCACGGCCCCCGCGGCCAGGCCCCGGGGCCAGGGCTTGGCCCTGGTGGCCGCGTCCAGGCACAGGGCCAGACCCAGGCAGTAGCAGAGATTCAGGGTGTACATGAGGTAGCGGTCGGGGACGAAAAGCTGCAGCAGGAAGATCCGGGCCAGGAGATAGAGGAGCAAGGAGGCCAGGAACAGATACCCGAAGGGTTGCAGCCGGGATTTCAGGTTCCGCCAATCAAGGAGCCTCCCCCCATAAACCGCAGCCCCCAAGAGCAAGGCGCATCCCAGGGCCCCGATGATGTCCCCCCCTTCCCTAAAGGGGGCGATAAATTCCCAGGGACTGATCAATTCCCAGAACAGGGAAGGCACGGGGAGGATAGCGTAGCGGCCCTGGGCGGTGAATTCCGGGAGATTGAGCATGTCCCCGGCGCTCACCAGGGGTCCATAGCCCCCGGCGTTGAACTGGTGGTCCATGAGCAGCACCAGACCGGTCCCCAGGGCCACCACCAGAAGATGCCCCCAGTTGAGGCAGGACGGCGCGGCCCATTTGCCGGTGCGGCCCGCCAGCCAGGCCAGCATGACGGCCCCGGCCGCGACCAGGAAAATATAGGGAATAAAGAGAGCCAGGAGCAGCAAGGCCAGGGCCAGAACCCAGGGTCTGGCCTCCAGCCAGCAGAGGCAGAAAAAGGCCAGGAGGGGAACGGCAAAGGCCCGGGCCAGACCCCCGGAGAGGTTATCCAGAAAGAAGGGCATCAGCCAGTAAACGCATAAGGTAAACCAGGCCAGACGCCGGGACCCGAGACAGGCCCCCAGGCGGAAAAAGCACCAACCCAGGAACACGAACAACAAGCCGGCCAGCCATTTGGAGAAAATGATGGGGTCCAGCGCCGCCGAGGCCAGCCAGTAGAGCCCCTTGACCCCCCAGGGAACGTAGGCGCGGGCGTAGTCTGCCAACAGATCCCCGGGGAAAAGCCGGGCGTCCCGCCACTGCTGCATCCAGAAAATCTGTTGCCGCACATCGTCATTGATGACCCAGACACGGGCCAGGGCCGGAAAGTGTGCATAAATAAAGAGGCCACTGGAGAGGAGAACTACCAGACTCTGGTCGGTCCAGGAGGTTGTGGCTGGCGGAGGCGAACCTGGAGGAGGGTTAGATGTCCTTTTCAAAGATGGGGAAGATCTTGGATGGTTCGGCCCCGAAAATCTTGGGAAATCCCAGAACAGCAAGGAGTTCCGCATAATACGGGGGATTATGGGACTGGATCATGTCCGGGCGAGGACCGCCCCCCTCAACCGGCAGGCCCACTTCAGCGTCAATGGAAAAGCTCAAAGGGCCAGGCTCTGGCTGGTTAACGGGATTTACGCAAGACAACGCGCACCTTCATGCCGTCTTTGAGGGTCAGATCGGGGTTGGGCACACTGAATTCCGCTTCATAGTATGAGGGTTGCTCCAGGCCCGGCTTGAGGGGCACCCAGGAAAGGCGGCTGACCTGGGCCTCAAATTTGCGTCCCGGGAGGGATTCCGGGGAGATCTCCGCCAGGGCCCCCACTGTTACCTGGAGGGACTCCGTTTCGTGGACCTGGGCCTTGACCACCATGGGGTCCATCACCCCCACCTGAAGGGCCACGGTATTCTGCTCCAGTTGCGCGCCTTCCCGCAGATCCGGGTGCACAAAGAGGACATAACCGTTGATGGGAGCTTTGAGGGCCCCTTCTTGAGGCAAGTGGCTGGAACTCAGGGAGTCACCCAGTTGTCCCCTTAAGATCTGGAGGTCCTCCCGGGCCAACTGTTGTTCCCGTTGCAGTTGCGCCTGGACCGCGTGCCGTTGCTTCAGCAGCAGTTTCTCTTCTTTTTCGGCCCGGACCAGGGCCTGTTCGGGAGCCAGCTTTTTGGCCGCCAGTTGCGCCATCTCCCCATGCCTGGCCTTGGACAGGAACACGGAATTATCCACTTCTGCCAGTCTCATCTCCAGATTATTGATTTGCGGGGGAGACAGGCGCCGCCGCAGTCCCAGGAGGGCCTCCGGGGTGAGGCGATAGCGGGCCAGGACCTCTCCGGCCTTTACCTTTTGCCCCGACTGCGCTTCCAGAGAGGTGATAATGCCCTGAAAATACAGAATCACGTGGCGTTTGAGGGGGCAGGAGAATTTACCCATAAAAGCGATCTCAGACGCTGAGGCTTCCGCGGCGGCCGGCCCCGCGGCTTCCACCTCATCAGCCGCCCTCGCCGGGCCGCTGGCCCAGGCCGAATGGCTCCCCAAGGCCAGCCAGATCAAGGCCAAAAGCCCTGAAAGGCAGGCAGCCCGCTTATTCTTGCCAGGATCTCTCATCCACATAAGTTGCACCCAGGTCTCCGGAAAGGCGACGCAGCCCCAATACGGCCAGGTCGTAGTCTAGAGTCTTCAGTAAAGCATTTCTCTCAGCATCCACCCGGCCTTTGCGCCCCTCCAGATAGACGTCCAGGGGCACCCCTCCACTATGATAACGGATTTCACTCTGCCGTTCTCTCAGGCGGGCCAATTCCTCTTGGGCCTGGGCCGATTTCCGGGAGACGTCGGCGGCCCGCAAATTCTCCTGGGCCTCCCGCCACTTGCCGCCCAGGTCAAACTCCATTTCGTCGATCTCCACGTCCACTTGTCTCATGATGGTCTTTTGCCGGGAAATATTCCGGAGCCGTTTGAATCCATCCCATACCGGCACTTCCAGACCCACGGAAAAGAAAAGGTCCCGGGTCTGAGTGGTGGATAAGGGATCGGGGGTTTGCATGGCGAAAAAGAGGGAGGGCAACAGTCGGGCCTTGGCCATCAGGATATGGTATTTTTGCAGCTGTTTTTTCAACGCCGCTATCTTGAGTTCGTAAGAGCGGCTCCGGGCCTGTTCCAGGCTGGCCGTGGCGGGGTCGAAGTTGCCCGTCACCTGGCGCCGGGCTTCTTTGAGGTCCAGGTTTAGAGGCTGGCCGGGTTTGAGCCCCATAAAGGTCTGCAAGCTTTCCCGCAGCCGCTTCTGGGAATAGGCAATCCGCTCCTTTTCGGCCTGGGCCCCCGCCATCTCCTGGGTGGCCAACTTGATTTCCAGGGAGGTGACGGTGCCGATACGGAGCCGGTTCTGGAAATAGGTAAGATTCCGGCGGGCCAGCTCGATGAGGTTATCCTGGTGGGCCGCGGCCTGTTGCAGAGCCTCCATTTCCAGAAACATCCGGCCCATTCTCTGGAGACCTTCGGAAATGGCCTTAAGGTGGGCCAGAACGGCTATTTGGGTGAGCAATTTCCGGCCCTGTAAGGTGAAGTAGGCCTCCATGGGGTTATAATTGTTACTGATGAAATTTAGGGAATAAGCCCGGTTGTTGACACTCCTTTCCGAAGGCTGGTTCACATAATATTGGGTACGAAAAGTGATGGGAGGGATCAGATCATATCTGCTGTCCGTTTCGTCCAGGCGCTTGACCTCGATTTCCAGGGAGCTTTTGGTGAAATAAGGGGACTGGCGCAGGGCCAGCCGGGCCGCTCCATCAAAGTCCACGGGCCCGGGGAGGGCCTCGCCCTCCTGGGGGCCTCCCCTTTGGGGATCCTCTGCTCCCCGGGCCGCAGCGGCAGACGCACCCAGGGCCAGGGCCAGCAAAATAGCGGCCAGGAACAGGAGAACCTTCTCGCCGGGCCGCCCCTTTGTCTTCTTGGGGGGTGTCCCTTTTTGCCTCCGGCCGGCCGCGCCCCCAGGATCAATTTTCATAGAGGATGCCATCTTCCAGGGAATATATCCGGGAGCAGCGCGCCGCCACCTGGGGATCGTGGGTCACCACGATCAGGGCGGTGTCTCCCGCGGCCACAATCTGCTCGAAATGTTCCACGATGAGGTGGCCGTGCTGCCGGTCGAGCTGGCCGGTGGGTTCGTCCGCCAGGATGACCAGGGGTTGATTGACCAGGGCCCGGGCCACCGCCACCCGCTGCCTCTCCCCTCCGGAAAGATGATTGGCGGCGTGGTGCAGGCGGTGGGAGAGGTTCACCCTCTCAAGGGCCGCGGCGATTCTGGCGGGCCGTTCCTGGCGCTCCACACTGGCGTACACCAGGGGAAACTCCAGGTTCTCGTAAACCGTGGAGTTTTCCAAGAGGTCACAATTCTGAAAGATGAAGCCCACCCGCTGGCGGCGGAACTCTGCCTGGTCGGCCCGGCTCAAGTTGAGGACATCCTGGCCCAGGAACTGGTAATTCCCCGAAGAGGCCGGGAGCAGAAGTCCCAGGATAAAGAGCAGCGTGGATTTGCCTGATCCGGAGGGGCCCATAACTGCCACCATCTCCCCGGGGTGCACCTCCAGGCTGACTCCCCGGAGCACCGGGATGACCCCCAGGCCATTGCTGTAGTGTTTAGACAATCTGGTGACCTGGATTAAGGGGTTGCCGTTTTGGGGAAAGGGATCCTGTTTATTCATAACGGATGGCGGATACCACCTCCATGCGGCTGGCCTGCAGGGAGGGGTAGAGTCCGGCTGCCACCCCCAGCCCCACGGCCAACATGAGCCCCAGGATGGCGCAGAGAAAAAAAAGACCCTGGCCGGGGTGGCTTTTAATCATGGAGCTCATAACCTCCACGGACACCAGGCCCAGGACCGTTCCCAGCAAGGAGGCGCCCAGGCTGAGGCAGACGGCCTCGGCCAGAAATTGCGCCATAATGGCCTGATCCTCGGCGCCCATGGCTTTTTTCAAGCCGATTTCCCGGGTGCGGGAACGGACTGCAGCCATCATGACCGTGGAGATGCCCACTCCCCCCAGGATCAGGGTGGCGGCAATGGAAAGGTAAATGAAAAGTTCCACCCAAAAGACTATGGCCCTCACCTGTCGCAATTGTTCCCAGGCCACTTCCACCTTCAGACCCTGGACCGGCTGGGAAGCCTGGACGATTCTGGCAATTAGAGGCGCCACTTTGTCCACATCTTCCCAGGAGAGGCAACGCAAGTAGATGCGGTTCGCCGGGGTGAGCCCGTTGATGCGGTCCTGGGCGGTGGGCAAGGGGATAAAGGCAAAATGGGTGAGATCCCCCAGCCCCACCCCCTTCAGAACCGCGACCACCGTGTAAAGGTCATCCTGGATTTGCAGCTTGGACCCCACCACGTTCTCGCGACCGAAAAGACTGCGGGCCAGTTCCGGTCCTAAAATGCAGGCCCGCTGGTGGACGGCCATGGCTACGTGGCTGAAATAATTCCCCCTCTGTATGGATAACCCGTTGACGTCCCAAAAGGATTCGTCCACACCCAGCAGGTGAAAATGGTTCTCCTGTTTGTGCAAACTACTGGCTACCCAGGGATGTTGGGCCACGAGGCTGGCGCTTTTCACCCCCGGCAGGCGGCGCAAAGCATTCATAGTGGAAGGATAAAACTGTTGATGTTGATAAACAGGACGATTATCGAAGTAGACCTTGATGAGCGCAGCCCGGCCCAGTATTTCCATGTCCCGGTTGAAGTTTTTCTTGAGGTCCCGGCCCATGGTGATAATAGTGATGAAGCCGGCGGTACCCAGGGCGATGGCTAGTATTACCCCCCAATAACGGCGCCGATGGCGCAATAGTTGGCGGATGCTGACCCGCAGCAGGTCACTGAACCTCAAAGGTGAAAATCCCCCATTAACTAATTCGGCATGCCTGGCTGATTTCTCTAATCAAATGCGCAGGTTCTGGGACGAAAAATCACCCTTGGATAGAAAATTCTCGAGCCCGTTTAAATCTTGAGCCCGGATGCGGTGCTTTTTGGCCAGCCGGGCCAGAACCTCCAGGACGAAATCGATCTGCTTGTCCTCATGGGTGCTCATATACGCGGTGCGGATCACCGCCTGACCCCGGGGCACCGCCGGGAAGATGGCCGGCAAGGCGAACACGCCCTGATCAAACAAGTCCCGGGCGAAATCAAAAGCCTTCTGATCATCCCCGATATAGATGGGGATGATGGGGGTCTTGGAGTCCCGGGTGATCAGACCTATCTCCCGGTACCCGTCATGCACTCTCCGGGCGATGTCCCAGAGGCGGGCCACCCGCTCCGGCTCCTGCTCCAGCACCTCCAGGCATCGCAACACCGTGGCCGCATTGCTGGCGGGCAAGGCCGCGGAAAAAATCAGAGGCCGGGAGTGATGGCGCAAATATTCCAGCGCGTCTTCATCATCCGTGGCGATGAACCCCCCCACGGAAGCCAGGGCCTTGCTGAAGGTGCCCATGATGAAGTCCACCTGGGCCGTCAGGCCGAAGTGGGCCACGGTACCCCGTCCCTGGGGCCCCATGACCCCCAGGCCGTGCGCGTCATCCAGATAGATGAGGAGCTCCGGATACTCTTCTTTCAATTGCACCAGTTCCGGGAGAGGGGACAGGTCTCCGGACATGCTGAACACCCCCTCGGTGATCAACAGCACCATGGCCTGGGGGGTTTTCTCACGTATGGAGGCGAGCTTTTGGGCCACGGCCTCCACATCGTTATGGGCAAATGGAACCAGTCGGGCCCGGGAGGCCTGGCACCCTTCAAAAATGCTGGCGTGATTCTCCCGATCGCAGAGGATGATGTCCTGGGGAGTCAGCAAACAGGCGATGGCCCCCAGATTGGTGCTAAAGCCGGTGACGTGCACCACTGCCTTCTTCTTATGGACGAACGCGGCCAGACGCTCTTCCAGGACCTCGTGCAAAACCAGATTGCCGCAGAGGAAACGGGAGCCACCGGCCCCCGTGCCCCAGTGGCGCATGGCCAGGGTGGCCGCCTCCATCACCCGGGGATCATGACTCAAACCCAGGTAATCATTGGAACCGATCATGACTAAGCGCCGCCCGGCCACCTCCACCTCAGTCCCCCAAGACTGGGAGATGGGGCGAAAATAGGGGTAATACCCCTCCTTTTTGGCGGAGCGCACGTAGCGGGCAAAAGGTCGGCAGCGGCTTTTCAGAGACATATGAAGAATCAGAACCTCCCCCACTGGTTCCCTATTTTTTAATGTTATCTGGAGAAAAAGTCAATCTGATTTACAGCATTCCGGATATAAGCTGCAAGGTGTAAGAGGACGTCTCGGCCCGGCAACCCTTCCGGACCTCCCGCCCAGGCCCCTGCCTTTCCTGGAGATGGTTGGTCAACAATTTTGCCGGCGCGCTCCGTCGCCGGGGACCGGTCCCCCTGAGTTGCTTTTTGGCGGTAACTCTTGTATGAAGGAAAAAGGAATTTCTGAACTTATCAGATAGCAGAGGGAAGAACGGGGGAAAAGAAGTTGTTGGCCGGAAAGAGAGTGGTGGTGGTCATGCCCGCCTACAATGCCGCCACCACCCTGGAGCGCACTTTTCAAGATATTCCCTTGGACGTGGTGGATGAAGTCCTCCTGGTGGACGACGCCTCCCACGACGAGACCCTGAAAGTTGCCCGGCGCCTGGGCATCCGTTGTTTCCTGCACGAGCGCAACCTGGGCTACGGCCGCAACCAGAAGACCTGTTACGCCGAGGCCCTGGAATTGGGGGCGGACATCGTGGTCATGCTCCACCCCGACTATCAATACTCCCCCAAAATCATCCCGGCCCTGGCCTCTCTGGTGGCCAGCGGCGAATACGACGCGGCCATCGGCTCCCGCATCCTGGGAGGGAAGGCCCCCCAGGGGGGCATGCCCATTTATAAATATCTGGCCAACCGCTGCCTCACCGCGTTCCAGAACCTGCTCCTGGGGGCCAAGCATTCTGAATACCACACCGGCTTCCGGGCCTTTTCCCGGCAGGTGCTGGAGACCCTGCCCCTGGGGGAGAATTCCGACGATTTCGTCTTTGACAATCAGATGCTGGCCCAAACCATCTATTTCGGCTTCCGGGTGGGTGAAGTCTCCTGCCCCACCCGTTATTTCCCGGAGGCCTCCTCCATCAATTTTCCCCGGAGCGTGAAATACGGCCTGGGGGTGTTGCGCACCTCCGTGAAGTTCTTCCTGCAGAAACGGGGCTGGGGCCCGTACCCCATCTTTTCCGCCACGGGCCGGGGCCTGCTGCACCAACCCTATTATTCCGAGCAGACCCCCCCCCGCCTGGAGCTGCCTCTTCCCCCCGGCGCCCCTCATCGGGGTGGCTAAGACGGTTCCAAGTTCCAAGTTCAAGGTTATGGCTTGCTCCCATTCAAAAGTTAACAAACTTTGAACGTTGAACTAATCTCCCCCTGCCCTTCCCTTCCGGTTCCCAAGCTGAGCCAAGAAACCTAACCGGGCAAATCCGCCCAGGCTCAATCCCCCGGCTATTTTCCCAGGGCCTTGATCCTTTCCTGGGCTTGCTGGACATATTTTTTAGCCTGGGGCGGGGCATGTTTGAGGAATTTTCGATATGCCTCCAGGGCCTCCTGTTTCTTGCCGGCCTTATCTAAGAGCTCAGCCTTTTTATAATGGGCCTTAGAATCCTTTGGGTTGATCTCTAGGACCCTGCTGAAGTCGGCGATAGCCCTTTCGAAGTCCCCTTTTTGAGCATAGGCCAGCCCACGAGTAAAGTAAGCCATCATTAATTGAGGGTTTAAATCCAGGGCTCTGGTAAAATCTGCGATGGCGCGGTCCCAATTCTCTTTACGAAGAAAGGCATTCCCTCGATTATAGTAGGCATCCGGATTTTTGGAGTTGAGTTCCAGGGTCCTGTTGAAGTCTACCAGGGCCCGGTCCCAATCACCTTTTTGATAATAGGCGTTCGCTCGATTATAGTAAGCCGCCGCATCTCTTGGGTTTAACTCCAGGGCCCGGTTGGCCTCAGCGATTTTTCGGTCATAATTTTCCGGCTCATCCCTGCCTGTGCACGCCAGCAAGCAGGACACCAAGACAAATGCAAGAATTGTGGTCCGCAAGAGTTTCATATGGTCCCCGGGAATTAAAAAATAGACGATATAAAAATTATCGTCTATCTCAATACCTACCTTTAATCCCCCTACCCTTCCTATCCGTGGACCCCTTCCAGTTCAAAGAGTTCTGACAAGGTAACCCCCTGCACCGGCCCGGTGGCTTTAAGCCAGGTCAGGAAGGCGCGGATTTTCTGCACCAGCCGCGCCACCGCGGCCTCCGTGGGGAATTCGGGGCTGCCCCCGGGGAAAAGTTCCGAAGAATGGAGAAACATGTTCAGCACCCGGCCCCCCCGGCGGCGGTGCAGCCGGGCCGCCAGGCGCATGGAGGAAAGGGGAAACCAAGGGGGATGCACCCCTACGGCCAGCACATAGGGGAACCAGGACCGGAGGCGTTCCCCCCGGGTCCCGGGTAAGGCCGCGGTCAGGCGGTAAATCAACCGGGGCAGACCGACCAGAACCGGCACCATGGTCAGAGGCGCCTCCAGCAAAGCCGCCCCGGCCTCACCCGGGACCTGCAAGCGGAAAGGATCGGCCGGAGCCAGGAAATGCTCGGGACAGCCGGGCTGGGAGCGGAGGGGCACCATGCTGCTGTCCACCTTAAACCCCATCTCCGGCAACAGGGACATAATTTTGGGCCCCCAGTCGAACCGGCCCATGCGGAAGGACCGGGGGGTAACCCCCAAACCATCTTTGATCGCGGCCACCAGGTTGGCCAGCTTGGCCCGGAGAACCGGCAGGGGAATCCTCTCCGAGGGCACCGGCTCCGGTTCGCTAAGGTCCGGAAAAGGAGGGGTGTTCCAGGGGTGGAGATGCGCGCCGATCTCCGCGCCCCACCGGTCCCGCCAATATTTCAGCACCTCAATGGCAACCGGGTCCCGTGCCACCTGGTAAGTGACCAGGAGGGTCAGGGGTAGGCCGAATTCCCGGGGAATGAACTCCAGGCGCTTAAGTTGCGCCACATTGCTAACCCCCGGGGGAGTGCGGGGATATTTCCCGGAAAACAGCCCCTCTTCCTCCACGTCGATGCTGATTACCAGTTTCATTGTTATTATTTACCACAGAATATGTTTTCACAGGCCGGGGGAGTCGGGTCAGGCGTCTCCGCCTGCCATCCGCTCCCTGGCCCCTACCCCCCAGGACCAAAACTGCCAAGGAATGTGCCCTTAGAAGCTCGCCTTGTCAAGCCCATTCTCTGAAGATGGTTTGGATATTAGCATTGATTGATTATAATAAAAAATTGGGGGAATGCAGGGAGGGGCCTTCTCCCCTCCCCGTCAATATCCGCGTATCAGGGAGCTTAATGGGAACGCACAGCAGGGTGCCCCTGGGGGTGGTGCTGAAAAACATGGGCCGCCTGGCCCGCCACCCCTGGATATATGCCAAACTCGCGGCTATGCAAGGGGAAAAATGGCTGTTTAATCGTTTTTACCCCCCCTTCAAGGAAGGCCGGGCCCGGCGCATCCGCAAAGTGAGCCTCAGGATCACCGACCTCTGTAATCTCCGGTGCCATACCTGCGGCCAATGGGGAGATCAGGGTTTTCTCCGGGGCCAGGACCTCAAGGAATTTAAAAAACGGGAAGTCCCCGTTAATCGCTACCTGGAGGTGTTGCAGGACCTGGTGCGCCATGGCCACCGGCCCGAGCTTTATCTCTGGGGTGGCGAACCAATGCTCTACGAAGGCACGCTGGAGGTCATCGACGCGGCCACCAAACTGAGGCTCCCCACCTCCATAGCCACCAACGGCACCCGCATCGCCGCGGCCGCGGAGCGCCTGGTCCGAGCCCCCCTGTTCCTGCTGCAAGTATCCATTGACGGCCCCACCGCCGCGCTCCATAACCGGGCCCGCCCCGGGGTGGGGGCCGCGGACAATTTCGGGGACATCCAGGCCGGGCTGGCCGCGGTGCGCCAGGCCCGGAAAGAAAGAGGCACGGGCCTGCCCTTGATCGCCTCCCTCACCACCATTTCCCGGGAAAACTTCCGGCACCTGGTGGACATCTATGAAGGCTTCCGGGGCCAGGTGGATCTCTTTGTCTTCTACCTTTCCTGGTGGATCGACCGGAAGAGCGCCAAGGCCCACGGGGAGGATTTTTCCCGGCGCTTCGGGTTCATCCCCAGCCGTCCCTGGGGCTGGGTGGGGGACTGGAAGCCCGACGACTACCAGGAACTTAACCGGCAGTTGCAGGAACTGCTCAAACGCTCCCGCTCCTGGTCAGCCCCGGCGATCACGGTAATTCCCCCCATCTTCGGGGAAGCCAATCTACGGAGGTATTATACCGACCACCGGGCCCGGTTCGGGTTCGACCGCTGCCTGTCCATCTACCAGGTGGTGGAGATCAACAGCAACGGCGACCTCTCCCCGTGCCGGGACTACCACGACTACGTGGTGGGCAACATCAAGGAGGCCACCATCACCGAACTGTGGAACTCCCCGGCTTACCGGCAATTCCGCCGAAGCCTGGCCACCGACGGCCTGATGCCCGTCTGCTCCCGCTGCTGCGGCCTCATGGGGTACTGAGGGGGAAGTGAATTATGGGGGAGGGGGCTAAGGGCCGTGGGCCCTTACCCCCTCCCCCAAACCCCCTCCCCCAATCCCCTGTTGGATAAGAAAGCGGGCACCAAGGTGCCCGCTTCCCCTTTACCCCGATCCCATCTGGTATGGCAAAAAGGTTTTTTTGTAGCCGCAGGCTTTAGCCTGCGGTTGCACAAGGAAGACGCTTGTGCTACCAATTGATCGCAACCTGTTGATGGCCACCTGGTTTGAAAGTCCCGCAAATTCCCCCTCTCCCCCAGCGGGGGAGAGGGTTGGGGTGAGGGGGAGAGGTTTTCCTAAGTTTTAGTAAGCCGAAAGGCTCATGAATGACTGCAAATATTTATGACTAATTTGCCAACCAAACACCCTGCCCGCGTCGTTCTGCTTTTAGAGGACCTGAAATTCGGGGGCACCCAGCGCCAGGCCCTGGAGCTGGCCCGGGGCCTAGACCCCCGGCGCTTTCAGCCGGAAATCTGGTCCATGACCGGGGGTGACGACCTAGCCCCCTTGGCCCGGTCCTGGTCCATCCCCATAATTTATTTATCCCGGCGGAAAAGACCGGGACCGGACAGTCTCACCCGGCTCTGGCTGCTCCTGAAAAAATCCCCCCCGGATTTGCTCTTGACCCTCACCGCGGTTCCCAATATCTGGGGCCGTCTCCTGGGGCGCGGCGCGGGCGCGCCTTTGATCGTGGGCAACGTGCGCAGCCTCACCCACCACCGGCAACACGAGGGCTGGCTCTGGCCATTTGCGCACCATATTCTCTGTAATACCGAGGCGATAAAGGATAAACTTAACAAGGATTGTAAGATATCTCTGGCCCGCATCACCGTGATTCCCAACGGCGTAGATACCGACTTTTTCCACCCAGTCCACTCCGGCCCGGCTCCAAAGCCCGTGGTTCTTTCCATCGGCCGCCTGGTGCCGGATAAAGACCAGGAGACCCTCATCCGGGCCTTTCGCCTGGTTCAGGGGGACCACCCGAAAGCGGAACTCTGGCTGGTGGGGGACGGGCCCCGGAAGCAGGCCCTGGAGCGACTGGCCCACCAGCTCCTGCCCCCGGGAAGTGTGCGGTTCCTGCCGGGCCAGCCGGAGCTGCGGCCCCTTTATAATCACGCCGCGCTCCTGGCCCTCAGTTCCCGGCACGAAGCCTCCCCCAACGTAGTCCTGGAGGCCATGGCCACGGGTTTGCCGGTGGTGGCCCCCAAGGTGGGGGGGCTGCCGGAGATGGTGACGCCGGGGGAGAGCGGTTGGCTGGCGCCTCCAGGGAACGTTTCTGCACTGGCCGCGGCCATGTCCAATTTGCTGGGGGACCCGAATACGGCATCGGCCTTTGGCCGGGCCGGCAGGCAGCGGGTGGAGCGGGATTTTTCCCTAACCGCCATGGTGCGCCGCCATGAAGAGGTATTTGAAAATCTTCTTATTCAAAAGTCAAAGCGAGTTTTCCACCAAGAAGAGTTGCCACCCGCAGATACTAACATGTATAGGGGGTTGGGAGTGGAGTTTGAGGGGAGGGCGGGGGACTTGCTGTCCCCCGGCCCTCCCCTCAACCAATTCATCCACCCCAAAACCGGCCCCCGGGTGGCTTATTTCCTCCTCTGGTTTCCCGAGCCCACCCAGACCTTTATCCTGGACGAGGCCAACACCCTCTGCCGCCTGGGGTTGGACCTGAAAGTCTATACTCTTTATGGGGCGCGGCCCTCCGGGCGGGTGGCAGGCATGGACCGGGTTTTGCCCCCGGTCCACCACTTGGGCCTGGCTGCCCTGGGAACCTTGATCCTGGACCTGCTCCGCCTCTTCCGGGACCGCCGGCCTCTGGCCCGGGAGGTCCTGGCCGAAGCTTTGGTAAGGCGCTGGCGCAACTTGGAGACCGGGGGGGAGGCCCTGTGGGCCGCGCTGGCCGGGGTGCACCTGGCCGGAGTGCTCGTCCAGGCAGGGGTGGACCACATCCACGCGCCCTGGGCAAACGGCCCGGCCACCGCGGCCTGGGTGGCTTCCCGCCTGAGCGCCATCCCTTTCAGCTTCTGCGGCCACGCCCACGATATCTACCCCCCGGACGGGGCCTTCGGGGAAAAAACTCAGGCCGCCAGCTTCATCCGGGTCATTTCCGCCATCAACCGGGACTACCTCCTGGCCCTGGCCCCGGACGCGGCGGCAAAATTCAGCGTCATCCGCTACGGCGTGCCCCTGACGCCGGTTCCCGCGCCACGTCGCCTCCCCGCGCCCCCTTATAAACTTCTCACCATCGGCAGAATGGTTCCCAAGAAGGGCTTCCCCGTGCTCCTGGAGGCCTGCCGGGAATTGGCCGGGCAAGGATTGGATTTTCACCTCACCCTGGCCGGGGACGGCCCCCAGCGCCGGGAGCTTCAGGGTCTGGTGCGGGACTACGGCTTATCCCGGCGGGTGCATTTTCCGGGATTCGTCCCCCACTGCCAGGTGCCCGCCCTTTTCCACCGGGCGGACCTGTTCGTCCTGCCCTGCATCGTTGATGCCCAGGGCGACCGGGACGGCATCCCCAATGTCATCCTGGAGGCCCTGGCCCATGAAGTGCCGGTGGTGGCCACGGACGTCTCCGGTATCCCCGAGGCCGTGCTGCCGGGCAGGACCGGCTGGCTGGCGCCGCCGGAGGACCCCCAGGCCCTGGCCCAGGCGATTACGGAGGCCCTCACCCACCCCGGAGAGGCTCGCCGCCGGGCCCAGGCCGGGAAAAAGATAGTGGCCAGGGAATTCGATTCCGTAAAAAATTACGGCAGATTGAAGGACTGGTTGGAAAAATATTCTTGAAAGTATGGTCGGTGGGCGGAGGGGCAGAGGAATAAGCTGTCAGATATTATCTATTTCGATTATTGCCTTAGCTCCATCAAAGTTTCTGCCGAGAGTTTCTGTGCCATTATCTGACGTTGATCTGCGGTCACGAGAAAAGCCCCCTCCCTTTGAGGGGAGGGGGTTTGGGGGAGGGTGGCGTAATATTGGGGCTCGCCGCCTTGACTAGGCCTGATTTTGCCACCCCCACCCTAACCCTCCCCCCTTGTTTGGACCGGGGAGAAGGGTAACAAACGTTCGGGGACATAGGTAACACATTTTTTCTCTTTATAAACGTCTTTTGTTTTTTAAATCGATTTTGGTGATGCGTTGACTACAGAAAACCACTTC